>Ga0210085_1000194_pt1 | contig 27607 bp, 17 predicted proteins | sample China_Galinas_PW_5_FD_184866 | JGI IMG/M metagenome (GOLD analysis project Ga0210085, IMG submission 184866) | Wetland microbial communities from San Francisco Bay, California, USA, that impact long-term carbon sequestration - China_Galinas_PWC_D1... | ecosystem: Environmental > Aquatic > Marine...
TGGCCACATCTTTGATATGAATATAATTTCTTCGGAAATGCTCTTCAAAAAGAATAATAAAGCGATCCTTATAGGCCCGGTATGTAAAATCATTTACAAGAAGATCCATCCTCATTCTCGGGCTCATGCCAAAAACAGTTGCCAGGCGATAAGTAACGGCGTTTCCTTTATCAAGCAATGCTTTTTCAACCTCTACCTTCGTCCTTCCATATTCTGAAATAGGGCGCAATGGCGAGTCTTCCGTACAAAATGCGTCCTTCTCGCCGACGCCATAACCACTATTTGTAGTTGGGAAAATAACCCTTTGTGATGGCGAAATCGTTTTTACCAATTTCATATATGAATCATAGTTGACCAATCGCGTTAATGTTGGATTGATTTTACATGCAGGTGCGCCCACAATGGCAGCCAAGGGAATGATGATATCGAAGTTGCTGATGAGTTTCCCCATTAAGTCCTGATCACAGATATCCCCCTTTATAAAGTCAAATCTCGGGTTGGAACAACATTCGAGAAGTGGGTTTTGAGCGTGAACCAGCGCGTCAAGAACGGTTACAGTATAACCTTCGCCTATCAACTCCGGCACGAGGACAGATCCGATATAACCGGCACCGCCGGTAACCAATATTCTTAAATCCGCCATTTCATTTTTCTCCTTAAATTTTTATGAACCGATAACCTTAAAAAACCAGCCATAAAGTACTTGATGTAAGTATATCCTGTTTTATTTATTTCTTTCTTTCCAAATGAGAATGTGAGGACATACTTTTAGTTTGGGTTCAAATTCTTTGAACTCATCCCGACTAAGAACCAAAGAACGAATTTTTCGCTTGATATATCGTTCAGTTTTTCTGCTCAAATCGTTGAGGTGATATTGATCAATATTTCCGACAAGAACAAGGTCGATAATTCCGGAATCCTTACCTTCTGCATAATCATCTATCAGAAAAGCTCGTTCAAGGTCACCGAGTCGTATAACGATACCCTCTATAACCTGATCGATGCCCATTACCTTGCCGACCATGGATTTCAACTCAGGGAACAACGGGTGGTCCTGATTTGCTTTATAAAAGATCTGTCTACCACTTTTCTTGGATGTGAGGAGTTTCGTTTTGGTCAGCTGGTTGAGCTCTTCGCGCACCGAATTTGTAGATACATTAAATTCTTTGGCCAACTCACGCAAGTAGGACCGTGTAGCTGGGTTAAAGAAGAAACGGGTGAGTAGTTTGATGCGAGTTCTGGACGATATAAGACCTGTAAACAAATTTTCCATGATTATTCCTTTTATGAGTAGAAATATTACTCGAAATGTTAAAAATTGTCAATTAAATTCTTAATCAAAATTATGAAAAAGATTAATTGTCATTCGAAAACATTTTGTGGTAAAAGTTTACTCACAAATATTAAACCGAGAACCATGGTTAAAAATTCAAGTTTCACACCCTTAATTTTCAACATCGTCAATATACACATTAATATTTTTAGAACGATAACGAGATTAAAATGGAAAAAATTGCACCCGAAACCCACGACAAGTATATCAAGGGCTTGATGGACATCAGCAGGGCCATCACCTCGGATCTGTATCTGGAGGATATTCTCAAACTGATTGTGATGGTTACGGCCAAAGTGACAGGAGTTGAGATCTGTTCTTTGTGGCTCATTGACGAAACGGAGACGTTAAAAAAAATTCGCCTCAAAGCTACTCAAGCCATTGACCCTGACTACGTGAAAGACCGGTCACTCAACATGGATGAAGGCGTTGTGGGGTTTGTGGCCACCCATAAACAACCGCTGATTATTAAAGATATTTTGAAAGAATCCCGGTTCAAGGAAAAAGAGATGGCCAAAAAACTTGGACTGGTATCCATGGTGGGAGTGCCGCTTCAGGTTCAGGATGAAAAAGTGATCGGGGTGCTCAATTGTTTTACGGCCAAACCTCATGACTTTTCTGAGACCGAGGTAAACCTGATAAAAACGGTGGCCAATCAGGCTGCCGCAGCCATCATTAACACGGAGTTAATGGTCAAAACCAAGGTTATCCAGGAAGAATTGGAGACCCGGAAGCTTGTGGAGCGGGCCAAAGAGGTTCTGATGCTCCGTCGAAAAATGGACGGAAACACTGCATTTCGATGGATTCAGAAACGAAGCATGGACTCACGAAAGTCCATGCGCCATGTGGCGGAAGCCATCTTGCTTTCAGAAGAATTTGAATAGAAGTGGTTTCAAAACCTCCCCTCATGCCCAATTCCTGTGTTGAAGCGAGAGATTCAATACTCGAAATATTACATATATTCCTGCGTTTGAATCCCTCGCTCCGCCTTTTTATCCCGCTGGGATTTAGGCGGGGGACTTTGAACCTGATTGAAGGTTTTGAAACCACTTCTAATAACCCAAACCGGACGAGCTGGAACCAAGAAATTAAATATCTTTTAAAAGACGATTTGCAGGCGATTTCTCAATTTCGTCATTCAGCGTTTTCAGCGATTCCGACAAATGTTTTAATTCAACTGTCTGTGCAATGGGGATATTATCAACGCCTTTTTGCTCCAACGCTTCGATAACAGAGTTTATGGTAATCGCATTGATATCGCGAGCCGGTTGATAGGACACTTTCTCGTTTATTTTGTCTTCGGTATCTGACAAAATGCCCGCCTCAACAAGTTCATATAGTATTTGTTGTACCAGACGGATCGGGATTTGAAGAATTTTCGATATGTTAATAGCCGACAAGGGGGGATCGGCTTTAAAAAATGTGAATATGATAAGACGTGAAATATGAAGTGAGAGTAATTTTTTAAATGCCGGGCTTATAGAGTGACGGTCCGGCTCAAAATCATAGGTATTCGCATATTGATGCGCGAATGAAATTTCCGCACCAAAAAGAACAATCAGCCAACTCAACTGAATCCATATTAAAAACAGCGGAAGTGCTGCGAAGCTTCCGTATATGGCATTATACCTCGCCATTCCTACCTGAAAAGCAATATAGGCCCATTGAGCAATTTGATATATGGTTCCGGCAATAACGCCCGCAATCAGCCCCGAAAAGAAATTAACCTTGGTATTGGGCATGAGTATATATATGAATATAAAAAGGATCCATATCAAACCATACGGTATAAATTTCAACATGAAAAATATGACTGGGCTGAACATACCTATCAGCGAGACTTTTTGGGTGATTACTGTAATATGTGTGGTAATAAATACCGTAACACTGCTGGAGAGAATGAAGAGTATGGGAGAGATCAGCATGATCGAAAGATAGTCGCTGAATTTCCGCCCATAAGTGCGGGGGTATTTTACTTCCCAGATATCATTGAACGAACGCTCGATTTGACTCAAAAGATTAATCACGGACCATAAAAGAAATAGGACACCGACGCTGGCGATCATGTGGCCTTTTGTATTTTCGAGAAGTGAATTAGCAAATGCAACGACGCGATTCATTACCTCTTCCTGCCCATGAAATTTTTCCAACAACTGTTTTTCCAGAAGCTTTTGAAACCCAAAACCTTTGGCAATTCCAAAGGCCATGGCAACCACGGGAACAATGGAAAGTATGGAATAAAAAGTCAGTGCGGACGCATTTAACGAACATTTATCTTTAGCAAATCTACGAACCGCCAAAATAAGAATTCTGAGTTGTTTAATAAAAAAATATTTTGTTCGAGAAGTATCATTAAGTTGAATTCTCCATATATCGACCCTGATGAATTCGATTGTTTTCGCTTTTAAAGCAAGAATGTCCATTGTTGGTATTATCCTCCACGTGTGTGCGATAATTCTTATGGTTTTGCTGTTTTTACGCACCAAAAGTTATACCTGAATCTTTCACAGACAATCTTGCAAAATTCAGGTTATAAAAGACGAACTGCATGTTCAATGGGAAAACCGGTTGCTATAATTTTATCGATAACCGAAACAATATCATAAGGTATGAATTTTACCTCGATGTTATCGTTCAATGAATCCCAGATAACGTATTTTGCACTATTATTGCCGTCTCTTGGCTGCCCCACACTTCCGATATTGATGATATACTGATGATCCTTGTCAAGATTGGTGATAGTCTTGGTTAGCGGTGCGCGGGTAACAATTTGGCCGTTAAAGTCGATGATTTCAAGACGGTGTGTATGCCCTAAAAAACAGATTCTTTCTTTCATTTGCTTGAAAGTTAGCAGCAGTTCATCTTCTGAAAATTGAAAAAGATACATGGCTGCCGAATCAGGCGGATAGCCGTGAACAAAACGGCATTCATAATGAATCAAGAATGGTTCTAATCCGGAAATGAAGTTTATGGTTTCTTCAGATAGCAATTCGATTGTTCTTAACAAGGATTTTCGGGCAAGGGGGTTAAATAAAGATAGATAGTTTCGATCGATCACGGCCAGTTCATGATTTCCCATAACCGTTGGGATATTATGATCTTTGAGCATGGCGATAACCTTTTCAGGCTCAGGACCGTAACCGATGTTGTCGCCCAGACAAATCGTATTATCAATATTTGATTTCCCGATATCCATGAGAACCTGTTTGAATGCGTCCTGGTTCGCATGAATATCAGATATCACCGCTATTCTCATGACATCACCCTATCATTTTTATGATATCTTATCAATAAGATATATTCGTCCTGCACCCATGTCATCACATCGTTGATTCAACCCTATCGTTGCATAAACAACACATCAGATTATATGTCAAATGGCCTGGAGAAAGGCTTAGCGTTGATTGCCGTAAGCTTTATAAGATCGAACCGTTGCCTATCATTCAAAACTACACATATTCTATACAATAACATTTACATTGACATTTACATTATGATGTATTAATCAGAAATATCGTATACGATCACAGGTTCACGGTTCCAGGTTGAAGACCCCTGTTTTTTTTAAGAAGTTAAGAAAGTTAGAACCTAAAAATGTTGGAAGGTCTGAGAAAAACCGACCCCTGGTTGCCTCTGGCGCCGCCGATCCGAAGGATTTCGGATTCCTGCGGAAAAGCGGGTAAACTTCTGATTTTCTCACCTTCCCACCTTCTGTCCCTGTATCGCAACCCTTGAATCCTGAACCTTGAACCTTTAAACCCGTGATAAGGAGATTTGTTCCATGCAACCAGAACTCACTCCAAAACAGCAACGACTTTTTAACTATTTGGAGCGTGAGATTATCAGAACCGGGAAAGCGCCCAGCTTGCGGCAGTCGGCAGTTGAGATGGGGGTGAGTCATGCGGCAATATCTCAGCTTATAATAGCGCTTGAGAAAAAAGAAATTCTCAGACGCGACGGTCGTTACAGCCGCACGATCCACCTGCTGAATCCCATCCGGAAAACAGCAGGCATTATGCGGTGGCGGGAAGTGCCCATTGTGGGAGACATCGCTGCTGGATCACCGTTGTATGCCCAGCAGGAATGGGGGGGAAGCGTTGTGATTGATTCAACCTTGTATTGCGGTCCAAATCTGTTTGCGCTTAAGATAAAAGGCGATTCGATGAGAGATGCCGCTATTTTGGATGGGGACCTGGTGATTTGTGAGCCGCGTCAATTTGCCGAAGATGGTGAAATCATTGTAGCCCTTATCAACCAGGAAGAAGCGACGGTCAAGCGTTTTTTTCGCAGAAAAAAACATATTGAACTGCGTCCTGAAAATCCTGCTTACAAGCCGGTCAGATATAATTTTAATGAGATTCTGATCCAGGGAAAGGTTGTCGGTGTTCAGAGATCAGAAAACAGAAATTAGGAAAGAGGGTAGGTGATAGAGGTCGAAGGCGGGAAGGCAAGAGGTCGGAAGTCGGAGGACAGAAAATAGGAAAGAGGAAAGAAGATAAAGATTGAAAAACTGGGGGGGCAGGAAGGTCAGAAGGCAGAGGACGGAGGACTGAAGACAGAAGTTAGGAAAGAAAAAAGAGGAAATAGGAGTCGGAGGCAGTTATGTGAGAAGGTAAGAAGATGAGAAGTTTGGAGGTGAGAAAAAAACTAACCTTCTGGCCTTCTCAACTTCTGATTTTCTGAGATTTAACTGAGTGGTGTAATACCACAAATTTTCAATCTTCAATCGTTCAGGTTCGGAGCAGCATATGACGGCAATAACCCCTAAAGAACAAAAAGATCTCGAAACCTGCCAATTGTATGTGGGTACAAGTGGGTATTCCTATGCAGAATGGGTCGACGCCGGATTTTATCCCTCCGGCACAAAATCGGGCAAGATGTTACAACGATATGCCCGGTGTTTTTTGATTACCGAACTCAATTATACGTGGTATCAGATGCCCAAAGCCGAAGCCATTGAACGCCAACGTCAACAGGTTCCTCAGGGGTTTTTGTTCGCTGCCAAATTAACACGTACCCTGACCCATGAAATCGACCGGCAGCGATGGTGCGATCAGGCGGTTCTTTATAGGGAGGGTATCGTTCCACTCGTTCAAGCCGGACAGCTCGCCGCTGTGTTGATCCAGCTTCCTCCCTTGTTCTTCCGAACAACATCCAACCGAAAATACCTGGCAACTTTGCTCGACAAGCTTCATGGTTTGCCTTTGGCAATTGAGTTCCGACATCGTTCCTGGGCCAGCGATCGTGTGTTTTCTGAATTGGAGCGCCGTCAGGTGACGCTGGTGGGTGTCGATACACCGGATTTGCCGAACTTGTTTCCGGTTTTGGACGTGGTTACCAATCCGGATCTGTTTTATGTGCGTTTTCATGGCCGAAATGCCAAAGGTTGGCGTTCGGGGAATATGCAGTTTCAGTTTGATTACAGCTATTCTGACGATGAACTTTGTGCGTGGATCGAAAACAAGATTGAACCCATGAGCCGTCGGGCACGTAAAGGCGTCATTTTTTTTAACAATCATGTTCGGGCGCAGGCGCCGGAGAATGCCCAAAGAATGGCAACGTTGCTAAAGGAACGCGGATTGATGGTGGTCTGATATGCGCGAACGCTCCATCATCCATATCAATGTGGCTGATTTTGCCGTAGCCGTGGAGCGACTTGTGGAACGACGCCTGAAGGAACGTCCGGTGATTGTCGCCCACGATACTGCGGTGCGGGCAACAGTATATGACATGAGTGAGGAGGCTTACCAAAATGGTGTCCGTAAAGGAATGTCCCTGCGACGGGCATTTCGATATTGTCGGGATGCCGTTGTGCTGCCGTTTCATCCTTTCCGTTACGAACGTGCAATGCTTCAGCTTCTAAAATGTGCATTGCCCTATTCGCCGTTGATCGAAAAAAGCGAACACGATGGACATTTGTTCATTGATGTCACCGGAACAGGGAGACTTTTGGGTCCGCCGCCTGACATCGCATGGCGCATCCGGAAGGCGATGCGCGCTAACATGGGTTTTGATCCGATCTGGTCGGTTGCCCCCAACAAATTGGTGGCCAAAGTGGCAACACGTATGGTCAAACCGGTCGGTGAATATATTGTCGGGGCAGGTGAGGAAGCGTGTTTCATGAAACCTTTACCGATTCATCTTGTTCCCGGTATCGAAAGGGAAGACCTGAAGTATTTCCGGGAATTCAATCTGACCCGCACCGGCCATGTGGCCAATCTGTCCATGGGACAACTCTATGTGATGTTTGGCAACCGCAGTCACAGTCTTTACAATGCCGTGCGTGGCATTGACCGGTCGCCGGTTTTACCTGCGGGACAGGAATACCCCATGGTCAGTGTCGACCACACGTTTGGAAACGATACCAACACGGCGACATCGGTGGAAGGTGCATTGTTTCGGCTTGTCGAGAAGGCCGGTATTAACCTGCGTAAACGACGACTGACGGCAAGGCGGATCAGAATTGTTCTCGACTATTCCGACGGGAGACGGATGACCCGACAGACCACCGTCGATCCGGCGACGGCCAACGATTTTCGTTTGTTTGCTGTGGCGAAGACAGCTCTTAAGAGGGTCTGGAAACGCCGTGTGCGTATCCGTCATCTACGTTTGATTTGTCATCGCCTGACCTATCCCCCGGCACAAATGGCACTTTTTAGGGAAAACGAACAAGAAAAAAAGAAAAGCGACAATCTGATTTTTGCCCTTGATTCGATTCGGAACCGTTTCGGTTTCAATGCAATTCATACGGCTGTTGGAGGCTGGAGGTTAGAGGTTGGAGGCAAAAACCAAGCTTAAAGCTCAAATCCTCAAACCTAATGCCGCTTAAATCATCAATCTTCAATCGTAAATCATCAATTCTAACATGGTTCCTTTGACCGTTCATTCATATTATTCGTTGATGTGGGGGACATGTTCTCCGGAAGAAATCTGTGCTGCTGCAAAAAAACGGGGGTATCGTCATCTTGCGCTCACGGACACCAACAATTTATACGGCCTGTGGCCCTTTTTAAAGAGTTGTAAACGCGAGAATATAACCCCTATTGTCGGTGCGGAACTGACGGATCCCAAAACCGGATACCGAGCTGTTTGCCTTGTGAAAAATGATCGGGGCTTTCGTAACCTTTGTCGTATCATTACACGTCGTCACATTGATGCGGTGTTTGATCTAAAATCCGCTATCCTTAACCATGCCAGAGGACTGGTGATCATCACACAACATCCAGAATTTTTGACACAGTGGCACGAAGCCGGATTAACGGTTGCAACGACGATTTCAGGCAAACCGAACGGCATCACCCTTCGATTGCGGAAGACATCCCGACATCTTGGAATTCCGATGCTGTTCACACCCGGAAGTTTTTTTACAGATCCGGATGATTTCAAGACACACCGAATGCTGCGGGCCATCGATTTGAACACCTCTCTTTCCCGATTAACGACAGAAGATACAGCGTCACCCAATGCATGGCTGGCATCGGCATCCGAGTATTCCAAACGTCTTGCCAACTGGCCGGACGTCATTCGAGCCACCGAAGTCATTGCAGAACAGTTGGCATTCACCGGTCCCTGCCGTGGGCTTGTTCTGCCGCCATGGACCGATATACGATCAAACAATGCCGATCAAGCACTGCGGAATGCCGCCTATAAAGGGGCAAGAAAACGATACGGAGATGATCTGTCTGAAACCGTTGTGGATCGCTTGGAACATGAACTTCGTATCATTAAAAAGATGGGATTTTCATCATATTTTCTTGTGGTTCAGGATATCGTGTCTCGCAGTCCGCGTATTTGCGGCCGGGGAAGCGGTGCGGCATCACTGGTTGCGTACAGCCTGAGAATTACCAATATCTGTCCCATCAAACACAATTTATATTTCGAGCGGTTTTTGAACCCCGGGCGTTCAGATCCACCGGATATCGATATCGATTTTGCCTGGGATGAACGGGACAAGATTTTGCAGTCCGTATTGGACCAATATAAAGGTCGCGCTGCGCTGATCTGTAATCATGTCACTTTTCGACCGCGCATGGCCATACGGGAGGTGGCCAAGGTTTTCGGGCTTACCGAACAAGAGATCGGCCGTGTCACCAAACGTCTTCCATGGCTCTGGCAAACGGATCACACGGAAGAAAATTTTTTTCAAAAGCTTAAACAATTGCCCGAACTTTCTGAATTTGATTTTCCGGAACCCTGGCCGGAGATCCTTCGTACGGCCCAACACATCATTGGCTTTCCGCGCTACATTTCTGTTCATCCGGGTGGAGTGGTGGTCACCCCCGGGCCCATAGACAATTATGTTCCTGTTGAATTTGCCCCCAAAGGTGTTCCGATTATTCAGTGGGAAAAAGATGCTGCGGAAGAGAGCGGCCTGGTTAAGATCGATCTTCTCGGTAATCGCAGCCTGGGTGTTATCCGGGATGCCATTGCCAATATTAAGGACAACCGTACGATATTTGACGAACAGTTCTGGGAGCCGGAAGATGATGGCGCTACACAGGCGAATGTGGCAAAAGGGAATACCATGGGTTGCTTTTACATCGAAAGCCCTGCCATGCGCATGTTACAAAAAAAGACAAAGGTCGGCGATTTTGAACATCTGGTGATCAACAGCAGTATTATACGGCCGGCGGCCAATGAATTTATCCGTGAATATGTCCGTCGCCTGCATGGCGGCAGATGGAAGCCGATTCATCCATTACTTTCGGACGTACTTGAGGAAACCTATGGAATCATGGTCTATCAAGAGGATGTTTCCAAGACTGCTGTGGCAGTGGCCGGATTTTCACATGCTGACGCTGACGGCCTTCGCAAGATCATGTCCAAGAAAGATAAAATCCGAAAATTGGACGATTATCAAGCACGTTTTATTTCAGGTGCACAAGCAAAGGGGGTTCGAAAGGATCAGATTGAGGCCATATGGAACATGATGATGAGTTTCAGCGGTTATTCATTTTGTAAACCTCATAGTGCCAGTTATGCCCGGGTTTCTTTCCAGGCAGCCTACCTGAAGACCCATTATCCTGCAGAGTTCATGGCCGCTGTCATCAGCAACCAGGGCGGTTTTTACAGCACCTTTGCTTACGTGTCGGAAGCACGCCGAATGGGTGTGACAATTCTGCCCCCTGACGTAAACAACAGCGATATTCTTTGGAAAGGCTATGATAAAATCATTCGGGTGGGGTTATCGTCCGTAAAGAATGTAAGTTCAGAAACATGTAAACGCATTGTTTCAGAGCGCAAGGAAAAACCTTACAACGACATGGTTGATTTCCTTGATCGAGTTCGGCCGGACACCGCTGAAGCACGCTCTCTAACGAACGCTGGCGCTTTTGACTTGCTTCATCCAAAAGAGGATCGCACTACTCTGTTGTGGAAACTGGTCTGCTGGCAAAAATTTGGATCAAACCGATACGGGGCAGGGGATTTATTTAATCAAAGGATAACAATTCCAAAACCGGCGTTTCCGCCGGAAAAGAAGAGAGAGCGTTTTCGGCAAGAATTTGCAGCCCTGGGTTTTTTATGCAATCGGCATCCTATGATGTTGTACGCCGATATATTAAAAAAACTAAAGACCGTCAAAGCTACGGACTTGCATCGCTTTATCGGTCGTCATGTCCGCATTGCCGGTTTGTTGATCACCGGAAAGGTTGTGCATACCAAGCATGGTGATTCCATGAAGTTTCTGACTTTTGAAGACGACACCGGGCTGATTGAAACGGTCTTTTTCCCAAAACCCTACCGCCGCTTTTGTTCCATCCTGGATCGAAACCGCCCTTTTATCATTCATGGAAAGGTGGAAGAAGACTTTAGTGCCATTACCATGACCGTAAATCGGGTAGAGGTATTAGAATCGGGCTGAAATATATTTTTGTCTTCTATAAACCTCCGGAAGTGTCACCCAATTTAATGCCTTCCGAATCCATTTCTAAATCTTTTCTGAGCTCCTTTCCGATCTCTATTAGCTTTGAATATATATCAAAGGAGTGGGTCATCATTTGCCGATCGTCTTCATGCAAATATTTTGCCGCTTTCTTTTTTTCCTCTTCCGCCACTTTCTCTATTTCATAAATGATGTCTTTATACCACATTTTTGACATCGGCAATTTAATACTGTAATCTTCCCTTTCCTCATTTAGGGAAAAATTAATTTCAACGGTTGGGTAATTGCCATCATAACTGATTTTCATTTCTGCCATGATTCTTCTCCTTTCCCAAGATTAACACACTTCATTGTTTAGCTTTTTGCACTTATCAATTTTTTTAATTTTTGGCAAACATTTTTTATTAGCATAATATCAATAACTTATAGTCTAAGTCTCGTATCCATCTTTAAGATGTCCCTTGAAATTATCATTTGCTTGACACGTCTACCGCATTATCTTACATTTCTTGTGCAATATGGATATTTTCAATTAAATCATTGCCAAATAGGAATAAAACATCATGGAACTTACATCTCTAAGTGCAATTTCTCCTGTTGACGGCCGTTATCGAAAAACTGTTGAAAAGTTGTCAGAATATTTTTCAGAAGGCGCATTGATAAAATATCGTGTTCGAGTTGAAGTTGAATATTTTATTGCATTATGCAATCTGCCGCTACCTCAACTGACAGATGTTGATAAGAACATGTTTGAAAATTTGAGGCGACTTTATCAAAATTTTTCTCATGGAGATGCTCAGAAAATAAAAGACATCGAGCGAGTGACCAATCACGATGTTAAGGCGGTTGAATATTTTCTTAAAGAAGCATTTGATGGGATGGGATTGCATCGTTACAAAGAATTCATCCATTTTGGTTTAACCTCTCAGGATATTAATAACACAGCGATACCCTGTTCGTTAAAAGAAGTCTGGGCAGAAATTCTGGAACCGGTTTTGGAACAGATTGTAGCAGCACTCATTGAAAAAGCAAAACAATGGCAACATGTACCTATGCTGGCTCGAACCCATGGCCAGCCCGCCTCGCCCACAAGTCTGGGAAAAGAGCTTTATGTTTTTGTCGAGCGATTGATAAAACAAAAAGCCCTGTTAAAAACAATTCCATTTTCAGCAAAATTCGGCGGGGCCACCGGCAATTTCAACGCGCATTATGTTACCTATCCAAACATCGACTGGATCAAGTTTGCAAATTATTTTGTGGAGGAAGTGCTGGGGCTTGAACGATCAAAAATGACGACCCAGATTGAGCATTATGATCATCTGGCCGCATTTTGTGATAACCTTAAAAGAATCAATACCATTCTCATTGATATGAATCGAGACCTATGGTCGTATGTCTCAATGAATTACTTCCTGCAAAAGATCAAAAAGAATGAAGTAGGATCTTCAACCATGCCCCACAAGGTCAATCCCATTGACTTCGAAAATTCAGAAGGAAATCTTGGAGTGGCAAATGCGATCTTCGTTCACCTTTCCTCAAAGCTCCCGATTTCACGACTGCAGAGAGACTTGACCGACTCAACGGTTACAAGAAATATCGGTGTACCGTTGGCCCATACCCTGATTGCGTTTAAATCATTGTTAAAAGGGCTGGACAAGTTGCTCTTAAATAATGAAGCGATTCAAAATGATTTGCAAAAAAACTGGGCGGTGGTGACCGAGGCCATTCAAACAATTTTGCGCAGGGAAGGATATCCGGAACCCTATGAAGCCTTGAAAGCATTGACACGGGTCCATTCACACATTGACCGCAACACAATTTCAGAATTTATAGAAAGTTTAGATGTTACACAAACCGTTAAAAACGAATTAAAAAAGATTTCGCCTGAAAATTACATGGGCATTTACGATTTTTAGCCAGTATATGAAAATTTTTGATCCTATCAACACGCCTCTCACAGGAACCAATCTCATCGAGGCAAGCGCAGGTACGGGTAAGACCTATACCATTGCCGGCCTCTTTTTACGACTTATTCTCGAAAAACAATTAACGGTCAATCAGATACTGGTGGTAACGTTTACCACGGCAGCCACCGAAGAGCTTAAAGAAAGAATCCGCAACACACTTTTGGATGCAAAATCCGCTTTTTTAAAGGATTCGAGTAAGGATGTCTTCATCAACACCATTGTCAAAAAATATGACAATCGGACGTTAGCCATTCAATTGATTCAAGATGCGTTGATGGACTTTGACAATGCCGCGATCTTTACCATACACGGTTTTTGCCAGCGGATTCTTAATGAGAATGCTTTTGCAACACAGAGTTTGTTTGACACAGAACTCGTGGCGGATCCCACCAGCTTGACACGGGAAATTGTGGATGATTTCTGGAGAAAGTATTTTTACAGTCTGCCCATGGAATTTATCAGTTTTCTGCTAAATAAAATATCCGGACCAGAGTATTTTATAAGGCTTATGACAAAAAATCGAACAGCTGATGTAAAGATTGTCCCAGAGATTGAAAAACCTGATTTGACAAGCCTTGATGACTTTAGATCGATGTTCAAAAGACTGCAAATTATTTGGCCGAACTCTCGCACTCGGGTGACACATTTGTTGAAAGATTCATCTCTTAGCGGATCAGTTTATGGCGGTTTGAAGACAACAACCATGCACTCGGATGTTTCAAAAAGGGACCTGATGGTTGCTTCTATGGTCGCATTAATGGACAAGTTCGTTGATGAAAAATCTGCCGGTTTTCCATTGTTTAAAGGTTTTGAAAAATTTACCGCAACCAAAATAGAAAATTCGACCCGGAAAAACTATAGACCCCTTTCACATGAATATTTTGATATCTGTGATACATTTTACCACAAAGGCGTTTCCCTTAAAGCTGAGATGGAAACCTATTTGATGTATTTTAAGACCCAGTGTTTCAAATTTACACGAGAACAGCTTTTGGTCAGAAAAAAACAAAACAACGTTCAATTCTATGACGACCTGTTAATAAAGCTTAAAATTGCACTCGAAGATAACGGCGGGAGAAAGCTCGCTCAAATCATTCGGAAAAAATACAGTGCCGCCCTTGTTGATGAATTTCAGGACACGGATTCTTTTCAGTATATCATTTTTTCCCGGATTTTCGATTCAAAAAAGAGCACATTTTTTATGATCGGAGATCCAAAACAATCCATATACGGTTTCAGAGGAGCGGATATTTTTTCTTATATGAAAGCTGCTCGAAACACAGATTCAAAATATACATTGATAAAAAACTGGCGATCAAATCCCAACTTGATAACCGCAGTAAACGCCATGTTTTCAAATATAAATAGACCGTTTGTCTTTGATAGGATTCAATTTGAAAAGGGTATTCCCGGAAATCAAATCAAATCGATGAATGAAAGTTTTTTGCCGGCATTGACATTATGGTATTTGGAAGCAAATAAAAAGTCTAAAACACCGAAGCCATGGAGTAAAACCGAGGCTGTACCTTTCATCGCAAAGGCGATTGCGAAAGAGATATCTTATCTTATTTCGAAAAATAAAAACAATCTTACCCATTCCATAAATGCAAAAGATATTGCTGTTCTTGTAAGGACAAATCGACAGGCGCAAATTATAAAAACGCACCTGTCATTCAAAGGTATCCCGTCGGTCCTTTATCTTACAGGAAACATATTCCATACCCATGAAGCAATGGAAATGGAAAGAATTCTGTTAAGCATTGCCGAACCCGGAAACGAAAGGGCATTTAATGCTGCGGTGGTAACCGATGCGCTCGGTGTTTTTGGAGAGCATCTCGATTCGGCCAGCGAGGAATCTTTCGGATTGGAAGCCAAATCCAGCAGGTTCAGAGAATATTTTCGCTTATGGACACGGTACGGTTTTATCCGGATGTTTCGACTGTTGATGTCTGAGGAAAAGCTCAGGGAACGCCTTTTGAGTTTTCCTGACGGTGAGAGGAGGCTGACCAATCACCTTCATTTGGCAGAAATTCTGCACCAGGAGTCGTCTGAGAAAAAGCTTGGTATCACTAGCCTGCTCAAATGGCTTTCAGAACAAAGAAACGCTGAAATGCCTGAATCCGAGACGCATCAACTTCGTCTTGAAAGCGATGATCAGGCCGTAAAAATAATCACCATTCATAAAAGCAAAGGTCTTGAGTTCCCTGTTGTGTTTTGCCCCTTTGCATGGGAGGGATCCTTAATTAAAGATCAAGAGATTCTGTTTCATAACTCGGACAAAAACGAAACCCTCACCCTTGACCTTGGCTCAAAAGACTTCGGCGCACACCTTGCCATTTCTCAACATGAGCGCCTGGCTGAAAATCTGAGATTGCTTTATGTTGCAATAACACGAGCGATACATAAATGCTATCTTGCATGGGGCAGATTCAATACCGCTGAAACTTCTGCCATTGCCTATCTGTTACATTATAAAGGACAACCGGCGGATGTTTTAAAAGAAAATCTGCTGACATCCTTAAGAGACGATGTATTAGAAAAAAACGAAGAAGATTTGCTCGAAGATTTAAAAGAGCTGTCAACCCGGTCAGAAGGGTCAATAGATGTTGTTCCGCTACCGTTTGACGATACCATGAAACATTTGGCAGAAGAGGATAAAAAGGAAAAATTGTCTTGCAAACATTTTTCAGGAAAAATTGATACCACATGGAAAATTTCCAGTTTCTCACATCTTATATCACAACAGACACTGGATGCAGAACTTCCGGATCGTGACGTAACCCATGATTTGTATACCCTCAGAACGGAAAATGATTTGCATTTATTTGCAACGGAAAACATTTTTTCATTTCCAAAAGGAACCCGGGCCGGGATATTTTTCCATGACATTTTTGAACATCTTGATTTTGCTCAAAGCTCTGAAGAAGAAAGAATAAAATTGATTTCAAGCAAATTAAAGGAATACAGATTTGAATCCAAATGGCAAAAACCTGTTAGTGCCATGGTGAACAATGTTCTTTCAATACCACTTTTCATAAAAAATACCACCTTGATGCTTTCTTCCGTTCACTGCCTCAACAGAATCAATGAAATGGCGTTTTATTTTCCACTCAAACCGGTATCGCCGAATCGATTCAGAAAAATATTTGCTGATTATGGGGGCATTGATCTTGCTCATGATTTCCCGGAAAGGCTCGATAAACTCAATTTTTCTTTAACCAGAGGTTTTATGAAAGGGTACATCGATATGGTTTTTCATGACCAGGATCGATTTTGGTTGGTGGACTGGAAATCGAATTATTTAGGAAACTGTGTTGAAGACTATGGCAAAAATGTCTTGAACAATGTGATGAAGAAGGATTTTTACATTTTGCAGTATCATTTATATATTATTGCACTTTATCAATACCTTCAGATGAGACTACCTGATTTTAGCTATGAACGACATTTTGGCGGTATTTTTTATATCTTTATTAGGGGGGTGGACCCAAACAAAGGCCCCGAATTTGGCATTTACAAAGATATTCCTGATAAAACTCTTGTTGATGCTCTTCTCAAAACGCTGATATAAAATGAGCAAATATAATATAACCAATTTAATTGAAACAGGATATTTATCCGAAATAGACGTTCACTTTGGTAAGTTTATTACAGGTCTTGATAAAAAGGGTCATCCGGATGTTTTTATTGCAGCTGCTCTTGTCAGCAGGGCAACCGGCGACGGAAACGGATATCTTGACCTCGATTCGATAACTCGTAAACCAATCCTTTTGGACATTAATGGAGAAGATAGATTTAAAAGTCCGAAACTTTCAGAGTGGTTAAAAACTTTAAGCCAAAGCCGGGCAGTGGGGAAACCCGGTGAATTTCGTCCTCTGATACTGGATGATAAAAACCGACTTTACCTTTATAGATATTGGGATTACGAAAACCGACTTTCAAGTGCCATCAAATGCCGCATCAAGGAAGATATTCAGGGGATAGATGTTTCCATCTTAAAGAACAGCCTGAACAGGCTTTTTACAAGTAATGGGACTGATGAATTCAATTGGCACAAAGTGGCGGGGGTGATCGCTGCGTATAAAAAGTTTTGTGTCATTACCGGAGGTCCGGGAACCGGTAAAACGTTCACGACGGCAAAAATACTTGCACTTCTTCTGGAGCTATCCCGCAAAAATAAACCCAGCATTTTACTCGCCGCTCCCACAGGAAAAGCAGCGGCAAGGATCAAAGAATCAATTAAAGCTGCAAAAAATACACTCAACTGCAGCGATGATATTATCGATGCCATACCTTCCGACGCATACACGATCCACAGAATGCTGAAGACAATTCCCGGATCCCCATATTTCTACCATAATGCTGAAAATCCTCTCACTGCCGATATCGTAGTGGTGGATGAAGTTTCAATGGTGGATCTTGCGCTAATGTCGAAACTCCTATCAGCTGTGAAGAATGATGCCAGAATCATACTCATTGGAGACAAGGATCAGCTTGCTTCAGTGGAAACAGGTTTTGTAATGGCCGATATCTGTGACAAAGACAATATCCACTTATTTTCAGAATATTTTTACCAACAGTTTGAGAAACTAACCCAGTGTAAAATGGAAGTCTCGAGCAAGCAACTTAAAGATAATCCGGGACTATATGACTGCATGGTTGTTCTAAAAAAGAGTTATCGATTTACAGATGCCAGTGGAATCGGGGAATGCAGCCGGGCTGTAAATAACGGCAAGCTTAATGAGACTTTCTCCATCCTTAAAAACCATCCGGATCAAATCCATTGGAAAAAGGTCTCAGGCCCTAACGATCTTTCAATCGCGCTGCCAAAAGAAGTCGTCAATGGATATTCAGATTATCTTAATTGCCGTGATCCTTATAGAGCACTTGAGCTTTTTAGTCGATTCAGAATACTCTGTGCGGTCAAATTCGGTGCATCGGGTGTCATTGAAATAAACAGATTGGCAGAGGAAATATTAAACCAAAACGGCCTTATCGAACTCGATAATATATCGACCTATCCATGGTACAAAGGAAGACCTGTTCTGATTACGCGCAACGAATACAGTCTGGAACTTTTTAATGGAGATATCGGAATCACCATGCCTGAACCCGATTCAGAAAGCAAAGATTTGTATGTTTACTTTTCAGGCGTTTCCGGTAAACCCAGGCGGTTCCTTCCACATCGACTTCCGGAACACGAAACAGCCTATGCTATGACGGTTCATAAAAGTCAGGGCTCAGAGTTTGAAACGGTCCTTCTTATTTTACCGAACCAAGATTATCCTGTATTAACCCGTGAACTGCTTTACACCGGATTTACCAGAGCCAAAAACCATATTTCAATTTGGGGCAGGGAAGAGATCATTAGAACCAGCATATTGCGTAAAATTAACCGTAATTCAGGGTTGAAGGATGCGTTGTGGGAAAATACAACATAGGTTAAACGGTCCAGAGTTCACGGTTCTATGTTGAATTCTGAGAAAAGCCGACCATCTGATCTCTGGTCGCTTCTTCGCGGAGTCCGGAATCCTTCGGACCGGCACTGCCAAAAGCGGGTAAACTTTCCACCTTCCGGCTTTCTGCTTCTAATTTCAAAGACTTCCGGAAAACAGCGTGGTCAAGTAAAACTTTGAGATGGGATCGACATTCTCAAACGTGTGCGACTCGTCTTGATTTTTTGTAGCCATTTCTTTCCTAATATCTGTGGCCAGGATTTTGCCAAGTTCCACTCCGAATTGATCAAAGGGATTACTGCCCCAGATAAACGCTTCAAAAACCGTTTTTGCTTCATAAAATGCAAGAAGACGACCGATGTTTTCAGGAGAAAGATCGTTTAATAGAATGGTTGATGACGGCCGATTTCCCGAAAATGATTTTGCGGGGTTTGCGTCTTCTTTTCCTTGGGCAAGGGCGAAGGGCTGTGCAATGAGATTTGACCAGAGCTCTTGATGGTTGGTTACGCCTTTGGATTGGTTCTGATACTGTTTAAAATAAGGATTAATGACACCGATAAAATCAATGGGAAAAGGCCTTCCCTGATGCGCCAGCTGAAAAAAAGAATGCTGCGCATTGGTGCCCGGTTCTCCAAAAATGATTCCTCCGGTTGGTTCATCCAGCAGGTTGCCTTTTTGGGTGACGGATTTGCCGTTACTTTCCATACTGAGTTGTTGGATATGTGCTGCAAGTTTGGAAAGAGGTGATGCATAGGGGATAATGGCTTGTGCCGGATAATCCAAGAAATTGTTATTCCAAACCGAAATTAAAGCTGCAACGAGTGGGATGTTTTCCCTTTCCGTTGCATGCCGGACATGCAGATCCATTTCTTCAGCACCTTTTAAGAAGCGTTCAAACCGCTCATACCCAAGATATAGGCTCAACGGCACCCCGCCTACGGCAGAGGTGACGCTGTATCTCCCCCCGATGAAATCAAACATATGAAATGAGGAAAGGACCGGGTTGGCGGGGTCATCTCCGGGAGACCCTTTGCTGGTCACCGTTACAAAATGCTTGGTAGGATCAAGACCCTTGCCTTCAATAAAAGCGCGGACCTGATTCGTATTGGCCAAGGTTTCCGCCGTGGTATAGCTTTTTGAAATGACAATCCAAAGGGTTCTCTCAAGATCTATGATAGAGGCAATCTTTCCGAAGTTATGAATATCGACATTGGAAAGAAACATCATCTTCATGTTCTTGTCCGCCAGAAAATGGAGTGCATTGGCCACGAATTCGGTGCCAAGGTATGATCCTCCGATGCCGATAACAACCAGGGTATTAAATGGTTTTCCAGTGGATCCGACGATTTTTCCCTCATGAATGGCTGAAACGAATGTTTTAATGTCATTTCGGACTTGGCGTATTGAAGGCATGATATCTTTGCCGTCTACCAAAACAGAGTCATGGGAAAAATTTCTTGCTGCCGTGTGAAGTGCCGGCCGATTTTCCGTAAGATTGACTTTTTTTCCACTGACCATATCATCAAACCGCTGCTTTAACTTTCTAAATTCAGCCAATTCGATCAAGAGATCCATGGTTTTTTTATCGATTCTCTGGCGAGAAAAATCATAGAAAATGCCGGCAGCTTTTAAAGAACATTTTTCGAGGCGGCTGTTGTCCGTAAGCAGGTGTTTTAAATGTTTTTCAGGGAGATTCATAATATCGGCATGTTGAATCAACCGATTCCAGACTGAACTTTCATTTAGTTTAAATGTATTCATGTGCTCCTCCAAAAAATGATCGAACAATTGTCCGTCCGTAAATGGTCTTTTTGTCCAATGTTTGCGTTATGCTCAAAAAATAATCCTCGGAATATTACACATATGCCTGCCTGTCCCGTAGGTCCGGCAGATCGTACTGGGATGGTTATTTTTTTTACATGCCTTGATCTTTAACAAAAATCCCCATTTATGGATAGACACGAATTAACTTCGCCTCGAACAGGAGACAACCTCGGACAAAACCGTGTGTATCTTGTCCAGAATCTGGCAATCATCTTCACAACCGGGGAAATTCTTTCTATGTGCACACTCTTTACAAGGGCTTTTTGAAAGATACCCGATGTCAAAATCAAACCTGTATTTAACATTTCCAATGGGTGGATATATAACAAATTGTGAACTCATAACAGCCGGATATCACAATATCTCTATCTGCACAAGAATAACTCGAACATAATTTCTTTTTCGAAAAGTCCGTTTGCTGCATTGATAAGGGAATTATAGGAGTAAATAAACAATAAATAGTTAAAATAGCGAACGGGATAAATTTTTTAAAGTAAAATATTTCACAACCGCGATATCGCACAGCACCAATATAAAATGGGATTGTTGGTTTTTTTATAGGTTTTGCATAAATTTATATTTTTGTGATATTTGTTATATGATATATGAACAAGTCTCGTTATGGTTGTAATAGAAATTCGCGGGGGAAAAATGCGCATCGGTATAGGATATGACGTTCATCGATTGGTTGAAGGACGCAAGCTTGTATTGGGTGGGGTAACCATTCCTTTTGAAAAAGGCCTGCTTGGACATTCTGACGCCGATGTCCTTATTCATGCCGTATGTGACGCACTGCTTGGGGCCGCCGGTTTGGGTGATATTGGTTTGCATTTTCCGGATAGCGATCCAGAGCTAAAAGATATCTCAAGCATGATAATTCTCTCAGAAACATATAACTTATTGAAAAGCAATGGCTTTACGATTATCAATTTGGATTCAACCATTATGGCCGAAGCACCTAAAATTACGCCATTTAAAGCAACAATGCAAAAAAATATTGCAAGAACAATTGAAATTGAACCGGAGTGTGTTAATGTTAAAGCAACGACATTAGAAATGCTTGGAATGATGGGGAAGGGCGAGGGTATTGCCGCCTTATGCATCGCACTTATTGAATAAAATCGTAACTTAAAACTGTAAATTCAAGCTAAAACAAAACATACGGGTAGAATACAATGCCACTTCGCGTTTTTAATACACTGAACCGAAAAAAAGAGGTTTTTAAGCCGTTATATCCCGAAAAAGTCCGAATGTATGTTTGCGGTCCCACTGTCTATGATTCCTGCCATATCGGGCATGCAAGGTCTGTGGTCGTTTTTGATGTTATCGCACGATATCTGAAAGCAATAGGCTATGATGTGCTCTATGTCAGAAATTTCACGGATGTTGATGATAAAATCATCGACAAGGCAAATCAACTCGGTATTGACCCAACGATAGTCGCGGAAAAATTCATCAAAGAATTTTATGAGGATATGGATGCCCTGAACGTTGAGAGAGCGACCATAGAGCCCAAAGCTACCGATCACATCACACAAATCATTCAATTCATTGATAAGTTAATAAAAGGGGGGTTTGCATACCGGGTAGAAGGTGATGTGTATTTTTCCGTTGAAAGGTTCGAGGACTACGGGAAGCTTTCCGGTCGCAAGTTGGATGAAATGGAAGCCGGCGCCAGAATCGATATTAATGAAAGAAAGAGCAACCCTTTTGATTTTGTGTTGTGGAAATCCGCCAAACCCGGTGAACCGCATTGGGAGAGTCCATGGGGCACGGGAAGGCCCGGATGGCACATAGAGTGTTCGGCCATGAGCAACGAATATCTTGGAGAAACCTTTGACATTCATGGTGGCGGGAAAGATCTGTGCTTTCCACATCATGAGAATGAAATCGCCCAATCGGAAAGTATTTCCGGAAAACCGTTTGTAAAATACTGGATACACAACGGCTTTGTAAATATCAATCAGGAAAAAATGTCGAAGTCGTTAGGCAATTTTTTGATGATTAAAGATATTTTGAAAACATATCATCCGGAAGTTGTGCGTCTTTTTCTTCTTTCCAATCATTATCGCAGTCCCGTTGACTTTACAGAAAAAGCAATGGACGAATCCCGCAAGAGACTTGATAAGATATATGCATTTTTTGCACGAGTCGAGGAGGAAATAGGACCTGTCTCAGACCAAAACATTGAGCCTGGAGATTGTTGGCAGCAATTTTGTGAGGCAATGGACGACGATTTCAATTCAGCGCTGGGCATCGGCATTATTTTTGATACGGTTCGAACGACCAATCGTTTGCTGGACCAGCATGCAAACAACGACTCAAACCAAATAAAGAAAACCGTACAATGCGCTCTGGCTGACATTCGGAAAACCGGAAACATTCTCGGGATACTACTTGAGAAACCCGCTGTATATTTTGATAAACAACAAACACAGGTCCTCGAACAAAAATCCGTTGATTCCACCATGATTGCAAAGATGGTTGAAGAAAGAAATGCAGCCAGAAGAGCCAAGGATTGGAACAAAGCCGATCAGATCAGAGATCAGCTTGCCGGCATGGATGTTATTTTGGAAGACCGACCTGAAGGAACCGTGTGGAAAATCGACAATTAAGTTTATTTCAAGAACAATATCTCATCAAATATTATGCCTTCCTTTAAGTTGGTTTCAGACTTTACCCCAAAGGGCGATCAAAAAGATGCCATTCGTGCTTTAAGCAAAAGAATCCAGTACGGCAAGAAACACAGCGTTCTTTTGGGTGTCACCGGTTCAGGAAAAACATTTACAATGGCCCATGTCATTGCAAGCGTCGACAAACCTTCTCTGGTCATCGCTCCCAATAAAACTCTTGCCGCACAGCTTTATAATGAATTCAGAACCCTCTTTCCTGAAAATGCTGTGGAATACTTTGTGAGCTACTATGATTATTACCAACCCGAAGCCTACATCCCTTCAAGCGATACGTATATTCAAAAAGATTCTTCTATCAATGAAATGATCGACAAGCTTCGCCATTCGGCCACACGGTCGGTATTGTCCCGCCGGGATGTAATTGTGGTTGCGAGCGTATCGTGCATATTCGGTCTCGGCGCTCCTGAAGAGTATTTGGCCATGCGTATTGACTTGGAAAAAAATATGGTGCTTGAACGGGATAGATTCCTTGCGGAACTGGTGGCCATTCATTACGAAAGGAACGATGTCGATTTTTATAGAGGGATTTTCAGGGTTAGGGGAGACCGCGTCGAAATTTTTCCGTCATATGAAGAAGACAATGCCCTTCGTATTGAGTTTTTTGGAGACGAATTAGAATCGATTTCCGAGATTGATCCTCTCAGGGGCATTGTCAAAAAACACTTGAACCGTAAGACCATATATCCGGCCAGTCATTACGTGACCCAAAAAAAAATTCTCAAAAGAGCCGTTGAAACCATCACCACTGAATTGACACACAGGATCGATTATTTCAGGGATATTAATAAAATGATTGAGGCACAAAGGATTGAAGAAAGGACAAACTTTGACTTGGAAATGATGCAGGAACTGGGCTACTGTAATGGCATCGAAAATTATTCCCGCCATCTAACCCAAAGAGCGACCGGAGAACCACCACCGACACTTTTGGATTATTTCCCAAATGATTTTTTGATGTTTACTGATGAAAGCCATATCACCATTCCCCAACTTCGAGCCATGTACAAAGGGGATAGATCGCGTAAAAGTACCCTTGTTGAATATGGATTCAGACTGCCGTCGGCCCTGGATAACCGTCCATTGACTTTTGAAGAATTTGAGTCAAAAGTATCGCAGGTGGTTTATGTATCAGCCACGCCTTCCGATTATGAAATTTCAAAAGCAAAAAATGAACTCGTCGAACAGATTGTGAGACCTACCGGGTTGATCGATCCCATGATCGAGGTGAGAAAAGCCAAATACCAGGTAGACGATCTATTGGAAGAAATCCAACAACGGTTGGAAAGAGATGAACGGGTGTTGGTCACCACGCTGACAAAGCGTATGGCTGAAGACCTCACAGAGTATTATTCGGAAATGGGGATAAAAGTTCAGTATCTTCATTCAGATATCCACACTCTGGAACGAATGGACATCATTCACAATTTAAGAAAAGGAGAGTTTGATGTGCTCATCGGTATCAATCTTCTTCGTGAAGGGCTCGACATTCCTGAGGTTTCGCTTGTGGCCATACTCGATGCCGACAAAGAAGGTTTTTTACGTTCAGCCCGGTCGCTGATCCAAACCTGCGGCCGTGCTTCCAGAAATGTCAGAGGACAGGTGATTATGTATGCCGATTTCGTGACCCGATCCATGCAACAGGCCATCGATGAAACAAACCGGCGCCGAACGATTCAAAAACGTTACAATAAACAGCATTCCATTACACCTACAAGCATAGAAAAAGAAATTTCACCTGTCTTTGAGAGACTTGCCGAGTTTAATGATAAACCGAGAGACAGGGTGGCAGAAACACTTGCTCAATATGAATCTGAAGAAAATCTTGATGCCATCATCAGAAATCTTGAAAGAGAGATGAAACAAGCCGCAGAAGAGTTAGAGTTTGAAAGGGCTGCTGATATCCGGGATCAAATCCAAGCCATAAAAGAAATGATCGTCTTTGAACTTTGAACGCATGTTGCGCCCTCATATTTTAATTAAATGGCAATTGTTCCTCAAATTATTAAATATCGAGTCAAAAAACAAAACCAATGACATCGAAAAAAACAAAATTTGAATCAACATCTGTCGGCCAGGATCCAGAAGCCAGTATTAAAGATAAATTAGCCAAAGTGTCTTCTAAGCCAGGTGTCTATCTCATGAAAGATGTCCATGGCAAAGTGATATATGTGGGTAAAGCTAGAATTCTGAAAAAACGATTGGCGTCATACTTTGCACGCATTGAGAATAGAAGGTCACGACTGGATATGAAAACAGAAATTCTTATTCGAAACATATCGAACTTTGATACCATTATTACCGATAGCGAAAAAGAAGCCTTGATTCTCGAATCGAACCTTATCAAACGTTACAAGCCTCGTTATAATGTTATTTTAAAAGACGATAAAAGATACCCCTCTTTGCGGTTGGATATCAAAAATCCATTTCCTAACCTTGCCGTGGTCAGAAAAATTGCTAAAGACGGTGCGCTCTATTTCGGACCATTTTCTTCTTCAGGCGCTGTTCAAAAAACTCTCAAGATCATCCATAAAACGTTCAAACTCAGAAAATGTAAACAAAAAGATTTTAATCGTCGCACAAGACCCTGTCTCAACTATCAAATCGAATCATGCCTCGCACCATGCTGTCTTGATGTGGACAATAAAATATATGATGACATTGTAAAAGAGGTTATTCTGTTTTTAAAAGGAAGAACTCCCGATCTGATTAAAAAAATAAAACAGGAGATGATTTCCGCTGCAAATGTGCATGATTATGAAAAAGCGGCGGTTTTAAGGGACAAAATGTTTGCACTTGAGCAGACGCTTGAAAAACAAGTGGCGGTTACGAATGATTTTAAAGACAGGGACGTACTTGGAATTGCAAGATCTGATGAGAATTCTATAGTTACGCTTCTTTTCATCCGAAGCGGGTTTCTTATTGGGACAAAAAATTTTAAATTTTCGGAAACAATGTCAACAAAATCAGAAATGATTGGCGCATTTATTCGACAATATTATGATACAATACGTTTTGTTCCCAAAGAGGTTCTGGTCCCGGCACCACTTGAAGATGTAATTTTGACAGAAGAAATGCTCAGTAAAATCAAAGGGAAAAAGGTTAAGGTGTTATCACCCAAACGGGGAGAAAAGGCCCGCCTGGTAGAGATGGCATGTCAAAATGCAAAAAACAGCCTCCGGGAGCTCATTACCGAAGTATCAATAGATACTCAACTTCTGATTCGTCTCCAACAGCGCTTGAAGATGGACAGATTACCGTTTCGAATTGAATGCTTTGATAATTCAAGCATTTCTGGAAGAGATGCTGTTTCCTGTATGGTTGTTTTTGAAAAAGGAAAGCCAAATAAATCTTTATATCGAAAATACCGACTCAAGACCGCTTTAGCAAAGGATGACTATGCCTGTATGGCTGAAGTTCTCAACAGGAGATATGGTAAAAAAGGTAATACATCAGAACCGTATCCCGATATCCTCATGGTCGACGGTGGCAAAGGACAACTAAACATAGCGGTTTCAATCCTGACGTCTCTGAAACTGGAAAATAAAATTCAACTCATCAGTATTGCAAAGAGAATTGAAGAAAAAGGGGAGATGCAGGACAAAATTTATAAACCCGGACAGGCCAATCCTGTAAATTTGGGAAGAGAAAGGGACCTGATTCTATTTTTAGAAAGGATTAGAGATGAAGCTCATCGTTTTGCCATTTCGTTTCACCGTAAGCAGCGGAGCAAGACATTGATGCATTCTTCCCTTGATTCAATCCAGGGTGTAGGAAAAAAGAGAAAATTGATTCTTTTTAAGCATTTTAAGAGCGTAAAAAAAATCCGGGCAGCAACACTGGAAGAATTGAGTGCCCTGCCCGGTATCAGTTATAACATAGCGAAAAAGATTAAAGACAGCCTGAATAGCGAGTAATCATTTTGGCCGGGAAGCAAAGTGCCATTAAATTATCCTAGTTTTATTAACAATTCTTTGAGTTCTTTCACTGCATCAGCTGATTTGTCAAGAGCGGCCTTCTCTTCATCTAATAATGTAATTTCGATAACTTCCTCAACACCGTTAGCACCCAATTTTACAGGGACCCCGATAAAAAGGTCATTATATCCGTATTCACCTTCAAGGTAGACTGCGCAGGGCAGGATTTTCTTTTTGTCTTTAAGAATCGATTCCGCCATTTCCACTGCAGCCGATGCGGGTGCATAAAAGGCACTTCCGGTTTTAAGAAGTCCGACAATTTCTGCACCGCCAGTGGCTGTTCTTTCCACAAGAGCGTTAATACGGTCCTGTGGAAGCAATTCTGTAATCGGAATACCGGCAACCGTGGAATAACGAGGTAACGGCACCATCGTATCGCCATGTCCGCCAAGAACAAATGCGGTTGTATTTTCCACGGAAACATTAAGTTCCATTGCAATAAAAGTCCTGAATCGGGCTGAATCAAGCACACCAGCC
>Ga0210085_1000195_pt1 | contig 27360 bp, 22 predicted proteins | sample China_Galinas_PW_5_FD_184866 | JGI IMG/M metagenome (GOLD analysis project Ga0210085, IMG submission 184866) | Wetland microbial communities from San Francisco Bay, California, USA, that impact long-term carbon sequestration - China_Galinas_PWC_D1... | ecosystem: Environmental > Aquatic > Marine...
CGTCACCGCGATCCGCGCCTTCGCCCCCCTCGCCGACGAGGAGGAGGCGCGGCGCTGGCTGGAGGAAGCAGGCGAGGCCGAGGACACCGCCGACACCCTGGTCGCGGACGGCGTCGACCTGCTCAACCGGGCGCTGCACGCGCGCGCGGTGGCGGGCGCCGACCCGCACGTCCCGACGATGACGCCGGAGCGGGCGGTCGCGGTGCGGCTCGGCTACGGCAGCGGCGAGCAGGTCGCCGACGGGCTCTACGCGAACGCGCGAGAGATCGACGTCTGGGCGAGCGGCGCCTCGCGGCGCCGGCGGCGCCAGGAGGACCTGCGCCCGCAGGAACGGGTCGCCGCGGTGCTGGGCGGGCGCGAGCGCCTCGACGCCTGCGAGACCCTGCTGCTGCGCGCCCGCGCCGACCTCGACGCCGGCAGGACCCGGGAGGCGGCGCTGCAGCTGCGGGTCGGGCTCGAGGCGCTGCTGGTCGAGCTGCGCGGCGCCCTCGCCGACCCCGAGCACGAGCGCGACATGGCGACGCTGACCGAGCGCCGCCACGAGGCCGGCGCCGCCGCCAACCTCGCCCTCGAGGGCGAGCTCGACCCTCAGGTCGGCGCCGCGGTCGAGGAGCTGCTGACGATCTGCGAGCGCATCCTCCGCCGCCGCCGCGTCCTGCGCGAATAGCTAACCCTCAAGCTGAGGGTTAGAGCAGGAGGCGCTGGGCTACCACGTCGTCGATCAGGGAGACGGCAATGTGGTGGGCCTCGTCGAGGACGACGCCCTCGATCGAGGGGACGCCGATCACGGTCAGGCCGGCGGCGCGGGCGGCGGTTACGCCGGTCGGCGAGTCCTCGAGCGCCACCACCGCGGGGCTCGGCGCGACGCCGAGGCGGTGGCAGGCCTCCAGGTAGGGGTCGGGGGCCGGCTTCGGTGCCGCCACTTCGTGGGCGCTGAGCACCACGTCGAAGTGGTCGTGGAAGCCGACGATCTCCAGCGAGCGGCGGACGAAGACCAGCGGCGAGTTGGAGACGAGCCCGATCGGCGTCCCCCGCCGCCGCAGCGAGTGCAGCAGCTCGCGGGCGCCGACCATCGCCTCCACCCCGTGCTCGAGCTCGGCGACGACGAGGGCGTTGAGCTCCTCGATCAGCGCGGCCCCCCGCCCGGGCTCGCCCAGCCGCCGCTCGAGGATGCCGCCGGCGATCTCGGCCGAGGTGCCGACCAGCTCGAGCTTGTCGGCAGGCGTGAACTCGAGCCCGCGCCGCTCGAACAGGTCCTCCTCGGCCCGGGTCCAGACCGACTCGGTGTCGAGCAGCAGGCCGTCGTTGTCGAAGACGACCGCCTCGGGCAGCGCGGCCGGCCCGGTGGAGCCCGTGCCCGCCATCAGGCCAGCGCCGCCACGAGCGCGTCCAGCTCCTCGTCGATCTCGCCTTCCAGCTTCAGCTCGGCGTACTCGTCGAACGGGGTCGGGCCCTTGGTCACCAGCGCCAGCCGGCCGCCCCGCTCCAGGGTCAGCCGGGGCAGGCCGGCGACCGGGTGGACCTCCAGCGAGGAGCCGGCGCAGACCATCAGGTCGGCCGCTTCGGCCAGCTCGGTCGCCCGCGCCATCGCCGCCTCGGGCAGCAGCTCGCCGAACAGCACCACGTCGGGCTTGACCTGGCCGCCGCAATCGGCGCAGTACGCCACCCCCTCCGCGTCGAACAGGTCGTCGACCCGCTCGAGCTCGAAGCGGGCGCCGCACTCGCGGCAGCTCGAGGTCTCGATCGAGCCGTGCACCTCGACCACCTCGCGCGAGCCGGCGGCGCGGTGCAGGCGGTCGATGTTCTGCGTGATCACGCCCTCGATCAGGCCGCGCCGCTCGAGCTCGGCGAGCGCCTCGTGGGCGCGGTTGGGCCGTTTGTCGCCGAGCGTCTGGAAGCGCGGCCGGTAGTAGGACCAGAAGCGGGCCGGGTCCTCTTCGAAGACGCTGACGTGGGCGACCTCCATCGGGTCGACGTTCTCCCAAAGGCCGGTCCCGGGCGTGCGGAAGTCCGGGATCCCCGACGGCACGGAGACCCCGGCTCCCGTCAGCGCCACGGCGGAGGTCGACTCCGCCAGCAGCTCGGCCAGCGTCGCTACTTGCCGCTCCACTTCGGGGTCCGCTTGGCGAGGAAGGCGGAGATGCCCTCCTTCGCGTCCTCGCTGCCGAAGGCGGCGGCGAAGCCGGCCTTCTCGGCCTCGATCCCGTCGTCGATGTCGGCGGCGTCGGAGACCGACTTGATCTGGCCGACCGCGACCGGGGCCTGGGCGGCGAGCTTGCGGCCCCACATCAGCGCCGTCTCGAACAGCTCGTGGTCGGGGACGACCCGGTTGACCAGGCCCAGTTCGAGCGCCTCCTCGGAGAGGACCGCGTCGCCGACCAGGTTCATCTCCAGCGCCTTCGCGGCGCCGACCAGGCGCGGCAGCCGCTGGGTGCCGCCGAAGCCGGGGATGATCCCCAGCTTGACCTCGGGCTGGCCGAAGACCGCCGCCTCGGCGGCGATCCGCATGTCGCAGGCCATCGTGATCTCGCAGCCGCCGCCGAAGGCGAGCGAGTTGACGGCGGCGATCGTCGCCACCGGCTCGGTGCCGAGCTCGCGCAGCAGCGCGTGGCCGCTGTCGATCAGCTCCTTGCCGCTCGCCTCGTCCATCTGGGTGAAGGCCTTGATGTCGGCGCCCGCCGAGAAGACGACCGGGACCGAGGAGGCGATCACCATCGCGCCGACCCCGTCGGCCGCCTTGACCCGCTCCCAGACCTTGCCCAGATCGCGGATCACGTCCGGGGAGACCGCGTTCATCGGCGGGTTGGCGAGCCAGGCGATCGCGACGTCGCCGCGGGTCTCCAGCTTCACGGTGTCGGGCTGCTCGCCATCGTCGGGCTGCGGGTAGGGGTAGAAGCCCTGGCCGGCGGCGACGCCGAGGCGGCCCTGGGCGACCAGCCGCTTCAGGGTGACCGGTGGCGCGAACCGCTCGCCGAACTTCTCCTCCAGCTGCTCCATCCGCTCCAGCACCTTGTCGAGCCCTTCGACGTCGGCTTTCCAGAACGGGGGCAGCAGGCCGCGGCGCGGGTCGAGGCCGGCGCCGCCCATCATCCCCACGTCGACGTCGCGGACCGAGGTGACCCCTTCCTCGACCAGCAGGCAGGCCTCGATCAGGGCGCGGCAGCTGAACATCGCGACCAGCTCCTCGGCGTCCGGCTCGGCGTCGCCCGCGATGTTCGGCTCGCCCTCGGTGAAGAAGCCCTCGCCGCCGCTCTTGACCCCGAGCTTGCCGTCGGCGACCAGCTGCTGCAGGCCCCTGTGGACGTAGAAGCTCTCGCCGTAGGCCTCGTTGAGGTGCTCGGCGACGTGCAGGACGGTGTCCAGCCCGAGCAGGTCGGTGAGGAAGAAGGGGCCCATCGGGGCGACCTTGGCCTCGGCGATCGCCTTGTCGATCGCGGTCAGCGAGAGCCCGCCGTCCTCCTGGGCGCGCCAGATCTCACCGATCGTCGCCATCAGGATCTTGTTGACGACGAAGCCCGGCACCTCGCCGCAGACCAGCGGCTGCTTCTTGATCGCCTGGGCGAAGTTGAAGGCGGCCGTGGCGGTCTCCTGCGAGGTCTCCTCGCCGACGATCACCTCGACCGTGGGCATCACCGAGGCCGGGTAGAAGAAGTGGAAGCCGACGACCTTATCCTCGCGCAGGGTCGCCTCGGCGATCTCGGTGATCGAGAGGGCCGAGGTGTTGCTGGCGAGGATCGCGTGGCCCGGGGTGACCGCGTCGAGCTCGGCGAAGACCGCCCGCTTGATCGCCATCCGCTCCGGCACCGCCTCGATCACGAAGTCGACGTCGCCGAAGCCCTCGTAGGTGGTGGCGCCGGTGATGTTGGCCATCAGCTCGGCGAGGCGGGCGTCGGCCTGCTCCTGGGTCATCTTCTCCTTCTTGACCAGGCGGCCGAGCTGGCCCTCGGTGACGGCGCGGGCTTTGTCGAGCGCAGCGTCGACGAACCCCTGCTCGATGTCCTTGACGACTACGGGAATGTCGGCGGCCGCGATCGCCTGCGCGATCTCCCCGCCCATGGTGCCGCCGCCGACGACGGCGGCCTTCGAGACGAACATTGCTGGTGAGTCCTCCGTTTTGGCTTGCCGATGCGACGAAAGCCGCGCCGGGGAGGCTATCCGTTCGCGCCCGCCGACATGAGGGACAACGCACGGAGGGCAAAGACTGTACGGCGGGATAAACCCATGCCGAAGTTTGGCCCATTACGCTCTTTTGGCTCTTAATGAGGGAGTGACGCACCAGGAAAACGACCGCGCCCGACGAGCGGCGCCGCTAAGCGAGGGACTAACCAAGCGATGACTCGTATCCGCCAGCAGAACGTGACCGCCGCGCAGTGGAGCTCCAACGGGGAGTCCCTCGGCGCGGTTGACCTGACCCTTCCCGAGAACGAGGCCTTCGGCGCCAACGTCTTCTCGGTCCCCGTGCAGCGCGAACGCCTGCCCGGCGACGTCTTCGAGAAGCTGCAGGCGGCGCTGGCCGGCGGCGAACCGCTCGACCCGAGCCTGGCCGACGCCGTCGCCGGGGCGATGAAGGACTGGGCGCTGGAGAACGGCGCCACCCACTACACCCACGTCTTCCAGCCGCTGACCGGCTCGACCGCGGAGAAGCACGACTCCTTCTTCGAGCCGGGCGGCGAGGGCAAGGTCCTCGCCGGGTTCTCCGGCAAGGAGCTGATCCAGGGCGAGCCGGACGCCTCCTCCTTCCCGACCGGCGGCATCCGCGCCACCTTCGAGGCGCGCGGCTACACCGCCTGGGACCCGACCAGCCCCGCCTTCCTGCTCGAGAACCCGAACGGGACGCTGCTCTGCATCCCGACCGCCTTCGCCTCCTGGACCGGCGAGGCGCTCGACGCGAAGATCCCGCTGCTGCGCTCGATGGACGCGCTCTCGCGCTCGGCGATCAAAGCGCTGCGCCTGCTCGGCGACGACGAGGCCCAAAAGGTGTTCACCACGGTCGGGCCCGAGCAGGAGTACTTCCTGATCGACGAGCAGTACTACTACGAGCGCCCCGACCTGATCGCCACCGGGCGCACCCTGTTCGGCGCCCAGCCGCCGAAAGGCCACGAGCTCGACGACCACTACTTCGGGACGATCCCGGAGCGGGTGCTCGCCTTCATGCTCGAGTCCGAGCTGGAGATGCGCAAGCTCGGGATCCCGGTCAAGACCCGCCACAACGAGGTGGCGCCGGCCCAGTACGAGATCGCGCCGATCTTCGAGAACTCGAACGTCGGCTCCGACCACCAGCAGCTGCTGATGCGGACGCTGGAAAACGTCGCCCGCCGCTACGGCCTGGTCTGCCTCCTGCACGAGAAGCCGTTCGCGGGAGTCAACGGGTCCGGCAAGCACAACAACTGGTCGATGGGCACCGATACCGGCGACAACCTGCTCAACCCGGGCGACACGCCGGCGGACAACATTCACTTCCTGTTCTTCTGCACGGCGGTGATCCAGGCGGTGAACAAGCACCAGGGCCTGCTGCGGGCCTCGGTCGCCAACATCGGACAGGACCACCGGCTCGGAGCCAACGAGGCGCCGCCGGCGATCATCTCGATCTTCCTCGGCGGCGAGCTGGAAAAGGTGTTCGAGGCGATCTCGACCGGCGAAGGCGACCCCAACACGCCGGCCTCCTTCCTGGAGCTGGGCGCGACCGTGCTGCCGAAGCTGCCGATGCACGGCGGCGACCGCAACCGGACCTCGCCGTTCGCCTTCACCGGCAACAAATTCGAGTTCCGGGCGCTGGGGTCGAGCATGTCGCTCGCCTTCCCCAACACCGTGCTCAACACGATCGCGGCCGAGGCGATCGACGAGCTGGCCGACAAGCTGGAGGCGAAGATCGCGGCCGGCGAGGCGATGCCGGAGGCCGTGATCGAGCTCGTCAAAGAGTCCTACCTGGCCAACAAGCAGGTCTGCTTCGGCGGCGACAACTACTCCGAGGAGTGGCACGAGGAGGCCGGGGAGCGCGGGCTCAAGAACCTGCGGACCACCCCCGACGCCCTGCCGGAAGTGCTCGCCGACGACACCGTCGAGGCGTTCGAGAACTACAACGTGCTGAGCAAGCGCGAGCTGGAGTCCCGCTATGAGGTCTGGCTCGAGCAGTACGCGATCCGCGCCAACATCGAGGCCGAGGAGACGTTCACGATCGGCCAGACGATGATCCTGCCGGCGGCGCTGCGGCAGCTGTCGCTGATCTCCGACGCCGGGGTCTCCGCCCTGGAGGGCGAGGTCCGCGAGCTGGCCGACGAGCTGGTCGCGGCCCTCGGCGAGCTCAAGGACGCCAACCAGTACCCGGACGAGATGGAGGGCCTGGAGCTGGCGACCTACGCCCGCGACAAGCAGCTGGCGGGGATGGACAAGGTCCGCGCCGCCGCCGACAAGCTGGAGAAGGTCGTGGCCGACGACCTCTGGCCGCTGCCGAAGTACGAGGAGATGCTGTTCATCAAGTAGCGGCGGGCAGCCCGTCGCCCCCGTTGAGGGGGTTGAGGTCGGCGAGGAGCTCCAGCAGACGCGGCTGGGGCTCCTCGTCGTCTATGAGGACCGCGGTGCCGGGCCAGGCGTAACGCAGGTAGCGGGCGTAGGCCTGGCGCGAGCCGAGGTCGGGCTCGTAGATCCAGGAGCCGGTGTTCCAGTAGCTGATCCGCGAGTCGCCCCCGGCGCGCACGTCGGCGAGCGGCTGGTGGGTGTGGGCGAAGACGACCTTGTCCGTCTCCGCGCCCCAGCCGAGGTTGGCGACGACCTCGGCGAAGGCCTCGAGCGCGTGCTCGGCGGGGTCGCTGCGCGAGACCACGGTCGGTTCGGGGTAGATCGGGCGCGACCAGGGCGGCCCCTCGACCGGCTGCTCGCGCGCCTGGCGCGCGGCCTCGTCGCGGGTCACCGCGTCGAAGTGCGCCTCGCTCGGCAGCGGGCCTTCGGCCGGACCGACGCCGCGGTCGCGCAGCTCGGCGCCGAGCCGCCTGGCGGCGCGCACCGGCAGGCCGAGCGTGCTGACGAAGCGGCCCGCCTTCTGCGCCGCGCGGAAGACGTTCTGCTGGGCGTGGGTGCCGTGCGGCATCTGGGCGGCGATGTAGAGCCACTCGGTGAGCAGGGTGGTGACCGACTCGTAGTCGGCGACCGTCTTCGGCTCCTCCGGCCCGCCCGCCGCGATCGCCCACAGCGTGCGGGTCAGCAGCCGGTCGGCGCGCGAGCCGCCGAGCCGGGCGTGCGGGTCGAGGTAATGGCCGTGGGTGCACAGCACGCCGCCGAAGCTGTAGGTCGGGTAGGCGATCTCGACCTCGACCCCGGGCAGGCGCCGTTCGAGGAAGGAGCGGAAGAAGGCCGGCCCGCCACCGGCGGCCGCGGCGGGCGCGCTGCCCTCCGCGGGGTCCCCGCCCTCGGCCAGCTTCGCCTCGAGCCGGTCCTCGTCGTCGCGGTGGACGAGGTGGTGGTCGTGGTTGCCGGCGAGGAAGACCAGCCGCCCGCCGGGCATCCGCTCGGCGATCAGGCGCAGCAGCCCGCCGGCCGAGTCGACCGCGTCGTCGACCGAGCCGAAGAGGAAGTCGAAGAGGTCGCCGAGGAAGATCAGCTCGTCGATCCCCTCCAGGGCCGGGCCCAAACGCTCGAGGAAGAAGTCCTCGGCGAGCAGGTCGCGGCCGGTCCAGGCGCCGAAGTGGGTGTCGGAGATGACGAGCGCGCGCATCGGCCGCTCGATCATCGCCGATCGCGGAGCAGGGTGAAGCAGGCGAGCGCTCCCGCAAGGGCCATCCCGGCGGCGACCGCGAAGGCCGCCCCGTAGGCGCCGGCGCCCGGGGTCGCGCCGCCGTCGGCGTGGACGACGACGCCGAGCACCATCGTCCCCGCCGCGGCGCCGACCCAGCGCACGGTGAGAACCAGCGCGTTGGCCTCGCCGCGCTGCGACGCCTCGACCTCGTTGCTGAGCCCGGTCAGCAGGGCGGTGAACATCGGCGCGATCGCGACGTTGAGGACGAGCAGCGCGGGGAGCAGCATCCAGTAGCTGTCGTCGTCGGCGAAGGCCGCGATCCAGGCGAAGGCGAGCGCCCCCGTCAGGTAGCCGGCGACCGCGGGTGTCCGCGGGCCGATCCGGTCGGTCGCCCGGCCGACGAGGATCGCGAAGACGGGATTGACGAGGAAGGCGGGCACCAGCGCGACCGCGGCCAGCAGCGCGCTGTAGCCGAACACGTGCTGGAAGTAGGTGGCGATGTAGATCAGGAACCCGTTGAGGACGAACTGGGCGGCGAACATCGCCAGCACGATCCCGACGATCGCCCGGTTGCGCAGCAGGCCGATCTCCAGCAGCGGGTGCGAGGAGCGCAGCTCGAGCACGACGAAGACCCCGATCACGGCGACCCCGGCGAGGAAGAGGAGGATCGTCGGCGCCGCGTCCCAGCCCCAGACCAGCGCCTGCATCAGGGCCACCAGTGCGGCGGTGAGGCCGACCAGCAGCACCCCGAGGCCGCTCCAGTCGAACGGCTGGGGCTCGCCCGCCGGGCGGTTGTCGACCCGCAGCAGCCCGAGCGCCGCCAGCCCCGCCCCGACCGCGGCCTGGAAGGCGAAGACGGCGCGCCAGTCGATCGCCTCGGTGAGCAGGCCGCCGAGCAGCGGCCCGAGGACGAAGACGCTGGCGCCGATCGCCGAGTAGGCGCCGATCGCCCCGCCCCGGTGGGCGAGCGTGACCCGGTTGGCGATCATCGCCGCGCTCGACGGGTAGAGCGTCGCCGCCCCCATGCCGGCGATCGACAGCCCCGCGATCAGGCCGGCGAAGCCCGGCACCGCGGCGGCGATCGCGGAGCCGAGGGCGAAGATCGCCAGCGCGACGACCAGAACCTCGCGGTGCCCGTAGTAGTCGCCGAGCCGGCCGCCCGGGGCCGCGAACAGGGCCATCGCGAGGAAGAACGCGTTGACCACCCACTGACCCTCCGACCCGCTCAGCCCGAGGTCGGCCACCACCGTCGGCTGGATCACCCCGAGCACCGTCTGCCCTAGGTAGCAGGTGAAGAAGGAGAGCCCGCCGAACCAGAGCGCCCAGCGGGTCAGTCCCTGGCCGGAGGAGTCAGTCACCCGCGGCACGGTACCCGTGCCGCCCGATCGAGCGGTGGATGCGGCGACCCTCCTTGCCCCGCCCCGCCCTCTTCGCACGCCGGAAGAAGAGGCGCTTTTCCCGGCTCAGCGGCTGCCGGTCCTCCTGCCGGTAGGCGACCTTGAGGACGATCTGGGCGCGCCCCCTGCGACGCAGCCGGCGGTGGATCCGCCGCGCCGTAGAGGTCCCCTTTCCCGGCCAGAGCACGAGCGTCCAGGTGCGCGGCTCGCCCGGGGCCACGCCGGCGGGCTTCTCGACCCGCCAGCCGACAGGCGGCCCGGTGACGACCAGGTCGCCTTCCGCCGGCACCCGGACGGCGAGCCGCACGGTCGCCCTTCGCTTCGCGTGGGCGATCCGCCCGAAGCGCAGGTATTCGGACGGCCGCGCCGACAGGTCCGGGCCAAACACGCGGGAATCGAGCGCCACCCCGCAGCCACCGCCGTAGTGCGACGCGGCGACGAGGACGCCGGCGCCGCTGCCGTCGAGGTTGGCGCGGCCGACCAGGCTGCCGACTTCGCTCCGGATCCCCCAGTAGACGTGCCCGGAGTCGACCGCGACCCCGCACGGCCACCCCGGCTGCCTGATGAACCTCGCTTCGACCGCGGAGCCGTCGATGCCGGCACGGCCGATCCCGAACGTCTCGTCGCTCCAGTAGAGGTGGGCGGCATCGGCGGCGACTCCGCAGGGATTGCCGCCGACGGCCACGAATTCAGGCTCGACCTCGCTGCCGTCGAGGCGCGCGCGGCCGATCGTCCCCGCCGAGACGTCGGTCCAGTAGAGGTGACCGGCATCGACGCCGATCCCGCACGGCCAGGGGCCGGCAAGGACGAAGTTGCGCTGGACCGCGGACCCGTCGCGCCCGGCGCGCCCGATCGTCTTGGCGCCGCGGTCCGCCCAGTAGAGGTGCCCCGAGTCGACCGCGACCCCGCAGGGTTCGACCAGGCCGCTGACGAAGGCTTCGTCGATCGCGACGCGCTCGTCGGCGAGGTATTCGAGACGGCCGCCCGGCGCCGGGCTGAGCTGCATCCGGCCGATCGTCCCCTGCCTCGAGTCGGCCCAGTAGAGGTACTCGGAGTCGACCGCGATCCCACAGGTGCTGCTGCGGGGGACCACGTTGACGATTTCGTAGGGGTAGCTGATCAGCGGCGCGGAGCCGTCGAGGTTGGCGGCGCCGACCCAGGTCCCGCTCGACCAGTACACGGCGCCCTCGGCCTGCGGCGCAGCGCGCAGCGCCATGCCGCAGAACAAAACCGCCAGGGCGGCGAGCAGCGCTAGCGCGCGAACGCCCCTCACCGGCTCCTCCTCCTGATCCGGAAGTGACGGACGGCGGCCGGCGACGGCGCCGAGCCCGGCTGCCCGATCGCCTTGACCGCGAAACGGTGCCTGCCGCGCCGCAGGTGCCGGTAGACGATCGGCGATTCGCAGGCACGGAACGGCCGGCGGTCGAGCCGGCATTCGAAGGTCGACTCGTAGTAGCTGCCGTAGAAGCGGATGTTGGCCCGGCCGCGCCTGATCCTGATCCGGCGCCCGATCCTGGCGTGGGAGCCGATTGGGGGGAGCGGAGCGTCGATCGCTTCGACGGTGACGTTGCCCCAGGCGCCCGCGGCGCCGTCGACCGCCACCGCGTAGCTCTGGCCGGCGACGGCGTCGAGGGCGATGGCGGTGCCGCCCGCCAGCGTGCAGCCGCGCGCGTCGACGCCCGGCGGAGTCGGTGCCCCGACCGGCGTCAGCGCCCCGAGCGCGCCACCCGCGTAGACGGCGATCACCGGATGGAAGCTGCCGCTGCAGGCGTAGATCCGCGCCGCGCCGTCGTACTGGGCCGTCCAGCGGAACCAGATCGAGGCGCCGAACGGCCAGCCGCCGTGGAAGGGCTCGCCCGGCTCCCGGCCGGCGCCCTCGGTGGTCCCGGGGGCGTAGTCGTTGCGACCGCGATCGGTGAACGGGGTGGCGGCGGCGAAGTCGTCGTTGGGCGGCGGGGTCGACTCGTCCTGCAACGCGAACGTGAACGGACCGCCCCCGCCGGCGGAGTCGACCGCGATCCGGTATTCGAGGCCGGCGGCGGCGCGGAAGCGCACCGGCGGCCAGCCGCAGAGGTCGCCGCGGTAGGAGACGACTTCGCTGAGGCCGGCGAGGGTCGAGCCGGCGTAGACGGCGACCCGCGTCTCGAAGCCGCTTTCACAGCTGAGCGAGACCATGCCCGAGCGCGCCGGGCGCCAGCGGTACCAGACCGAGGTTCCGAGCGAGTCGCCCCCGTGCCGCGGCTCGCCGGGCTCCGAGGTCGCCTCCGCCGTGGTGCCGCCGGCGCCGACGGAGGCGCCGCTCAGCGGCTCGGCGGCGGCGAAGTCGTCGTTGGCGGGAGCCGCCGCGGCGGCCGTTCCCGTCCAAAGCAGGCACAACCCCACCGCGCTCCCCGTCAGCAGTGCGAGAACCCTGGCCAAGGCCGCGATGATACGCGGGTTTGTCGGAGCGGTCCAGGTCTCCCGCGCATCAGGCCCGCGGCAGCACCCGCATCCCCAAACCGCCCTTCGGCGAGAGGGTCGGCATCTGGCGCACGGTCATCGTGCGGCCGGGTAGGGCGTCGAGGCGGAGGCGCTGCAGCAGCATCGTCGCCACCAGCTTCACCTCGGTCTGGCCGAAGCGCTTGCCGATGCAGACGCGCTGGCCGCCGCCGAAGGGGACGTAGGCGCCGCGCGGGAGCGCCGCCTTGCGCTCGCGGGTGAAGCGCTCGGGGATGAAGGCCTCGGGCTCGGGGAAGACCGCGGGGATGCGGTGGCTGGCCCAGGAGCAGTAGTTGACGTAGGCGCCGCGCGGCACGCTGTAGCCGCCGAACTCGAAGTCGCGGACGGCGCGGCGGGGGCCGATCCAGGCCGGCGGGTAGAGGCGCAGGACCTCGTCGAGGACCATGTCCAGGTACGGCATCTCCCGCTCCAGCTGGTCGATCGTCGGGACGGCGCCGCCGAGCACCCGGTCCTGCTCCTCCTGGAGCTTCTCGACCACATCGGGGTGGCGGGCGAGCTCGTGCATCATGAAGGTCAGGGTCGAGGTCGAGGTGTCGTGGCCGGCGAACATCAGGGTCATCACCTGGTCGCGGACCTCGCGGTCGGTGAACGCCTCGCCGTCCTCGCCGCGCACGTCGACCAGGAGGCCGAGGACGTCGCGCCGCCCGGGGTCCGGCTCGGCGCGGTGGCGGGCGATCTCGGCGAAGACGATCCCGTCGAGCACCCTGCGGGAGGCGATCATCTTGCGCCAGGGCGAGCCCGGGCCGCGCAGCAGGCGCAGCGCGAAGTCGATCCCGTAGAAGCCGAGCGCCCGCTCGAAGTGCGCGGCCGCGGCGGCGCCCTTGCCCTCCTCGTCGGGGTCGAGGCCGAGCAGCGCCCGCATCGCGATCCGCATCGCCAGGTTGCGCATCCACTCGTAGAGGTCGACCGTGCCGCCGACCGGCAGCGCGGCGATCGCCGCCTCGGCCTCGGCCGCCATCACCGCGGTCGCGGCGGTCACCTGCTCGCGGTGGAAGGCGGGCATCATGATCGCCCGGGCGCGGTCGTGGTAGGCGTCGTCGATGGTCAGCAGGCCGTCGCCGAGCAGCGGGATCAGGTCGCCGAAGCTCGACTCGCGCCAGTGGAAGTTCTCCGGATGGCCGACGGTGACGAAGTGGTTGGCCTCGGGGCCGAGCATGAAGACCACCTGGCTGTGCAGCAGCCGCATGCTGAAGATCGGCCCGTGCTCTTCGTAGGCGCCGAGCAGCAGCGGCAGCGGATCGTGCGCGGCGCGGTGGGTGCGGGAGAAGCTGAAGTCCCGCGGCCCCGGCGGGAAGCCGCCGCGGCCGCGGCCGCGCAGCTCGGCAAAGGCGTCTTCGGCCACCCGGCGCACGGGGTTCGCCGAGAGCTGCCTGGGTCTCTCCACCGTCCGGGCCCTGTCCACGGTCGCCATCGGCTGAGGATAACTGGCTGGCTGGCCAGTTCTCTTTCAGCCCCGGTGGCTGAACAGCTCGAGCACGCGGTCGCCCTCGCGCAGCTCGCCGGCGCGGGCGTCGTCGAAGCGGATCACCTCGCCGTCGCGGACGATCGCGATCACGATCGTCCCCTCCCCCCGGCCGGCGGCCGGGCCGGCGAGCGGGCCGGCCTCCCCGGGGCCGATATCGCGCTCGGCGATGTCGAGGCCCTCGCCCACGGTGAGCAGGTCCTCCATCACCTCGGTCACCTGCGGGGTGTCGGTCGAGAGCCCGAGCAGGCGACCGGCCGCGCCGGACGAGGTCACCACCGAGTCGGCGCCGCTCTGCCGCAGCAGGTGGACGTTCTCTTCCTCGCGCACCGCGGCGACGATCGTCGCGGACGGGTTCAGCTCGCGCGCGGTCAGGGTGACCAGCACCGCGGTGTCGTCGCGGTCGGGGGCGACGATCAGGGCGGCCGCCTCGCGCACCCCGGCCTCGAGCAGCACCTCCTGCCGCTCGGCGGAGCCGGCGACGGCGACGATCCCGTCGGCGGTGGCGCGGGCGCGGCCCTCGGCGAGCGGCTCGATCGCGACGATCTGGCCCGGGTCGGTGCCCTTGCCGATCAGCGTGCGGACCGCGCTGCGCCCCTTGACGCCATAGCCGCAGACGATCGTGTGGTCCTTCAACTTCCTCCTCCAGCGCGCCACCCGGTAGGCCTGGCGGCTGCGTTCGGCGAGTATCTCCAAGGTGGTTCCGACCAGGAGTATGAGGAAGAGCACGCGAGCCGGGGTGACGACGACGGTGTTGATCAGCCGCGCCTCCTCGGAGACCGGGCGGATGTCGCCGTAGCCGGTGGTGGTGATCGAGACGGTCGAGTAGTAGAAGGCGTCGAGCAGGCTGATCGAGCGGTCCTCGGGATCGATGTAGCCGCCGCGCCCCGCGTAGGCGACCAGGGCGACGAGCACGACCAGCCCGAGCGCGATCGCGACCCGGTTGCGGATCTTGCGCAGCGGGCCGGCCTCGCCGCCCGGCAGCTCGACCGCGTAGGGGCTCTGCCCCGCCTCGCCGCCAGCCATCGTCAGCCGGCGGCGCTCGCCGCCAGCTGACCGCAGGCGGCGTCGATGTCGCGACCGCGGGTGAGCCGGACCGTGGCGGTGAGGCCGCCCTCGGCGAGGATCGCCCGGAAGCGCTCGATCCGCTCCGGCGAGGAGCCGTCGTAGGCGCCGGTCGGGTTGTAGGGGATCAGGTTGACCTTGTAGCCGCGCGGGTCGAGCAGCCCGACGAGCTGGCGCGCGTGCTCGGGCAGGTCGTTGACCTGGTCGAGCATCACGTACTCGACGAAGACGCGGCGCCGGCGCCGCTCGCGGTAGCGCTCGCAGGCGGCCAGCACCTCGGCCAGCGGGTAGCGGTCGTTGACCGGCATCAGCTGCGAGCGCAGGCCGTCGTTGGGGGCGTGCAGCGAGAGGGCGAGGCCGACCGGCATCTCGCACCCCGCGAGGCGGTCGATCCCCGGCACCCAGCCGACGGTCGAGATCGCGGTGCGGCGGTGGGTGACGCCGAGGTCTGGCAGCCGCTCGCAGGCGGCGAGCACGTTGTCGACGTTCATCGTCGGCTCGCCCATCCCCATGAAGACGACGTGGTCGACCGGTTCGACGCGGCGGAAGTGGAGCGCCTGGTCGAGGATCTCGTCGGCCGAGAGGTTGCGGCCGAACCTCATCTGCCCGGTGGCGCAGAAGGTGCAGGTCAGCGGGCAGCCGGACTGCGAGGAGACGCAGACCGAGCGGCGCCCGTCGCGGTAGCGCATCAGCACCGCCTCCAGCGGGCGTCCGTCGGACGTGCGGAAGAGCGTCTTCACGGTGCCGTCGTCGGACTTCGCCTCGGCCTCGACGGTGAGGGTGGAGAGCGGCACCGCGTCCGCCAGGCGCTCGCGCAGCGGCGCCGGCAGGTTGGTCATCTCCCCGTAGGAGCCGGCGCCGCGCGCCAGCCACTCCCACACCTGGGAGGTGCGGTAGCCGGGCTCGCCGGCCTCCGCCAGGGTCGTCTGCAGCAGCTCACGGTCCATCGCACGAGTCTAGGACTCCGGCTGATGCATTCGTGTGCCTATGGGCACCACTTCTCTTCAATCGGCGAGGGAGGTGAGCAGCTCGGCGCGGCCGACGCCGTCGACCCGGACCAGCTTGTCGCGGGACTTGGCGCCGCGCACGACGGCGACACGCGAGGGGGCGACGCCGGCTCGCTTGGCGATCAGCTTGCAGAGTGCCTTGTTCGCCCTGCCGTCCACCGGCGGCGCGGTGACGCGCGCCTGCAGGACGCCGTCGACGATCCCGATCAGCTCGTCGCGGTGGCCGCGCGGGCGCAGCCGCACGGCGATCTCCGCGGTCCGTGAATCCATATGTGTTTATCTTTGTTGAACACCGCCAAACACTGCAGGAGGAGGACTTTCGCATGGCAACGATCCCCGACGAGGCCAGGCATCTCTTCGAAGGGCAGACCTTCGCCCACGTCGCCACCCTGATGTCCGACGGCTCCCCTCAGGTCTCGCCCGTCTGGATCGATCTCGACGGCGACACGGTCGTCTTCAACACGGCCGAAGGCCGGCTGAAGCCGGAGAACCTGAAGCGCGACCCGCGCGTCGCCGTCTCGATCACCAACCCCGAGAACCCCTACGAGAGCGTCCTCGTACGCGGCACGGTCGTCGAGCAGACCCGAGAGGGAGCCGACGCGCACATCGACGCGCTGGCCAAGCGCTACATGGGCGTCGACGAGTACCCGCTGCGCGAGCCGGGCGAAGTGCGGGTGATCGTCAAGATCGCGCCGGAGAAGGTCTTCCACATGAACCCCTCGTAGCCGGCGCGACCCCCGGAGCAGGGGAGTTTCTACGATGGGCGACCGAAGCGCCCCGGGAGGGGGCGCGCCGACAACGGAGGGCGGGATATGTCCAGTCAGGTGAAGCGGATCGACGAGATGGAGGCGATCTTCCGCGGCGGGTTCAGGCGGGCGCGCGCGGAGCTCGGGGTGGAGTCGTTCGGGCTGCAGATCATCGAGATGCCGGCGGGCTACGGCGGCTACCCGGAGCACGACCACGGGGCCGACGGCCAGGAGGAGGTCTACATGGCCCTGCGCGGAGGCGGCGAGATCGAGATCGACGGCGAGCGCTTCCCGCTCGACTCCGAGCACGTCGCCCGCGTCGCGCCGGAGGCCAAGCGCAAGGTCTGGCCGGGACCGGAGGGGATCCGGATCGCGGTCGTCGGCGGCGTCCCCGGCTCGGTCTACGTGGCACCCGACATCACCAAGCTCGGCGAGCCCGATCCGATGGCGGCGGGCTGAGCTGGCCTGAGCGCGTGCTCCGTCGCGTCTCGTCCCCGGCGGCGCCGGCCTGGCTCTGCGCGACGGTCTTCGGCCTCGGCCTGCCGGGCGCCGCTATCGGGGCGGCCCGGGAGGCTCCGGCGGCGGCCGGAACCCCGGGCAGCTGAGCACCGGCAGCGGCGGGTACTTCATGTAGGCGGGATCCTCCCGCGAGCGCTCGCAGAGCGAGAACGCCGAGCCGCGGGTGTTCCGCACGATCCGTTGGTGACGACAGCGGTCGCAGAGGCCGCGCGGCGGGCGTACGGTTTCCTCGGAGCCGTCCACGACCAGGAGGATCACATGAGCGACGCGACGATCACCTTCAGCCTCAGCAAGCCCGACGCGGAGGTGCTGCTGGGAGTGCTGACCGCCGAGCGCCACAACCCGGAGGTGGAAGCGGTCTGCGACGCGCTGCGCCAGCAGCTCGACGAAAAGCTCGGGGAGACCGGCTGAGCCGGGCCACAGCCGCCTCGCCGCCCTCTAGCTTTGGTGCGGTGAACGGGACGGCAACCCTCTTCGACGCCGACGCCGCCTCATACAGCGGCACGGTCGAGGTGCTCGGGGTGATCTTCCGCGCCGAGGACGACGGCTACGCCGTGCTCGAGGTGCGCGAGGCCGACTCCGGCGAAGGCTTCGCGCTGGTCGGGCCGGTCGCGCACCTCGACGAGGGCGACCGGGCGGAAGTCAGCGGCGAGTGGCAGACCCACTCCCGCTACGGCCGCCAGCTGCGCGCCAGCGGCGCGGTGCCGCTCGACCCCGCCGACCGCGAGGGGCGGATCGCCTACCTGACCACGCTGCGCCACATCGGCCGCGCCCGCGCCGAGCGGCTCGTCGACGAGCACGGCGAGGAGGTGCTGCAGGCGATCGCCGCCGACCCGCAGCGCGTCTTCGCCGCGCTGCGCGGGGTCAGCGCCGACCAGGCGGCGGCGGCGGCCGAGTCGTGGCACGCGAGCCGCGCCGTCCGCGACCTGCACGTGCAGCTCGCGCCGCACGGCCTCGCCCACCTGGCGGCGCCGATCCACGCCCGCTTCGGCGATCGCTCGATGAGCGTCCTGCACGAGGATCCCTACCGGCTGACCGAGGTCGCCGGGGTCGGCTTCGCCCGCGCCGACAAGATCGCCCTCGCCGCCGACGTCCCGCCGGAATCGAGCCGGCGGGCGCAGGCCGCCGCGGTCTTCGCCCTGGGCGAGGCCGAGCAGCAGGGCAACAGCTACCTGCCGCTGCCGGAGCTGGCGCGGCGCACGGCGCGCCTGCTCGGGCTTGGCGCCGACCCGGAGGTGCTGGCGGCGGCACCCGGACTGGTCCTCGAGGACGGGGAGCGCGTCTACCGCGAGCCGACGCTGGCCAGCGAGCAGGCGGTGGCGGCGACGCTGCACGAACGGGCGCGGCAGCCGCCCCATCTCGACCACGATCCCGGCGAGGAGCCGGGCGAGCTCGACGACGGCCGCAAGCTGACCGACGAGCAGTGGGCGGCGGTGCGGGGCGCCTTCGGGGCGCGCGTCTCGGTGCTCACCGGCGGCCCCGGCGTCGGCAAGACCCTGTGCACGCAGGGGATCGTCGCCGAGGCCGGGGCGGCGGGCCTGCGGCTCGCCCTCTGCGCGCCGACCGGCCGCGCGGCGCGGCGGATGGAGGAGGCGACCGGCCACGAGGCGATGACGATCCACCGCCTGCTCGAGTGGATGCCCGGACGCGAGCCGGCGCACCGGCCCGGCCACCCCCTCCCCGCCGACCTGGTGATCGTCGACGAGTCCTCGATGCTCAACCTGCGCCTGGCCGAGGTGCTGCTCGCCGGCCTCGCCGAGTCGACCCACGTCGTCTTCGTCGGCGACGCCGACCAGCTGCCGCCGATCGGCGCCGGCAAGCCGTTCGAGGACCTGATCGCCTCGGAGGCGGTGCCGGTCGTCCGGCTCACCCAGATCTTCCGCCAGGCGGCGCGCTCGATGATCACCACCGCCGCCCACGAGATCAACCGCGGGCGCCCGCCGCACCTCGAGCCCGAGGACGGCCAGGAGCGGGACTTCTTCTTCCTCGACCGCGCCAACCCCGAGCGGGCGCTGGAGACCGTGGTCGAGGTGGTCGCCGAGCGGGCGCCGGAGGCGTTCGGCGTCGACCCGGTCCGCGACGTCCAGGTGCTGGCGCCGATGTACAAGGGGGCGGTCGGGATCGACGCCCTCAACGAGCGCCTGCAGGAGCGGCTCAACCCGAAGGGGGAGCGGGCGCTGTCGGATCGCTTCCGGGTCGGCGACCGCCTGATCCAGACCCGCAACTCGCACGAGCTCGGCCTGATGAACGGCTCGATCGTCTTCCTCCGCGACGACGACCCGGGCGGGGAAGAGATCCACGTCGACACCGACGACGGCGGCTCGCTGGCGATCCCCTACGGCGAGACCGCGACCCTGCGACTCGCCTACGCGATCTCCGTCCACAAGGCGCAGGGCTGCGAGGTGCCGGTGGTGGTCGGGGTCTGCCACCGCTCGCACGCCCGGATGATGACCCGGCCGCTGCTCTACACGGCGATCACCCGCGCCCGCCGCGACTGCGTCCTGGTCGGCGACCGCTCGGTGCTGGAGATGGCGGTGCGGCGCGACGAGGGCGGCGGCCGCCACTCGGGCCTGGCGGAGCGGCTGCGCGGTTAGCGGGGATTGGCGGGGGGACGTCCGGGCCCGCCGTCAGGGTTCAAGTCTCGGCCCGGTCCGGCCGAAGAAAGACCCCTCGATGAAGCGTCTCGGCCTGCCCACCCTCGCGATCGCGCTGGCGACCCTCGCGTTCCTCGCGCCCGCCTCCACGGCGAGCGCCGCGAAGGGCCCGTCGCTCTCGCCCCGGGGCATCGAAGCGCTCTTCCTGCTCAAGCACCCGCGCGGGCTGAACCGCTTCGTCCGCGCCGTCTCCGACCCGGCCTCGCCGCGCTACCGCGACTACTGGTCCGTGCAGCGGCTGGTCGCCCGCTACGGCGCCAAGCCTCAGACCCGCAGGCGGGTGCTGCGCTGGCTCGCCGCGCGCGGCCTCGAGGGTGAGGTCGGCGCCACCGGGACCTTCGTCACCGCGAAGCTGCCCGCCCGGCGCGCGGCCCGCCTGCTGCCGCGCGCCGCCGGCGCCAGCGCCGCCGGCGCGATCGGCAACGGCCGGGTCGTGCCGCGGGCGCTGCGCGGCGCCGTCGCCGGCGTCCAGCTGCTCGACCGCACCCCGCTGGCCAGCGGCGGCCCGGTGGAGCAGGGCGCCACCGCCGGAGCCAGCGCCGCGAAGAAGCCGCTCTACGGCTCGGTCCTCCCCCACTCCGGCACCTCCGGGGGCTGCCCGGCGGGCAGCAGCGGCGCCGTCGAACCCGGGTTCGAGCCCTTCACCCCCAACCAGTTCCTCACCGCCTACGGCCACGAGGCGATGCACGCTCGCGGGCTGCGCGGCAAGGGGCAGACGATCGCCCTGGTCGAGATCGACGGCTTCCGCCGCAGCGACATCGTCGAGTACGACCGCTGCTTCGGCGTGAACACGCCGAAGATCCGCACGATCCCGGTGGGCCCGAGCAAGCCGCTGCCACCCGGCCCCGAGACGACGCTCGACCTCGAGGTGCTCACCGTCGCCGCTCCCAAGGTCGACCGCATCCTCGTCTACGAGGGCTACTCCTCGGCCCCGGGCATCGGCCTGACCGCGGCCGCGGCACTCGGCTCGCCCGGCCACCGGCCCGACGTGGTCTCGATCTCGCTCGGCATCTGCGAGCCCGAACTCTCCGGACAGATCGGGGCGCGCAAGGTGCTGGACAACGTCTTCGCGGTCGCCGCCGGGGCCGGGATCTCGGTCCTCGTCGCCACCGGCGACACCGGCGCCAGCGGCTGCCGCACCTCGACCCCGGAAGGGGAAACGACCGCCCTGCCCCTGCGCGCGGTCGCCGTCCCGGCCAGCTCGCCCTACGTGACCGCGGTCGGCGGCACCAACCTCGCGCTCTCGCGCAAGAACCGGATCCGGCAGGAGGTCGTCTGGAACGACCAGCCCTTCCTGGTCGGCGGCGGCACCGGCGGCGCCAGCATCCTCTGGCGGCGCCCCTGGTGGCAGGCCCCGATCAAGCGCTACGGAGACGCCCGCATCGTCCCCGACATCGCGGCGCTCGGCGACGTCGCCCCCGGCTACGCCTACTTCTGCACCGCGGCCGAATGCGAATCGCCCCCCGGGGCCATCCCGGGCTGGTCGTCGATCGGCGGCACCAGCGCGGCGACGCCGCTGATGGCGGCCGGGGTGGCGCTCGCCAACGAGTACGCGCAGCGCCGCCGGCAGCCGACGCTCGGCTTCCTCAACCCGCTGCTCTACCGCCTCGGGATGCCGGCCAAGACCCGCCGCGGCGCCTTCACCGACGTCACCGTCGGCAACAACGACGTCGGCAGGATGCTGCCGCCCGAAGCGGGGGGCGGCCTCCCGCTCGGCTGCTGCCAGGCCCGCTCCGGCTACGACTGGGCGAGCGGCTGGGGCTCGCTGAAGGTGCTCGGCTTCGCCAAGCTGGCGGCCGGCGCGGCACGGTAACCGGCGCCGCGGCCGCGGCGTGGATACTGCGGCGGTGAAGGAAAGCGGCAAGCCGCGCGTCCCCCTGGTCGAGATCGCGATCACGCTCGCGGGCGTCGCGCTGATCGCGGCCCTGGTGCTCGCCGTGCCGGCCCTGCGCGAGGCGTTCGCGGCGGCGATCCGCGGCGACCACGACGCGGTCCGCGAAGAGATCGACGGTCTCGGCGCCTGGGGGCCGCTGCTGATCCTCGCCCTCACCCTGGTCCACGCGGTCGTCTTCTACCCGGCGGAGATCGTCAACGCGGCGGCCGGCTACGCATACGGCTTCGGCCCGGCGCTGGCGCTGGTGATGACCGGCTGGATCCTCTCCGGCCTGCTCTGCTTCGCGGTCGGCCACTCGGTGGCGCGGCCGCTGCTGGACCGCTGGCTCGGCGAGGAGCGCTTCGAGCGGATCGAGGCGGCGATCGAGCGCGGCGGCGCGCCCCTGTTGCTGGCAATCCGCCTGATCCCGATCGTGCCCTTCAGCCTCGTCTCCTACGCGGCCGGCGCCGCCCGCGTGCCGGCCTGGCGCTTCGCCTGGACCACGGCGGTCGGCTACCTGCCGATCACCGCGATCTTCGTCTACCTGGGGACGCGGCTGGAGAGCATCTCCCCCACCGACCCGCTCGTGCTCGCCGTCGCCGCCGCCTTCGTGGCGCTGCTGCTCGGCGGGCACTGGGCGCTGCGGCGCCAGGGCGCGCGGCGGACGGCGCGCGAGAGCCGCTGAGCCGGGGCGGCGCGCGGCGGGCCGGGAGCTCAGCGGACGCGCTTGACGCGGAAGCGGAAGACCGCCGGCGTGCGGTCGACGTTGCCGGCCCGGTCGCGCGCCCGGACCCGGAGCACGTGCCGGCCGGCGCCGAAGCGCCGCCTCAGCTTGCGGCCGCAGCGGCGGAAGCGGCGGCGGTCGACCTTGCAGAGGTAGGTGACGCCCGCCTCGTCGCTGCGGAAGCGGAAGCGGAGACGGACCGGCAGCCGCCGCTTGCGGACCAGCTTGCGCGGGTGGGCGGCGATCCCGGTGCGCGGCCGCGTCGTATCGGCAGTCGCAGCGGGGGCGACCCTGGGGGCCACCGATTCGGTCGGCAACGGAGCGGGAGCGGGAGCGGGGGTCGCCGGGGGTGCTTCTTCCTGGACCGGGGCTTCTTCCACCGGGGCTTCTTCCACCGGGGCTTCTTCTTCGCCGCCCCCTTCGCCTTCTTCGGACGTTTCGCCTTCTTCTTCGCCCCCTTCGCCTTCTTCCTCGCCGGGCGGCGGTTCCGTGTAGAGCGCGCCGACCGCCGCCTCCGCGTCGATCATCCCGGCACCGACGTCAAACGCGCCGTAGGCGCCTGCGGGGCCGACCTGGAGCGCGGTGGCGGTGAGCGCTTCGCGGACCTGCGCGGCGCTCGCTTCGGGCGCGCCGTCGCGGACCAGGGCCGCCACCGCGGCCGCGTGCGGCGCCGCCGCCGAGGTGCCGTAGAAGCGATAGCCGCCGCTGACGGGCGCGCCGAAGAAGGTGTTGATGCCGCCGTCGGTGGCGGTCAGGTCGGGCTTGGAGATCGTCTCGGCCTCGGCCAGCGGTTCTGCCGGCGTCGCCCCGTCGACCGGCCCGAAGAGGTGGGTCACGGGCCCGCGCGAGGAGAAGTACTCGGGGGCCGCCGTGGTGTTGAAGCGGATCGCCCCGGTGCTGATCGCGCCCGCGGCCGCGGCGTGGCCGAAGATCGAGGGGCCGACGACGTCGCCGCCTTCGGAGCGCGGGTGCTCGACCTCGGTCACCCCGCCGCCGTTCTGCATGAAGCCGAGCTTGAGGCGCGGCGGGCCGGCGGCGCTCGCCGCCGCGTTGCAGCCGGCCCCGAAGCAGTGGTTGACCGCCAGCTGGACCTGCACGGGCGATTCGCCTCCGTTGGTCCACTGCAGGAACTCGAACGGCTTCTGGCTGCTGCCGACGTTGTCGGCGGTGCCGTTTTCGGAGTCGAGCACGTTGCCTTCGGCGTCGAGCAGGAAGAGGTCGAGGTCGGTTTCGACGCCCTGCCACGGTTCGGCCCACTGGAAGTCGACGGTCAGCGTGCTCCCGGCCGAGACGGTCACGCCGAGCGTCTCGTCGACGCCTTCGCCGGGGTGGAAGTCCATGCAGTGTTCGGCTTCGAGCGCCGCCGGGCAGGAGCCGGCGTCCCGGTATTCGGGCGCTTCCCAGGAGGAGATCGAGTTCCCTTCGCCGTCGAACAGGTTGTCGTTGCCGGCGGCCGAGAAGTAGGAGGCGCCGGCGGCGGTGACTTCGTCGACCGCGACCGCGACCGGGCCGTCCTGGAAGAACGGCTCGGCGAAGTAGGCGACGTCGTCGACGATCACCTGCGCCCCCGCTTCGCGCAGCGCCCGGATGTTGCTGGCAAAGGAGGTTTCGCCGGCGAAGGCGGTTGCGAAGTCGATCGCCGCCCCCGGCGCGAGGTCGCGGATGATCTGGGCCATCGCCCGGCCCTCGTCGCCGCCGCCGGAGAACGGGTCGCTGAGCAGCCCGACCGGCGTGGTCGAGCCGCAGGGGCTGCCGGTCCCCGGCAGATCGCCGCCGGCGACGTCTTCGGCGGCGTGCGTGGCGGCGCCTGAGTCGCGGTCGAAGGAGTCGGAGAGGACGCCGACCTTGACGCCGCTGCCGTCGACCCCGTAGGCGGCGCGGGCTTCGTCCGCGCCGAGCTGGGCGTCGCCCTCGGAGCGGACCAGGCCGCCGCAGTCGACGCCGCGCACGATCGGGGTCAGCACCTCGCTGACGCCCTCGACCCGCGGGGCGCCCGCGATCCCGCGCAGATCGGCCGGCCGGGCCGCGACGGTGACCGCCTGGTAGCGGCGGCTGACGTCGAGGATCTCGGCCCCGGCTTCGCGCAGCTCGTCGACGGTGGCGACGGCGCCGTGTTCGAAGCCGACTTCGGCCACCACCCGGTTGCCGTCGCGGAGCAGGCTGCCGGGCCCGGAGCGCGCCAGGTCCAGCCGCTTGGCCTGCTCGGCCCGCGAGGCGCCGCGGACGCCGGGCTTGGCGAGCTCGGCCAGCCGCGGCGAGAGGTCCGCCGTGGAGGGGGTCGACCGCGCCCCCGCTACGCCGGGCGCAAGGGCGCAGGCGAACAGGGCGGCCGCCGCGCAGGCGCCGGCTGCGAGTCGCGTGCGGGCGGTGCCCAGACTCCACATCTTCTGCTCCTATCGGCAGCAAATGCCGGTCCCACAACCCCCCGCCCGGCGTGCTGAGCGCTCGAATTCGCACGCATGGACGGAGGTTCCTGCTACGGTCCCGCCTGTTAGGGCCGGGAAACCGGCAAAGTTTGTGCCCAGCGCTCGCGTCGTTGCTTCACTGCATGCTCCGCGTTCGCAGCACACAATGTGGAGGCAATGCATGCCCACTGGAACGGTTAAGTGGTTCAGCGACGACAAGGGCTACGGGTTCATCACGCCCGACGACGGCTCCAAGGACGTCTTCGTGCATCACAGCGCGATCATCGGCGAGGGCTTCCGCTCTCTGACCGAGGGCGCCAAAGTGAGCTACGAGTCCGAAGAAGGCCCCAAGGGCCCGGCCGCCGCGAGCGTTCAGCAGACTTCCTAGTCCGCGCCGCGCTTAACGCAGTCTTCGAAGCCCGCCTCTGAGGCGGGCTTCGTTTTGGTCGGGACCCCCCACCGACCCGTTCCCCTACTCTCCGAACGCCATGAGCACCCGAGACGACCTCCGCAACATCGCGATCATCGCCCACGTCGACCACGGCAAGACGACGCTGGTCGACGCGATGCTGTGGCAGACCGGCACCTTCCGCAAGGGCCAGGACGTCGCCGAGCGAGTGATGGACTCGATGGACCTGGAGCGCGAGAAGGGGATCACGATCCTCGCCAAGAACACCGCGGTCAAGTACGGCGAGGCCAAGCTCAACATCGTCGACACGCCGGGGCACGCCGACTTCGGCGGCGAGGTCGAGCGGGCCCTGACCATGGTCGACGGGGCGCTGCTGCTGGTCGACGCCTCCGAGGGGCCGCTGCCGCAGACCCGGTTCGTGCTGCGCAAGGCGCTCGAACGCGGCCTGCCGATCGTGCTCGTGGTCAACAAGGTCGACCGGCCCGACGCGCGGATCGCCGAGGTGGTCGAGGAGGTCTACGAGCTGTTCATCGACCTCGACGCCGACTCCGACCAGATCGACTTCCCGATCGTCTACACCAACGCCAAAGACGGCTGGGCCTCGCTCGAGGAAGGGACCGAGGGGACCGACCTGAAGCCGCTGCTCGACCTGATGCTGGAGCGGATCCCGGCGCCCACCTACGAGGAGAGCGCGCCGCTGCAGGCGCACGTCACCAACCTCGACGCCTCCCCCTACGTCGGCCGGCTGGCGATCTGCCGCGTCCACCAGGGGACGATCCGGGCCGGGCAGCCGATCGCCTGGTGCCGCGCCGACGGCAGCGTCCAGCGCGCCTCGGCCAGCGAGCTGTACGTCACCGAGGGCCTGGAGCGGGTCGCCGCCGAGCAGGCCGGCCCGGGCGAAATCATCGCCGTCGCCGGGATGGAAGAGGTGACGATCGGCGAGACGCTGGCCGATCCCGAGAACCCGCGGCCGCTGCCGGTGATCACCGTCGACGAGCCCTCGCTCTCGATCGTGATCGGAATCAACACCTCGCCGCTGGCGGGCCAGGAGGGCGACAAGCTGACCGCGCGGCAGATCCGCGCCCGGCTCGACGCCGAGCTGGTCGGCAACGTCTCCCTGCGGGTCCACGACACCGACCGCCCCGACGCCTGGGAGGTGCAGGGGCGCGGCGAGCTGCAGCTGGTCGTGCTGCTGGAGATGATGCGGCGCGAGGGCTTCGAGCTGACCGCCGGCCAGCCCCAGGTCGTCACCCGCGAGATCGAAGGCTCGGTGCACGAGCCGGTCGAGCGGCTGGCGATCGACGTGCCCGAGGAGCACGTCGGCGCCGTCACCCAGATGCTCGCCGCCCGCAAGGGCCGGCTCGAGCAGATGGTCAACCACTCGACCGGATGGGTGCGGATGGAGTACCTGGTCCCGGCCCGCGGCCTGATCGGGTTCCGCACCGAGTTCCTCACCGAGACCCGCGGCAGCGGCCTGCTGCACCACGTCTTCGACCGCTGGGAGCCCTGGGCGGGGGAGCTGCGCACCCGCCAGACCGGCTCGCTGGTCGCCGACCGCCGCGGCCAGACCGCCGGCTACTCGCTGATGAGCCTGCAGGACCGCGGCACCCTCTTCGTCGGCTCCGGCGAGGAGGTCTACGAAGGGATGATCGTCGGCGAGAACGCCCGCTCCGAGGACCTCGACGTCAACCCGACCAAGGCCAAACAGCAGACCAACATGCGCGCCGCCAGCGCCGACGTCCTCGTCCGCCTCGCCCCGCCGACCCGGCTCAGCCTCGAAGCCTCGCTCGAGTTCGTGCGCGAGGACGAGTGCGTCGAAATCACCCCCGAGTCGATCCGCCTGCGCAAGCTGATCCTCGACAAAGTCCAGCGCGCCAAGGCCGCCAAGCGCCGCGACACCGCCCCGGCGCGCTAGCCGAGAGCGCCGCCGCCACCGGCCGGCGCCGCATGCGTCAGTCCTTTGTCCCGGTATGCGAGACAAAGGACTGACGCATCTCAATCAGCCGGACCACTCGCGCGATCGCGCGCTCAGGGTCACTTTCGAGGCGTTCCCCGGTGACGATCGAGACGGCGTATCCGGCGAGCTGCAGGTCCTCGCGGCGGTCGCGGTCGCGGGCGAAGGCGGCGCGGGTGCCGTGCGTCTCGAAGAAGTCGAGTTCGACGACCAGGTCGAGGTCGGGCCAGTGGAAGTCGACCTCGTGCCCGAGCAGGTTGAAGCAGGTTGCGGGCGCCGGCAATCCGGCCCACTCGATGCGGGCGAGAAGGAGGCGCTCGGCCTCCGAGCGGGTGAACTTCGGTGGGCGGTAGGAGCCGACCGCGAGGCGCAGGGGCTTGGCACCTCGGTGCCGGCTGTTGCGGGCGACATGTCGTCCACGTCGGGCAGGTCGAAGAGGCCCAGCTCTTCGCTCCGCTCCAGCAACCGGTCGAGCCGGCGACGATCGACCGCGGCAGCCTGGTCGAGCAGGGTCCGGGCCAGCGAGGTGACCGGGATCCTCTCGACGAGGCCGCGGTCGGCGGCGACCAGCGTCCGCGAACAGTGGACCCGGATCGGCGGACGGAGCTTCCGAGGCATCGCCGTGGTGACATGGAACGGCGCGGGCGAGGTCCTGGAGAGACCCCAGAGCCACGCCGCCGAATAGTGGCTGAGCAGTGCACCCGGGCCGCAGGCCAGCACCGCGGCGAGGCATTCGCCGTACGGCGAGAGGAGCCGGTGACCGACCGCGTAGACACCCCGGTGGACGGGGTGCAGGCGTCCGGCCTTCACCTCACGCCCGATCGCGCTCCGCGAATAGCCGAGCAAGGTGGTCAATTGCCGCACCGAGACGACTCCGTGCTGCCGCTCTGCCAACTCGTGCAGCGTCCTCCCGGCGT
>Ga0210085_1000196_pt1 | contig 27289 bp, 17 predicted proteins | sample China_Galinas_PW_5_FD_184866 | JGI IMG/M metagenome (GOLD analysis project Ga0210085, IMG submission 184866) | Wetland microbial communities from San Francisco Bay, California, USA, that impact long-term carbon sequestration - China_Galinas_PWC_D1... | ecosystem: Environmental > Aquatic > Marine...
CTACATTGAAATAAAGGTATCGGACACAGGCACAGGGATCGCTTCTGAAATCATTGGCGCCATTTTCGACCCCTATTTCACGACCAAGGGGCCGGGAGAGGGAACCGGTATGGGGCTTGCCATGGTTCACGGCATTGTCGAGAGCTATGGCGGAAAGATTTCGGTCGACAGCAAACCCGGTCAGGGATCGCTGTTTACGATTTTTTTGCCGGTAACCAGAAAGCGTCAAGAGCACCGCCCATATCAAACAGAGGAACTACCTGTAGGAACGGAACGGATCTTATTGGTGGACGATGAAGCCCCCGTACTCAAAATGGGACGCCAAGCTCTTGAAAGACTTGGATACACCGTATCAGTAAGGACCGGTAGTATCGAGGCATTGGAATTGTTTCGCTCCAAGCCCGACGATTTCGATCTGGTCATTACCGATATGACCATGCCGAATATGACCGGCGATAAGCTGGCCGTCGAATTGATGAAAATACGCCCGGGTATCCCGGTTATACTTTGCACCGGCTTCAGCAAAAAAATCTCGGATGACTCAGCAACGGCAATCGGCATCAAGGCATTTGCATATAAGCCCATTGTAAAATCGGATTTGGCAAAAACCGTTCGAAAAGTGCTGGATGATCAACAGAAAGAACAAATCACCGGACGTATCCTCGTGATTGATGATGAATCCGGATTCCGCAAATTGTTCATCCAAAAGCTGGCAGGAAAGGGATACGAAATTATCGAAGCATGCGACGGAAAAGAAGGGCTGAAACTTTATCATGAAACCCGGCCGGATCTTGTTATTACCGATCTTGTTATGCCCGAAAAAGAAGGGATTGAAACGATCACTGAACTTAAAAGAGAATTTCCCAATGTTAAAATCATTGCAGTTTCAGGTGGGGGGAGGAATGTTCCGGATGCCTACCTTAATATTGCAAAAAGCCTGGGCGCGGATCGGATATTTCACAAACCGATAGATTGGCCGGAAATGATTAAAGCCGTAAGGGAACTTTTAAAATAGCTTCAAATAACATGGCCATACTTATTTAAAGATACCGGAAATATGCGTCAACAAAATTCCGCTGAATGATACTTCCGGAAAACGCGAAAATAAGAAAGGTTCGGAATCTGGCCCAATTGATTTTATAGAGTATTAAAGTGACCATGGGAGAAGGCCCCAAAACTATAGCTGCCAAACGGATAGGAAAGTAAATATATGAATGTTCGGAGAACTTCATGGTTATTGTTTGTATGCTTGTTTCCTTATTGCTTTTTGCCGGTCTCAGGACACGCTAACGATGCCGAAACAAGGCTTCAAAACATCACTGTTGTTTCAGATGATAATTACCCCCCCTATATCTTTCGAGATTCTAATGGGGGTATTCAGGGCATTCTCGTCGACGAGTGGAAGTTATGGGAAAAAAAGACCGGCATAAAAGTAAACCTGATGGCAATGGACTGGAATAAAGCTCAGGAATTTCTTCTTCGAGGTAATGCCGATGTCATAGACACAATATTTTTTACCGAGGAGAGAGCTAAGCAATATGATTTTACAGAACCCTATGCGACAATAGACGTACCGGTCTTTTTTAATAAAAACCTCGGCGGCATTGTTGATATCGCATCACTGAAAGGCTTTACAATCGGAGTGAAGGCAGGAGATGCGTGTATTGAAGTATTAAAAAAGAAAAATATTACAAACTTCCATGAATACAACAGCTATGAAACGATCGTTAATGCTGCGATAAACGGAGAGATTAAGGTTTTTGCCATCGACAAGCCACCAGCGCTTTACTATCTCTACAAAAGGAACTATGAAACTGAATTCCGCCATTCCTTTAACCTCTATACCGGAGAATTCCATCGGGCGGTCAAAAAAGGCCGGACAGATATATTGAAGATAGTGGAAGACGGATTTGCCTTAATCAATAGGAAGGAATACGACGGCATCGAAAAAAAATGGATGGGAGAACCCCTTGTCCGGCTGGAGTATCTTCGCTATTTTCTATACGCTTTCCTGTTTGCTGGGGCGCTCTTATTGGTGCTGATTTTATTTAATATCACTTTGAGAAGAAAGATCAGAGCAAAAACCTCTGACTTACAAGATTTAGTAAATCAACTGCGGCTGAGCGAGAAAAAATACAGGAACCTCTTCAATAACTCCGAAATCGGCATATTCAGGTCAAGGCTTGACGGATCGGAGGTCATGGAAATGAATCGAAAATTTCTCGATATCGTCGGAATGACGCGGGAAGAGACGCTTGGAAAGCCATCGGTGAATCTCTGGGCAGACCCGAAAGAGCGTGAGGAGATGGTAAAAAGACTTGTTGCGAACGATAGCGTGTCGGCGTTTGAATATAAAATGCTGAACAAGCGGCAGGGTGACGTAAAAAACTGTCTAACATCCCTTCGGCTCTGCCGGGAACAGGGGATCCTGGAAGGGTCAATTCTCGACATAACCGAACTTAAGATGGCTGAAGAGGAGCGGAATAAGTTACAGGGGCAGCTGTCCAACGCCTTGGAAATAGCCTATCTCGGCCACTGGGACTATGATGTCATCAATGACCTTTTCACGTTCAACGACTATTTCTACAAAATCTTTCGCGCCTCAGCCAATCAAGTCGGCGGATATACAATGACGTCGGCTGAATACGCCCGTCGCTTTGTCCATCCTGACGACATGTGTATGGTCGAAGAAGAAACTCGAAAAGCCATAGAAACAACCGATCCCAATTTTAGACGACAACTGGAGCACCGGATACTTTACGCCGATGGGACGGTCGGCCATATCACCGTCCGGTTTTTCATCGTCAAGGACGCCCATGGCAAGACGATAAAAACCTATGGAGTGAATCAAGATATCACCGATCGCAAGAATATGGAATCGCAGCTCCATCAAGCCCAGAAAATGGAAGCCATTGGCAATCTGGCAGGAGGTATTGCCCACGATTTTAACAATATCCTGACATCGGTCATCGGGTATACTGAACTGTCCCTTGACGAGGTTGAAAAAGGAACTCACCTTGAAGACAATCTTCAAGAGATATATACGGCAGGAAAACGGGCCAAGGACCTTGTCAGGCAGATACTGGCTTTTGCACGACAATCAGGGGAGGATTTAAAACCGATCCAGGTCGATACGATTGCAACAGAAGTGCTTAAATTTATCAGATCCTCTATTCCTACCACCATTGAAATCAAGCAAACCATCGAAAGCGACGCTTTGATCATGGGTAATGCCACGCAGGTTCACCAGATTCTGATGAACCTGTTCGCCAATGCCGCACATGCCATGGAAGATGAAGGCGGTATTCTTGAGTTCAGCCTGAAAGACGTCGTGATGGATAGAGTCGTAACCCGGGAAAACCTGGATTTAAAACCGGGGAACTACATTGAAATAAAGGTATCGGATACCGGCACAGGGATCGCTCCTGAAATCATCGGCGCTATTTTCGATCCCTATTTCACGACCAAGGGCCCGGGGGAGGGAACCGGTATGGGGCTTGCCATGGTCCATGGTATCGTTAAGAGTTATGGGGGAAAGATTTCGGTAGACAGCAAACCCGGTCAGGGAGCGCTGTTTAGGATTTATTTGCCGGTAGTCAGAAAGCGCCGGGAGCACCACCCATATCAATCAGAAACGCTTCCCACAGGGACGGAACGGATCTTATTTGTGGACGATGAAGTCCCCATAGCAAAAATGGGGGGCCGGACTCTCGAAGGACTTGGATACACCGTATCAATAAGGACCGGTAGTATTGAGGCATTGGAATTGTTTCGCTCCAAGGCAAACGATTTCGATCTTGTCATTACGGACATGACCATGCCGAACATGAGCGGTGATAGGCTGGCTGTTGAGCTGATGAAAATACGCCCGGATATCCCGGTTATACTTTGCACCGGATACAGCAAGACAATATCAGATAACACATCGAAAGACATCGGAATAAAGGCGTTTGCGTATAAACCGATTGTAAAAGCGGATTTTGCGAAAACAGTTCGAAAGGTTCTGGATGAGGAAAAAGGCTCCTCTGAAAAATAATTATCCCGTGGTTGAGTATTTGAAGATAGGTTTTCTAAAGGATACCGGAAATCTACGAAAACGAATTTTGCTGAATGGTACTTTCTGAAAATGCAGGAATTGTTGAAGTTTTAACCACAGAAAACCTGATAGTGGTAGCTGCCGGAATCCACTGGCTCATAAAAGACAGTTTGTCGAGAACAAATTTCGGTTCGACTTAATCTTGGTCAAGGGGTGATTCGATATGTCATTTGAAACTGACACATTCCATGGATCGCATCCAAAAGGAATCGAGCAATGGCATTCAATAGGAACATAGCTGATCACGGATACTTCTTTATAAACGTCTATATCGTTTTATTGACTTTGATATCCTTGGGATCTCCATTTGCAAAAGCCGATGATAGGGTTATAAATGTCGGCGTTTATGAAAATGCCCCTAAAATATTCATCTCCGAATCCGGCCAACCATCGGGCATCTTTATTGATATTATCGAGCACATTGCGAAAAAAGAGGGATGGAATCTGCACTATGTGCCCGGGACCTGGGGGGAGGGATTGAAGCGTCTTGAAAAAGGGGAAATCGATCTCATGCCCGACGTGGCATATACGGCAGACCGAGGGAAAATATTTTCCTTTCACAAGGTGCAGGTGCTGTCCTCCTGGTTTCAGGTGTATGCCCGCAAAGGCAGCGGAATACAATCCATATTGGACCTGAAAGGAAAGAGAATTGGCGTCCTGGAGCGTTCTGTTCAGCAGGAAGCGTTCTTCCGGCTTGATGAGGGTTTCGCGTTAAACACCATCATCATTTCGGTACCGGATTACAAAACCATTTTTGAGATGGTTTCAAAGAATAAGGTCGACGCTGCCATCACCAACAGCTTCTACGGACTGATGCATGCGAAAAAATTCGGCCTTGAAGACACGGCAGTTATTTTTAGCCCCAGCAACCTCTTTTTCGCAGCATGTAAAAACGATCCCAAACGATTGCTGACAGCCATCGATCGCCATCTGCTGGATCTGAAAAAAGATACACAATCGATATATTATGGATCATTGAAACGATGGATTTCCGAAGAGGTCCGGTTCAAATTCCCGGCATGGCTTCAAACCCTCGGCATCATTGCGGGCATTGTCCTGCTCATGAGCTTGGCGGGAAGCGTTGTGCTAACGCATCAGATAAATGCGCGCACCCGGGAATTGCACGAGATGAACCGTGTTTTGAGCGTAAGTGAAAGAAAATACCGTGAGCTGGTGATGCTGGCCAACAGTATCATCCTGCGCTGGTCGCGCGATGGGCGGGTCATTTTCCTGAATGATTTCGGCCAGAGATTTTTCGGCTATACGGAAATGGAGATTCTTGGCAGACACGTACTCGGGACCATCGTTCCGAACGAAGAGACTACGGGCCGGAACTTAGGATCGCTCATAGAGGAGATCTGCACAGACCCGAAAAGGTTCGAGCGTAGTATCAACGAGAATATGCGCCGCAATGGCGAGCGGGTCTGGATCGATTGGACGAACAAGGTGGTGCTCGATAATCAGGGACAGATAAAAGAGATCCTGAGCATCGGCTCCGACATAACCGATCGCAGGCAGGCCGAGGAGCAGATTCGCCGGCTCAATGATGATTTGCAACGGTATGCCGAGGTGCTGGAGCAGCGCGTGGAGGAGCGCACCGCGGAGCTGATCGTGGCCAAGGATCTTGCCGAATCCGCCGACCGGATCAAATCCGCCTTTCTGGCCAACATGTCCCACGAATTGCGCACGCCCATGAACGCCATCATCGGATTCACCGGCATCATGCTTCAGGGACTGGCCGGACCCCTGAACAATGAGCAATCCAGGCAGTTAAGCATGGTTCAAAGCAGTTCCCGCCATCTTTTGGCCCTGATCAACGATGTGCTGGATATTTCCAAAATCGAGGCCGGCCAGTTGGAGCTTTCTTCCACATCCTTTGAATTGGGGCAATCTATTGAAAAAATAGCCAAGCTGATTTCGCCCCTGGCCGAAAAAAAAGGAATCGATCTGAGACTGGACATCGCGGGTGATATCGGAAAGGTGACCGCGGATCAGCGTCGTATGGAACAGATCACCCTGAATTTGCTCAACAATGCCGTCAAGTTCACCGAAAAAGGACATGTTCGCGTGTCATGCCGGATCGAAAACGATCATTACCTTCTTTTGGTTTCCGACACCGGTATCGGCATGAGGCCGGAAGATCTTTCGGGACTTTTCCGACCGTTCCACCAGATCGATACCGGGATTTCGCGCAAGCACGAGGGGACCGGTCTCGGGCTGTCCATATGCAAGAAGCTATTGGATATGATGGGCGGAACCATTGATGTGGAAAGCCAATGGGGCCAGGGCAGCACCTTCACTGTACGTTTCCCGAGAGAGACGCAGACAGGAGATTTGTCATGAGCGACACATTATTAATCATAGAAGACAACGAGCAGAATTTTTACATGATGCGTTTTCTTTTGGAAAAGAATGGCTTTAAGGTTATCGGCGCGAGAAACGGTCGAGAAGGCATCGAAAAGGCATTGCGCTATAAGCCGTGCGCAATATTGCTTGATATCCAACTGCCTGAAATGGACGGATATGCCGTTGCTGAGGAACTGAAAAAGCATGGTGAATTGAATGACGTGCCTATCATTGCGGTAACCTCATATGCCATGGTGGGAGATCGGGAACGGATTTTGGCGGCAGGCGCCACCGGTTACATCGAAAAACCCATTGACCCGGACACTTTTGTTGGCGAAATCGCCGGGCACTTGGAAAAAAATCGAGACCATAAGGAGGGGTAGGATGAGAGTGCTCATTGTGGACGACATCGCAGAAAACCGCTATCTGCTTGAGGCTATTCTCAAAGGTAACGGGTATGAAGTCGAGTCGGAGGTAAACGGTGTCGAGGCCATGGAAAGGCTCAAGGCCGGCGGTTACGATTTGATCATCAGCGATATCCTCATGCCGGTGATGGACGGCTTTCAGTTGTGCCGAAAAGTCAAAACAGACGAAGCACTGCGCCACATTCCTTTCATCGTCTATACCGCCACTTATACCGGACCTCAGGATGAAGCGTTCGCCATAAAAATCGGAGCGGATCGATTCATTCAAAAACCGTGCGAGCCGGACATTTTCATTGAGGTTGTTCAAGAAGTGATGGCGGCGGCTCATCACCGTGATATTGGCCCTTTGCCGGAGTCGGAAACTGAAGAGGAAATCCTCAAGCTGTACAACGAACGGTTGGTGCGAAAGCTCGAGCAGAAAATGTTGGAACTGGAAAAAGAAATCCAGACGAAGCGAGAGACAGAGGAAAAACTGCATCGGGCAAATGCGTTTCTTGACTCCATTGTGGAAAACATCCCGAACATGATCTTTCTCAAGGATGCCAGGGAACTCCGTTTCGTCCGACTCAATCGGGCTGGAGAGGATCTGTTGGGTTACGCCAGGGACGACCTGATAGGAAAGAATGATTATGATATCTTCCCAAAGGGGCAGGCCGACTTCTTCACGGAAAATGACCGGGAAGTTTTGCGCAGGAAAAAGATTTTGGATATATCTGAAGAACTCTTGCTGACCCGCAATAAGGAAGAACGCATAGTCCACACCAAGAAGGTACCGATTCTAGATGAGGAAGGAGAACCTGAATATCTGCTGGGCATCTCCGAGGATATCACCGAGATCAAGCGTGCGGAAGTGGAACGCAATAAATTAGCTGACCAGCTGTTACAGGCCCAAAAGCTGGAATCTATTGGTACCCTTGCCGGTGGAATTGCGCACGATTTTAACAATATCCTTTCATCAGTTATAGGTTTCACTGAAATAGCGCTATACGACGTTGAAAAAGGATCCGACATCGAAGACAGCCTGAGAGAGGTTTATAATGCCGGGAAACGAGCCAAAGACTTGGTAAAACAGATTTTGACATTCGCAAGGCAGGCGGATGAAGAAATCAGACCGGTAAAAGCTAAGCCCGCAGTAAAAGAGGTACTTAATTTTCTGCGGTCATCCATTCCTACCACAATTGAAATTAAACAGAATATAACAAGCGACGCTTCGATCATGGGAAATCCGACGCAGTTACATCAAATTATCATGAACCTCTGTACGAATGCGGCTTATGCTATGGAAGAAGAGGGCGGCACGTTGGAGGTCGGTCTGGAAGATATCGTTATAGATGAAAACCACAAAGGTCGAGAGCAGGGCTTGAAGCCGGGCAGGTACATAAAACTAACCGTATCAGACACCGGCACCGGAATTTCGCCTGAAAATATTGGGTCTATATTTGAGCCTTATTTTACCACAAAAGGTCCTGGGGCGGGCACCGGCTTCGGCCTCGCATTGGTTCATGGTATTGTTGAAAGTTTTGGCGGCAAGATTGAGGTTGCCAGCGAATTGGGGAAAGGATCTGCCTTTTCTATTTACTTACCGATTATCAAAACGACCGAAATATATCGTACTTATGAAATGGAGGCCGTACCTACAGGATCGGAAAGAATTTTGTTTGTTGACGATGAGCCTTCAATTTCAAAGATGGGCAGACAAATTCTTGAACGTTTGGGTTATTCGGTAAAAACACTGACCAGCAGCGCAGAGGCCTTGGAATTGTTCCGGTCAAGGCCAAATGATTTTGATCTGGTCATTACCGACATGACCATGCCGAACATGAGCGGCGATAAGCTGGCTGTTGAGCTGATGAAAATACGCCCGGATATCCCGGTTATGCTTTGCACCGGCTTCAGCAAAAAAATCTCGGATGACTCAATAGCGACCATCGGCATCAGGGCAGTTGCATACAAGCCCATCGTAAAGGCTGATTTGGCAAAAACCGTTCGAAAAGTTCTGGATGATCAGCAGCAAGAGCAAACTGCTTATCTTTTATAGCGGCTTAAAAACGAGGGCTTACAAATGCATGTTTCAATAAGCAAGCAGTCAAGGATTATTATCCTATTAGAATTGGCACAAAAATTGCTGTTATAAATCAAATGGAATCAAGCTGCATGCTTTTTTGATTCCCACCTCCTTATAACCCTGTTAGGCCGTCGCTGTCTAACAGGGTTATTAATTTCTCGCTCTTATCCGGGCAAGGGAACGAATTTGTTGCTTTAAATACCGGGTTAAGACTCAAGAAACCCCTTTTTGATACTTGAATTTTGGCTCTCTTTTTTCGGAGTCATATTGATTCGACACCTGCCAATGATATTTGATAGTATGGAAAGTGTTCCATAGCCTCAATTCCTTATTCAACAGTTTTAAGCCCTAATCCCTTCCTGCGACCAAAACAATATCCTGTATTTTCAATGAAAAATAGTCCGTTCTCAGTTTGGCACAGGTTCTGCAATACTATTAGATCAGACATGCCTAAAAGGTTATACCTTAATAGGAAGTTTGGTGTGTCAGTTCATTAATGGCTTCTCTGGTGTACGTGCATCTTATTCATCGGTCACCAACAAATAATAAAAAAATGTTCACCGAGTTTAATAACGGCATTTAGGGAAACCTATTTATTAAAATGCTCCAATAGAGCGACCGTTGGAATGTGCTATAAATCCTAACGCAGGTGCGCCGGGTAGCGCATATCAAGAAAGTATTCCAGGTTCGGACGACGCCACATTCAATCAGAATGACGGTTCGACCGAACTTCTGTGAACCTTGAAACAAATATTAGACGCATTCAAGGCAAAAAAAGGATCAGAAATAGTTATGGTCTATCTTTTTCAAAAGTCAAAACAAAATAAAGTTATGGCGTTATTTGTCAGAGATAATGGAATCAGGCGCTCAGGATTAGCTCGACGTGAATTCTCATATGATATGCATATCCCTGAACGCAGGTCCGGCGAAGACCGAAGATGCGGACTTGATAGAAGGCTATCGTCCAGAACAGCAGAATCGTAAAGATATTTTAAACGGATCAGGTCAGTATCCTTTATATGATAAGGAAAAGCTTTACGTGTATAAAAAGAGCCATGTCCTATTTTTGTTTTGTCTAACGATCACTTTGTTTGGCCGTAACATATCATATCCAAAAGATATTTCTGAAAGCAATATTCAAACAAAAAATTACGCCACCGACCATCATCTGATAAATGAAAAGCAAACAAAAGAAACCGTCTCTCTTAATGCCCTGACTATTCTCAATGCAGACCTATTCGAAAAAGAGCAAGATTACAGAAATGCGTATGCCGGATACCTGGAGTATCTGAGGATGGAAGCAAATGAGGCATTGCTGAAAGAAGCGCAAGATAAGAGGAAAAAGGTCTTCGGATTTCTGTCTCAGGATGACATCCGTATCCTGCATAATCAATACAGGGACAATTTTTTTTTCAATCTTATCCTTGATATGGACAACGGGCAGACAAATCACCTGCCTCAGGTTATTCAATTTGAAATGGAACCGCTCTCTCCGGGTATTTTGTTGGAACTGGCATGGGGCTATTTTAAAACGGGAAATTACGATAATGCGCTTCGGATTTATCATTTTATCACAGCGAAATGGCCGGATTCCTGCCTCGCCCCCATTGGGTCCGTCTACCCCCTTTCTATGAAAAATGAGTTTCCGGCTGCTCATCGAGTACTGGAGAAAGTCTTAATTAAGAACTGTTTCACAGGGGATGCGCTCTTTGCAGAGGCATTTATCTACGAAAAGCAGCGAGATTTCCTGACTGCAATAGATGTTTATGAAGAAATTATCGCCTTAAAACCGAAAAATATTGTTGCACGGAAGCTCAGGTTAAGAGCCCTGTCGGATTTGGGCTCTCCGAGCATTGCCTATGATGATGCACTATTACTCGAAAACCCGGAACAATCATTTATCCACTTTCTTGAAGAGGATCTTGCCGTAAACAGATTGAGATGGGACCAGCCGGATAAAGCGGAGGAAATCCAGAAAAAAATACTGCATGAAAATCCCGCTGACCTTCGTACGCGATATGACTATATTACTACGCTGCGAAGCAAGAATCGAATGCAGGACGTCATAGATCAGTTCAACCTTATCGATCAAGATGTGTCATCTGTTCCATCCTATGTTACGCAGGCGGTGGCGGACGCGTATCTTTATTTGGAGGATCCTGAAAGCGCTTTGTACTTCTATCAGCTCACCATCGAAAAAGGAGGAACATCTCCTCTTCCAGGGCTATTAGGCCTCTTTTACACCTTTCAGGAGCTGCGGGAATGGAAGAAAGCGGAACAGACATGGGAAGAGATCCGGTTATTCCTTGAAAAGGAAGAACAACTCGATCCTTGGCTAAGATTTGAGGCATTCCAGGCCCGGGGATGGTATTTGACTTTTCAGGACAAACTAAAAGAGGCCCAGGCGTATTTTACATCATTTCTGGCCCGGGCGGGCATGAATTCGGGGAACCGAAATTCCCTTGCATACACCTATCTATGGAGAGGGTGGCCAAGACGGGCGCTGGAAGAATTTAATATTGCCCAAAATCTTGATAATTCGACTTTTGACAGCAGCATCCAGATCGGTATTGCAACGACGCTGAATCAGCTAAATCACAAAGTAGAGGCCCGTGAATTATCAAAAAAGATCTATCAGAAATTTCCGAGGGATAAACATGTCATAGATCTTGCTGAGACCTTTCATGTTGAAGATATGAATGAATTTTGGATTGAAGGAAGATCAATTCAGGAATCACCCGGGGCCGAGGAATTCTTTATTCGATCAAGTCTGACTGAACCGGTTTCACCCACTTTCAAGATTTTTCAGGAAATCGTCTGGCAGCAGACCTCTGATGCGGGTTTAAAATATGATTGGAACCGGGCAGGACTTGGGTGTGAGTGGATCGTGTTCCCGGAAATAATCTGGAAGCAGGCCGTCACCTTTGACTATGAACGTGCTGAAGATTTCGGCTATTATACCACATTAAACTGGCTGCCTACAGACCATCTGGATATTACGGGCGGATTCAACTCTTTTCTTCTCGATGTGCCCATACGCGCCCGCGCGATCGGCATTGAAGGGAAAAATGTATCCTTTGATTTACGCTATAAAGAAAGCGATTTGAGATATTATGGCTTTTCTTTAAGTCAAAACGAGCTAAGCGATGGAAACAGGGGCTCGGGCATAACGCTATATTATGATCAAAATGTCTTTAATTTGCCGGATTTCAAAATAAGGGCAGGGGGAGAATTAAACTATTCCGCAAACAGCAGGCAAGACGTGGATTATTTCAGCCCTCTTGAGACGTATACGTTTGCCCTGACGCAAACGTTTCATTATATTCATTACGCACGCAATGAAAAAAAGATCAGGTCGTCTATCTATACCCGTGAAGGACTTTTTTCCCAGCACGGTTTTAGTCCTTATGCAATTTACGGCATCACATATGAGCAGACGATTGATATTTCGAAGACCTTCGCATTTATCTGGAATGCCGGGTGGGACAGAAAAATATACGATGGAGATTCGACACATGTCATTAGCGCTTTCTTCGGGCTTAGAAAAAATTTCTAGGATTGCGATTTATGTTGCCATCATGCTTCTGCTTGCACGGCCTTCGGTTGCATCGGAAACCTATATGGTTCTCTGTTATCACGATATACCGGCAAAAGCATCGGTGTCTGTAGACGTGGCTCAGTATGTTTTTGTAAATCATTTGGAATATCTCAGGTCAAACGGCTATACGATTGTCAATCCCGATGACATTATGGCCGCCCAAAAAGGGATAAAATCCCTTCCTGAAAAAGCGGTTCTGCTTACTTTTGATGATGCATATCTTTCGTTTTATCAGTTTGTATATCCGGTATTGAAGCGATACGGTTATTCCGCAGTGCTTTCAGTGGTCTGCTCATGGATTGATAAAAAGCCGGAATATGTCGGAGGCAAAGATCTGATGTCATGGAATCAGATTCGGGAAATGGCTCAATCAGGACGTGTATACATCGCCTCACATTCATATGACTCTCACAAGGGGTTAGCTTACAATCCGGAAGGGAACACGGAGCCTGCCATGAGCACTTTCATCTACTCTCATGAAGAAAAAAAATATGAAACCGACCCGGAGTTTAGAAATAGAATACATAGTGACCTGAAAAAAAGCATTCATAAAATTAAAGAAGTTACCGGAACCCGTCCATGGATTCTCACCTGGCCCTATGGTGAATACAACGAACTTGGGATGGATGAAGCGCAAAAACTTGGCTTTAAAATGATTTTAACCCTTAAACCGAACCTATCTACTATTCACAACCTGTCCGCTGTCAATCGTAACATTATTACTAAATTAATGAGATACAATGAATTCTCATCAAAAATGAAAGAAAATTTCAAGTATAAGGATGATGCGCGTTGTGTACAGATTGACCTAGACATGATTGTAAATCCGGAATCATTCAAAGAAAGCGATCATAATCTGGGACTTGTCATAGAAAGACTTTTGGCATTAGGAGTGAATACGGTCATTCTTCAGGCTTTTTGCGACCGGAATGCAACAGGCAATATTGGTTCGGTCTACTTTTCAAATCATGCCCTGCCCGTTGAGATGGATTTTTTAAGCCATGCAGTGAATCGCATCCGGGTCAGGGGCATGAAAGTATTTGTCTGGATGCCGGTATTAAGCTTTGAGTTGCCGGATAAGATTTTGAACGAAAGCCTGAAAGTGAAAGAGTTTAAAGATAATCAAATAAAACCCACCTCTTCATGGTATCGCAGGCTTTCTCCATTTGAGGGTAGAAACCTTACATTTGTAAAATCCCTTTACAGAGATTTGGCAGCCAATGTGCGCTTTGATGGTGTCCTGTTCCAGGATGACGCCTACCTGACTGATTTTGAAGATTTTAATCCATCCGCATTAAAGGCCTTTAAGAAACGTTATGGGGTGGAATTAGGCCCGGATAATTTAAAAGACGACCGGGTTCGTGAACAATGGACTCGACTCAAGACAGATACCCTTGACGCATTCATCCAACAACTTATGGAAACCGTTAAAACCTACAGACCGCTGGCAGAGACAGCCCGCAATATTTATAGTATCGTCTTGCTCAATCCTGATGCCAGGGAATGGTTTTGCCAGGATTTTGAAAGCTATTTGAAACAATATGATTATACGGTCGTCATGGCTTATCCCCAAATGGAAGGGTTGCAGGATTTTGGAGCAATTAAGACCTGGCTTGTCGAACTTATCAGCAGAGTTGATAAGCGCCATGCCATGGATAACGTAATTTTTAAGGTTCAAAGCTATGACTGGAAAAATGACCGGCCTATAAATGATGGAATTTTAAAAAAGGAACTCCGATTATTGGTTTCATCGGGAGTGAGGCATCTGGCCTACTACCCGGATAATGTCTTTGAGAATCAACCAGGGATTGAGCGTGTGCTTTCCATCATATCGACACGGATCTTGCCCGAGGAGTGGTTGCTAAAATGAGTGTTTGGGAATTTCTCGGTTATTTTGTTTTTCTTTACCCGTTATATATGAGCGTTGTGTGGATCATCGGCGGGCTCATTTTTTTTATGCGTTGGGAAAAAAAGGCGGCGCCTCAGCTGAATGCATACCCTTCATTTTCTATTATTATTCCTGCTCATAATGAAGAAGCGAACATCGAACAAACCGTAGAAAATCTGAAAGATCTAAACTACCCCAATTATGATGTGATTGTGGCCAATGATGGGAGCTCCGATGACACTGAACATATTCTGGAAGGCCTTGTGGAAAAATATTCCGACTGGCTCAAGGTAATTAATGTGAATTCAAATGGCGGAAAAGCAAAGGCCACCAACGCAGCATTGCTTTTTAGCAAAGGCCATTTCATATTGGTCATGGATGCCGACAGCATACTAGATAAAGATGCCTTAAAATACATGGCCTGGCATTTTGTGTCTCATCCGCGGCTGGGTGCGGTAACAGGCAATCCAAGGGTGTTAAACAGAACGACCCTGCTCGGGAAAATTCAGGTCGGAGAATATTCAAGCATTATCGGTCTCATAAAAAGATCCCAGCGGATCTTGGGTAAGATTCTAACCGTTTCCGGAGTCATTGCCGCCTACAGAAGAAGCGCTCTTTTTCAATGCGGTCTTTTTAGCGCCGACACAGTGACTGAGGACATTGACATGACATGGAGGCTCCAGAAGACCTTCTGGGATGTCCGTTATGAACCCCGTGCCCTGTGCTGGGTGCTTGTTCCCGAGACCATCAAAGGCCTGTTCATGCAGAGGGTTCGCTGGGCCCAGGGCGGCATTGAAGTCTTAAAAAAACACGGCAAAATATGGCTTGATATAAAACAGCGTCGGTTATGGCCCGTTTACGTGGAGTGTATTGTGGGAACGCTCTGGGCATACAGCCTTGCCGCATATATTGTCTTCTGGCTGGTCTCGTATGCATTGTGCTATTTTTATGATCTTGACATGGCTATTGTAAGTACCAGCTTTCCTTTACTGCCGAGAAAAACAGGCTCAATCCTTGCCCTTGTCTGTCTATTTCAGTTTGTAGTAAGTATTTCCATTGACAGCCGCTATGAGGAAAAGTCTTCGCTTAAATATTATTTTTGGGCGGTTTGGTACCCGTTTGCATACTGGATTATCAGCGCAGTTGCATCAATTGCCGGTGTCTATAACATATTTATCAGAAAATCCGGGAGGGTCGGTGTAACATGGAAAAGTCCGGACAGAGGTCTACACACATTAAAATAATTGACAAACCGGGGCTCAGGTCTCCATTGCGCAATTTTTCAGAAGGGTTTTCTACCCTTGTCTGCTGGGGCGTGTTCGCTTGCCTGGCGGCACCTGTCGTTTTACTTATCATGAAAAACATTGATATTCATATACCGTTTTCCGGGATTGATTCGCAAGGCGGGATAAATGACAAGATGATTTTTATGTGTTATTTCTTGGGGTACCAGCCCAAAATCATTGACAAACCGGCATTAAAGTCTCCTTTGCGTTACCTTTTTGAGGGTTCATTTACATTTGCCCTTTGGGCATTATGGGTATATTGGCTGATGCCTGTATTTACCCTCCTCCTATGGGTTTTCGGGTTTCATTTATACTATTCAGAAAATTTAATGGGCAGTGGTATGGAAGAACTTCTAAACACTTTAGAAAATGGCGGGCTCGCCGTGCTGTTGGTTGCCTGTGTCATGCTCGGATGGACCTACTATAATTACCTGTGGTTTCTAAGAAGGGGAGAAAGAAGAAACAAATCGGAAGCAATTATTTTTGATGGAGACATTGCACGATACTTTAATGTGGACTTGGGACGCTTGAGACGCGTAAGGACACAATCGATCATAAACATTAGTATCGATAATGATCAAATTATCTTGCCCGTCGCCCATAATAAAAATCATATAGTATTAAAAGCAAGCTAACAAGAAAATGTCCGTGACCCATGACTTATGCCCCTCTGCTCCCCGGTAAATTAGTGACTTACACGGCTTTCAGAGAACAATCAAAAGCCCTTTCCTTTCGAAGTTTACTGACATAATCCGTTGCATCCGTACCGTATCTCTTAGCGAGAATACACCCTCTACCGGATAAAAGCAAACACGGTTTTAAATTTCTGCCGAAGATTCGGCGTATGCGGTTTCAGGTGTATAACGAAGGTGATGATCAGGACGATAAGAAACAAAGGATAATAAGAATTGTCCCGGAATTTATCGACAACCACCCTGTTGCCTTCAAAGCTTTCCGAAGGCACTTTCAGAGACGGTTGAACAATGTCCGGTGAATCTTGAGTTCTTTCTTTGATCATCGGAATGACGAGCTTTTGTGACAATCTCAAATCATTGAAGTCGACTTTTGGATTATATAGTTTAAGGAGCCAAACCGGCAATTCAAAGATATCATTGCAAATGGTCCAGACATTGTCGCCTTTTTTGAGCTGATATAATTGTTCGGACTCGATCTCATAAAAATTGAAAAAATCTTCCTGGATCTTTTTGTGATATTCAAATCGTGTTTCTTCAAATTGTTCTTTTGAAATCTTATCAAGTGGAATTTTCACGTTCATGTGTAACGGCAATGTTTGGCTGTAGGGAAATCTGTTCAATCTTCGAATATTTTTTGTCGGAATTTCGAGCCATTCTGCGAAATGCCCCAGGGTCTCCTCTATTTCAACCCGAATGATTCCCACGGGTTTGTTTTTTTCCATCATCACCTGCTCAACCTCCAGGTTGCCTGCTACGATAGCCGGATCGGCTTCCAACTCGGATGCTGCCGGGGTCGTGGCCTCGTATGCGGAAGATATACGTAACGTCGGCATTTCCGGAGGTTGTGTTTTTTGTTGACCGACCTCAGTAAAGGAAAGGGATGGTGTATTAGACATATCCGCCGTTTCACCGGACAATGGCAGCCGCAGATGTTGATTGACATAAATGATACCTTTTGAGTTGATCTTGTTGGCAATGATCAGATCGGATACGCTGATCCCGTGCATCTTCGCAATTTTTGAGATATTATCGTCTTTCTTCACGCGATAAATACGACTCGATTTCTGATGAGGTTTATACATGCTCAATGGCAATTCCAAAGTCGCTCCCATTTGGTTTTGCACGGCATCTGACGGCAGTCGTAAAGAATATCCTTTGGGGACATACTTTTGTTTTGTAAAAACCGGGGTCCGCAAAGAGGGATTGAGCTTGCGTAGGGTTGCCATATCTACGCCGAAATATTCGCCCAGATCCTTAATGGATACATAACCGGCCAGCACGATTTCCCGGCTGTCAACAGGCGTGTCCGGTGTTATTTTGCCGAAGTATTTTTCATGATTGGTTGCGACTTCCCGTGCAGCCAAAAACTCTGAATAATAATTTCTTGACGCAAATCCAAACATTTTGCTTTTGTAATGGTTAAAGATCTCTTCGTAACCGCCTTTGGTCCAGGTAGCGCTTAACATCCCTGAAATTCCGTGGTTGTATGCGGTAATGGCCAGCGGCCAATTCCCAAACTTTTCATAGGAGTGCTTCAGTAACTGCGCCGCTGCTTCGGATGATCGAATGGGATCCCACCTTTCATCTATGGCATAATTCACCGTCATAAAACGCTTACCGGCTTCACGGACAAATTGCCAGATACCGGCGGCTCCGGATTTGCTGTAGGCTTTGAGATTAAAAGATGATTCTACATGGGGTAGATAGATAAGATCTAACGGTAATCCGTAAGAAAGAAAAATATCCTTGATCCGGTCCATAAAGGCACCGGAACGAATAATTCCATCACGAAAGTTGTCCTTTTGACCGATTTGACAGCGGATTCGGTATATCGCCTTTTGGAAATCGGCCTGATTCGCGTTCTTTCCAAACAGGGCTGCAACCCGCTTGGCTTCAGCATCTGACACAGAAGGATTTTGAGCCAATTTTCTTAAAATAGTTTTGTATTTATCCTTGGCTTTTTGAATTCGCTTTTCGTTGATTGTTTTTGGGCCGTTTCTAAATTCGACCACCTCGTAGATAACATTCAAATTTTCGCTGTCATGGAGAATGCCCTGGTCTATTGAGTACTCTGAGTAAATCTTGGTCCAGAATGTTACATTTGGTTCGATGCTGGGATAAACCGGAAAAGGACCGGCGTCACCGTAAAGAGCTGCAGGGGAAAAAAAGTAGCTAAACAAGAAAAATAGGAACATGCAGAATTTCAAGTGCATCTTTTTCATAACCATTTATCTCCATTTTAACCATGTCTCAAAAAGAAAATAGACATAAGCGGGTATAATGGTGCAAGAATCATGCGAGGTGACTAAAAAATTACGTCTAAAAATCAAATAAATAATAAAACTCAAGATGTTAAATGATGTGAAAAAATACAAACTATCGGTTGGGTGACAATAATTGACAATGACATGGTCATTATTGGGCAGGTTCAGCATGACCTTAAGAAGACAAATTTTTCGAGAAATCGAAGAGTTTTAATATAACCTAAGTTAAGCGATTTTCAAGTTTGCCGCAGATACAAGGAAGATGTTGTTTCGCTATAGTCGTCTATGCGGAATGGCATCTGACGCAGTAGATGCGGTGAAATTGGAAACGCTCAGCTTAGGTATAAGGTTATCCGGATAGGCGATCCCAAAACGCTTTGCCCTGATCCAGATCCATACCTCCGCCGGGACCTGATGAGGCTTTGGGCGTTTGAAAGCCCCTTAGCCTTGCAATTCGGTCGTTTAAGGGCGGATGGGTCGAGAACAGACGCGTCATTTTTTGACCGGAAAGAGGATTGACGATGAACATGTGGGCGGTGGATGGATTGGCATCCATGGGACGTTTGCCGGAGTAGGACCCCAGTTTTTCCAGGGCACTGGCCAACCCTTCGTTATTTTGCGCATACCGTGCGCCTGAAGCATCCGCCATATATTCCCGGGATCGGGATATGGCTGTTTGTATGAGAACGGCCGCAATGGGGGCAAGGATGGACATAATGATCAGTCCAAAACCGCCCATACCCTCATTGTTGTCGCTTCCAACTCCGAAAATAGCCGACCACCTGGCAATGCTTGCCAGCATCATGATGGCGCCGGCCATGGTTGCAGCAATTGAACCGATGAGAATATCCCGGTGGTTGACATGGGCCAGTTCATGTCCCAGAACACCGGCAAGCTCATCGTGATTCATGATCTTGAGCAAACCCTCTGTTACCGCGATAACGGCATTCTCCGGATTTCTGCCGGTGGCAAATGCATTTGGAGAATCCTTGGGGATGATGTAGACTCTGGGTGTGGGAAGACCGGCCCTATTGGCAAGGTCCTGGACAAGGCTGTAAAGTTCCGGTGCCTGGCCGGGAGTTGCTTCACGGGCATTGTACATGCGAAGAACGATTTTGTCGGAATACCAGTAGCTGAAAAAGTTCATGCCTGCTGCAAAGAAAAACGCAATAATCAATCCCTGGCGTCCTCCCAGCAAGTTTCCGATAAACATGAAAAAAACCATCATCAATGTCAGTAAAACGGTTGTTCTGATCTGATTTCCCATGGTATAACCTCAGTTAATAGATGGATCGATAAACTTATATTAACAATTTAAGTAATGCTATATAATACACTGGTATAACTTGAAATAAAAAATTATTCTCGGTAAATTCTATTTTTCGCAATTCAATTAAATATAATTCTATTTTTCAACAATTCAAGAAGGTGGTATGGAATCGTAATTATATCCAAAAAAAGGGGGAAAATTATGAAAGACGTTGTCATTGTATCTGCATGCCGGACACCCATCGGTGCCTTTGGCGGCACCCTTCGCCACAGCAATGCTGCAGAGCTGGCAAGTGTATCCATGAAGGAAGCCGTTAAACGGGCTAAAATCGACCCTTCGATAATAGATGACGTACGTTATGGATGCTGCATGGAACCCTGCGATGCATTAAACGTGGCCCGGGTCGGTGCTTTGTTGGCAGGGATTCCGGATTCCGTTCCGGCCGTTACCATCAACCGTGTGTGTATATCCGGCATGGAAGCCGTGATTTCCGGTATGGCAATGATCCAGGCAGGAATGGCCGATGTCGTCCTTGCCGGAGGAGTCGAACACATGTCCGGAGTACCCTACACGGTTCCCGATGCCAGATGGGGATGCCGTCTGCAGGATCAGATTTTTGTAGATGCCATGATTCATGCGCTTTATAGTGGATCTCATATTGTCCCTCTATCCGGCGATGGACCGCTGGATACGACCCAAGCCCCGGCCAGTCTTTTTTTGGGAAAGCCCTATATCATGGGAATTACCGCAGAATTCGTGGCCCATCATCTGGGTATCGACAGAACAGAGATGGATGAAGTGGCCCTGAGAAGCCACAATAATGCCGAGCGGGCAACCATGGACGGATCGTTTATAGACGAGATCGTCCCGGTCGAAGTGCCCCGGAGAAAAAAGGCACCGCTGGTTTTTGAAAAAGATGAACATTTCAGACCCGGCCTGACCTTTGACCAGCTTGAAAAGCTTCCGCCGGCGTTTCTTCCGGAAATCGGTACCGTAACTGCTGGAAATTCCAGTGGTATCAATGACGGCGCTTCGGGCATGGTGATCATGTCTGCCGAAAAAGCAACGGCGTTGAAGGTCACACCCATGGCCAGAATACGGGCGGTAGGCAAGGGGGCCTGCCATCCATCGGTCATGGGGCTTTCACCGGTTCCTGCGGTTAAGAATCTGTTTAAAAACAGCCCACTGAAGATGAACGATTTTGAAATCATTGAAGTGAATGAAGCCTTTGCTGCACAATATATCGGATGTGAACGGGAATTGGACCTGAACAGAGATATCACCAACATCAACGGGTCGGGCATCGGTCTGGGACACCCCGTGGGATCAACCGGATGCAGAATTATGGTGACGTTGTTATATGCCATGAAACATCATGGCAAAAGTCTTGGACTGGCCACCCTTTGCGGCGGCGGCGGTGTTTCCATGGCCTGTGCCCTTGAACTCGTTTAAACAGTGTAATGCATCAGGTTGTTAACGCCTGAACAAAGAATGCCTTAAGAAAAACAATGTAGTGTCCGATAACAGAGTAGATGCTTTGTGCTTTTAATACAAAAACGGCTTTATGGCGCTAAAATCAGTTTAGCAAAAGACCTTTGAGAAATAGAAATCCGGCAAGAAGGGTGGTTTACAAAGGTCTTATGTCAACGAGAAACCAATGCGAGCAAACCCCATTAGTGGTGATATTCAAGATATAAGACAAAAAACTCCAAGATATCAAACGGTTAATGGCGTTATCAATCTGTTGATTATGGCCGCCAAAAACCAAACCATGTATCCTGAAAATCATGTCATCTACCAGGAATCTCTCCAGGCTGTGGCGTCCCGACTTAATCCCTTTTTGATAAATTATGGTGATCTCAGACTCGATGTTGAGAAGGATCGGCTCCTCTACGAAGATGAGACGGTCTACCAGGATGACTCAAAAGGTGATAAATTGGTGTATCCGCTTTTTCGAGACGGCATCCAGTGGATGGAATTTCAAGCAGGAATTGAATCCACCGAAATCTCTGACCTTATAAAAATACTGAATCAGTATCGAAGCTTACATGAAGAGCCAAAGGGAGATCTTGTCACCGCCTTGTGGGAAAAAGATTTTCCGCATATACAATATGCGGCCACGGATGTTTTATGGAAGGCTGAAACGGTAAAAGATTTTTCTTTCTTCAGCCTTACCGGAGGTGAGAAACAAGACGCAGAAGGCCATGGCGTTGAGGACGCGGCATCCCGGGGTGCGACGGGCGTGGCGGAGGCAACGGATGATGACCGACAGGACACGGCCGATACGACTGAGGTAAGGGATTCTGCAGGTGACATGGCCCTTTCGATCATGGACAGGAGCATCTGGGAAATGACTCCGGAAGAGTTACAGCGTCTCAAAGAAATGGTTGAAGAGGAAGAAAATCATACCGGTACGGAAGACGTGCTCGACGTTTTATGGATGATTCTTGGTATCCATGATGAACCCGAGGACTACGCAATTGTCCTTGAATTCATAAAAGAGGAGTTTAAAGCCACCCTCGCTCAAGGTGAATTTCGAATCGCACTCGATTTTTTGGCGAACTTAAGAAAGACTTACCAAACCGGTAAAACCGAAAAACCATGGGCTCAGCCTTTGTTGCGCCGGTTCTTTGTCGATATTGCCGGCCCTCAAATTCTCGGGGTTGTGAAAGAAATTTTGCCAAGTTTAGACACACATCGTGCCGATCAAGTCGACGTTTTTCGCAAATTATTTCTCAGTTTTCCATCTGTGTCCATCATGACCATTGGTCCAATGTTGATGGAAAAACTATCCGCTTCTCTGGAACGCCTCCTCACGGAAATCATCGAATCGCTGGCAAAAAGAGACATAAAACCTCTGGAACGCCTGCTGGATCGATCGGAGGAGGATTTGGTTAAGAAACTTGTGTGTATTCTCGGACACATCGATGGCGAGAAGCCCATGCCGATCCTTATCAAGATGGTGGATCATCCATCAGCACGGGTGCGGCTGGAAGCGTTGAAGGCCCTGGAACGCCGGAATAAAAATATGATCAAGGAACTTTTTCATCTTGTAAACGACCCGGTGCTTACCATTCGGCGGATGATGTGGAATCACCTGGAAGCTTACAAAAATGAGGAAACCGGAAACTTGATTTTAGATTATCTCCAACAAAAAAAGATTCTCTACAGGGATGATCATCAAATTTTAAGTTGTTTCAAAACGCTGGGTTGTTGCGGCACGGTAAGTTCGATACCGTTTTTAGGCGAAACCCTTCTCGGTCAGGGGTGGGATTTTGGTTCCGAAAGGTCACTTCGACGACAGGGTGCTGCCTTGGCGTTACTCGAACTGAATACGCAAGAAGCCCGGGACGTTCTCAAGAAAGCTTCTAAAAGCCTGTTTCCAAGTGTTCGATCTGCGTATCAAAAAACCTTAAAGGATCATCAATGAACCCGGAAATCGAAAAAGGAGACGAGGATTTTCTCAAGACGTTTTACAGACTGGTCCACCTGGTCAAGATCCATCAAGTTAACAATCCGTTGTTGATGGAATGCATCGTTGATTTCAAAAGGTTTGCCGGCCGGTTGCTGGCGGAAGATGACCATATTGCTTTGCAGGTGTCCCGCGGCAATATTTTCATTCAGGAAGAAAAATTGCACCACCGTCGTGACATTGATAAACTTGTCAAAAACATATTGCAGTACTTCGAAAATCGAGATCTTAAGGGACTTCGTTTTTACGCGGATGTCCAGGAGGTGTCAGACGAGGAGATTATCAAGTTTGGGCGTATATTGAATGAGAGTGAACAGCAGAAGGATCCCTTAGGCTGGTTCGTTGACAGGATGGATGACCAGGGATTTATCTGGGTGGAGAATATCCAAGAACAAGAAATGCAGTCGATGGGACAGACCTCCGGTACCGAACCCCCGGACGAGGAACAACTCAGGAAAACAAAAGCAAAAGAATCTTACTTTTATGCGCTGAACTCCATAAAAGAGGTGGCTGAAAAGATAACCTCCCAAAAGAAAGTAGGGGTTCGTAAGGCCCTTCGTGTGGTCCAGAACATGGTGGATCTCGTCATGGTGGATGAATCCATCGTTCTGGGGATCAGTACCATTCGCGACTATGATGACTACACCTTTACCCATTCTATCAACGTTGCCATACTTTCCATGTGTCTGGGACGGCGAATCGGGATATCGAGGACCTCTTTACACCGCCTGGGAATATGCGGGCTCTTTCACGATCTGGGAAAACTGGATATACCCGTTGAAATCATCCGCATGGCCAGAAAACTGAACGAAAACGAGTTTGAGGTAATAAAGAAACATACCATTTACAGTGTCGCCCAGATTATTAAATTACAGGCCGCTTCAGATCTCAAGTCGAAAATTTTACTTCCGCCATTTGAACACCATATGAAATATGACCTGTCGGGATATCCAAAGACCCCCCAAAAAAAACCCGTAAGTCTGTTCGGTCGCATTCTGACCATTACAGATGTTTTTGATGCCATCACCTCACCACGGAATTATCGTCCGACGACGTTGACTCAAGATCAAGCCCTTGGCTACATGTTGGAACACTCAGGAACGTATTTTGATCCGATCCTCCTCAAGGCGTTCATCAATATGCTTGGGGTTTATCCCATTGGTTCACTTCTTGAACTGGACACCGGTGAATTGGCCCTGGTAATAGAAGCCGGAAAAGCAGACGACGGGACGCGGCCCAAAGTCGTAATACTGGAATCAGACGAACAGGGGGGGTATAAAAAGGGTGAGGTGGTGGATCTGGCTGAAAGCGACCTAAAATCCAGTGCATTCCAACGAAACATTGTTAAAAGCCTTCATCCATCCATCTATGGCATTCAGCCTGCCGAATTCCTTTTTTAAAATGGAACTTTCCTGTTGACGTTGTTGAAAATAAATGATGGAGAATTTGAGATCAGGGTCAAATAAATCTGGTTCTCTTTTTTTTCCTCGCCGATCCACCGAGGATGAATCCAAAGAGTAAAACCCCTGCTCCTGCAATAAACAATTGTATTCTATTCGATTTTAAAGGGTTTTTCCGATTATTTCTAAGACTTTTGACTTGGGTGTTCAATTGGGCATTTAATTTCTTCAACTCGTCTACTTGACTGATGAGTTCTTCCGCGTTTTTTGAATGGTTGAGAAGATTTGTATACTTTTTATCAAGTTGTATGAAGTCACTTTTTGCTTTTGCAGCCAATTTCTGATTTATTTCGACTTCTTGTTCTAACTCTTGGATTTTATCCTGATACATTTTCTTTGTTTTCAATAACGTAGTTGAATCAGAACCATGACCATTTTTAAGATTTTCATATTCATCATTTAACGCCTTGATATCATTCTTTAAATCTTCGATGATCAGAGCCTTGGGTTTTTCTGAAACGATATATTGTGCCCGAACCCACCCTTCAATGCCATCTTCGGTTTTGATTTTTAAAAAATCTTCTCTCTCCTCGAGTACATCCACCGGTGCCCCTGTCTCGATATATCCTAAAACAGCAGCATCCTGGTTTAGTCCATCACGAACGGAAATGATGAGCCGATCAGAAACATATCGCGTATCGGCAAAAACAGTAGTAGTGGAAGCTGACACAATGAAGGCGACACTAAGAAGCATCACCCATATGGTTTTTCCAACGACCATCCGACTCATAATACCACCTATTTATGTTTGTTTTTCTATAAGTTGCCGCAGAGGTAACGGGTATGTATTGCTCTTTTTCACCATAAAAAAATATTACAGCCTGATCCGCTTTACCGGAAATAATAAAAATTAAGTTATAATATCACATATTTCAGTAAATTCAAAGTGAAAGTATTGAATCCAAGCAATTCAGATCTTTATCACTGGAAAATGGTTTAATTATTAAGCGCGCTAAAGGAATGGGGCTAAACTTTTACAGATGTATTGCCGATATAAGTATTGTTATGAAAAAGGCAAACCTCTCGAGGGAGTGGGACTTAACACCATCGGTCCGGTAATCATGGGCGACGCGGTTACCCGACAAATGGATTCGCCGACACCAGCGTTATTTTTTTTCTCGAGAAGATGGACTTTTTCTATTTATCGGAGGTGGTGAATTATGAAATTATTGTTTTATTTTAGTCTTTTTAGCGTATTTGCTCGTTTATATCCATTTTATACTTTTGTTCTGTTATGGGGAGTGGTATGGATAATATTTGTTGCTCTGTGTTGGGACATGGGTGTGGAAATGGTGCGTATCCGCGCAAAACAAAAGACTGAATAACGGATTTAAACTCGACGTCTTCATGGTGTCACCTTCGGAGGTTCATAAAATTATAGTTTGATGATTGCTTTGGTCTCACACTTCATTTAAAAAGTCTCATCCATTACTTAAATTGCTGACAAGGAAAACAAAAATGGCGCCACTTCCGAAAAGGATTCTGTTTGTGGATGATGAAGAAATACTAAGAGATACCATAGAAGAGATGTTGATGATGCTGGGATACGATGTTGAACTTGCCAGAGATGCCAAAGAAGCTTTAGAGATCGCGCGGAAAGAATATTTTCCGCTCATCATAACGGATTTGATGATGCCTGAGATCGACGGCACCCAATTGTGTAAACAGATTAGAGAAATTAATGAAACCGCTGTTATTTACGCGTTTTCCGGCTACCTTACAGAACTGGACTCGGATCAGCTTAAAGATGTCGGGTTTGACGGTCATCTTTGCAAACCGGTTAAATTCGAAGTGTTGAAACATGCCATTGAAGGGGCATTCGAGAAAATTCATCAGCGGCAGGGCAGGGCTGCCAACACCCCGTACTAGCTCTTATACGCCTAAATTTCACCCAACCTTCTATTTTGCTCAAATAGTTTCCCGATACATACGGAATCATCATGTGGCTTCTGGTGTCGTTAAAAATTAAGGATGAGACACTTGAGTTGATAAATTAAATTATGATATACATGCGTCAGCGATTCAAAAAACACACGTGTTTATGGGGGAGTATACACTGTGAACAGCGGCCCAAAACCATTTTCCTATTATCCGGAACGTCTCTTTTTGGAGGTGCCCATGAATGTTGTCCATCCCGTCCGTTACACGCTTCGTCTGGAACCCGACCTTGTTCATTTTCGATTTTCCGGACAGGTTGTAATTGAGCTTCGATCCCGGCAACCGGTGGAACAGGTGGTGTTGAACGTCCTGGAACTGGCTGTCCTGAGCTGTAAACTTCAGATGGATGACAAAAACATCCCATGTACCTTTCAGATAAATCCGGAAAAAGAGGAACTCAAGATCGACCTTCCCGACACACTGTCCGGCACGTTTTATTTGACCATCGATTATCAGGGGTGGATCAGTGACAAGATGGCCGGATTT
>Ga0210085_1000197_pt1 | contig 27278 bp, 24 predicted proteins | sample China_Galinas_PW_5_FD_184866 | JGI IMG/M metagenome (GOLD analysis project Ga0210085, IMG submission 184866) | Wetland microbial communities from San Francisco Bay, California, USA, that impact long-term carbon sequestration - China_Galinas_PWC_D1... | ecosystem: Environmental > Aquatic > Marine...
AGTGACCGATCTGGGGGTACGGGTAGCCCTCTTCCTGACCAAGGTGCACAGCCGCATCCTGCGTCCCGGCTTGTCCCAGCTATTCGATGGTTGTCCGAAAGCGCCCAATCGTCCCATCGCTACGGCCATGCACAAGCTCGACCAAGCGCTGCATACTCTCTTCAACGATGCAAAATTGGCCGCATGTGAAATTTGACTCATTTGCACAAAATTCGGTCACTCAAGGAATCCTAGCCCCAAACCGCCCGCTGGCCACGGAGCGGCCCCTGCTGCCGAAACGCATCCATGGTGCGGTTTACTTTGACGAGCCCGCTTCCAAATCGGTAGCCTGAAACCCGAGGAAGATTTCACTCGAGGCACTGTCTAATTTTCTGAATCCCTTGCTACTCCAGACCAAGAGGAGAGGGTACTTGGATACCTTCGTACAGGCCCATGAGGATGTGCTTCGCCTCGGCTTCTTTTTCGGCATCTTCACCCTCGTGGCACTCTGGGAGCTGTCGGCCCCGCGCCGGGAGCTGCAGGTCTCCAAGGCCGCACGCTGGCTGAGCAACCTGGGCCTGATGACCCTCGACACCATCCTGTTGCGGATACTCCTCCCTTCGGCAGCCGTGGGCATGGCTGCCTTTGCGACCGAGCAGGGTTGGGGGTTGCTCAATCACTTCAAGATTCCCTTTCTGCTGTCCCTCCCGGTCGGAGTGCTTGCGTTGGATCTGGTCATCTGGCTGCAGCACGTCATGATGCACGCGGTGCCGGTCCTCTGGCGGCTGCATCGGGTGCACCACGCGGACCTGGATTACGATCTGACCACGGCGGTACGTTTCCATCCGCTCGAGATCCTCCTCTCCATGCTCATCAAGATGGCCGCCGTTACGGTACTGGGTCCACCGGTGGCGGCGGTGATCCTCTTCGAGGTGATCCTGAACGGCATGGCCATGTTCAATCACGGCAACCTGCGCCTTCCCGCTTCCCTGGACCGAAGGCTCCGCCGGCTGGTCGTCACGCCGGACATGCACCGGGTGCACCATTCCGTTGAGGACGACGAGACCAACTCGAATTTCGGCTTCAACCTGTCTTGGTGGGACCGCCTGTTCGGGACATATCGGGATCAGCCGCGCTCGGGTCACCAGGGCATGACGATCGGCATCCACCACTTCCGGGATCCACGGGAAGTGTGCCTGCTTCCGGGACTCCTGGCACTGCCCTTCCGCGGTGCGAGCGGGGACTACGCCATCAACAGGCGCCAGTGGACGACAGAGAGCTCGCACGATCCTTGATCCGGAAGGCTCGGGGACCCCGCTGCGGATCAGTCTCGGGGAGGGGGCCACTCACGATCGAAGATCTGCTGCAGCCGGTCGTCTCCCCGCTCCCCCAGGATCGTTCGCACCCGCTCCCGCAGCCTGTCGCTCGCCCGGTAGACCGCCAGCTCGCTGACTACCAGCTCGGCGCTGACCCTGTCTCCCTTTGCCGCCACGGAGCACAGCCAGTCGAATGCGGCATCGCTGCGATGCAGAACGGCGGCCCGAAGCAGGACCCGGTCCATATCCCGCTTAAACGGCTGGGCATCCCAGCGCTCGCGCAGCTCTTCCAGGGCGACGTCGAGACGAGACTCTCCGAGCGCAAGGGCGGCCAGCTCACGGACGGCGGGATCCGCTCCGTCCAGGAAGCTTGCAACGAAGGCGGGGGTCTCGTCCGGCTCCAGCCGCAGCAGGCCGGCCAGGCATTCGCCGATCACCTCCGGCTCAGGATCGCCCGCCAAGGTCTTGGAGCGCAGCACGGCCTCGGCGCCCAGGGGCTCAACGCAGGCGATCGCACGCGCCGCTCCGCTGCGGGCATGGGGCTCGGGGTCGTGGAGCAGGCCGACCAGCTCGATGATCGCCCGCGGGTAGGGAGTGCTCACCAGACCCATGGCACAGGTGCAGCGCAGGTCCACTGCCGTGTCGACCGTACCGCCCCACACCGGCTCCTGTTGCCGATATTGCATGCCGCCGATGTAGAAGTCGCTGTCCTGCGAGTCCAGGGCCACCAGGGCACGGGCGATAGCGCCCTTGGCGGTGCAGCCCGGGTCTTTCTTTACGGAACCTTCCAGCAGGCGGGTGGAGGCTTGGATCAGATCGGGCTCGAGATCGTAGATCAAGCGCTCGGCACACAGCTCCGCTGCCCGTGCGACGAGCAGGTAGTGCCGATCGGTCAGGGCCTTGCGGGTGGCCTCGGTGATCGCGCTCTGGTCCCCTTCCCTGCACTGGCGGCGATACTGGTCGATGCGTGCCCGGACATCGGGCCCCTTACCAGCAGTCATGTCGTGGCTTCGAGAATGGTGCTCGCAATCGCGGTCACGAACGCTGCTGAAGAACGCCATGGCGTCGGAGACGAGGCTGCTGCCGCGCCGCAAATCTGCTCTCGAATCTGACACCGCGTTCAGGACGGGCGACCATCAGCTGCCGATCCCCTTACCTGAATAATTGAAGAGGACGAACCCGCCCAGGATCAACGCGAGTCCCTCCAGGTGATAGATATGCAGCTGCTCGCCGAGAAACACCATAGCCAGGACAGCGGCAAATACCGGCACCAGACAAATGAAGAGGCCGGCCAGGTTCGAGCCGATCACCTCGACCCCACGGTTCCAGAAGAGATAGGCGAGGATCGACGGGAATACCGCCACGTAAATGGTCCCAGCTAAAAGCCCCCCGCTGAGGGTCGGGATCTCGTGGTGCCCGCGGTCCCAAAGATACAGCGGCAACAGCATCAGTGCACCGACGATAAAAGTCGCGGTCAGAAAACTGAGCGGATGCGCGGCGGGGCGCTTGCGCAGCAAAACAGAATACAGCGAATAACAGGCCACGGCCGCCAACATCCACAGATCACCTACGCCGACACGCAGCTGGCTCAGGCTCTCCAATTTGCCCTGAAGCACGATCACGCCCACCCCCAGCAAGCTGACCGCGACACCGAGTATCCCGCTGCCCGAGACCCTGTCGCCGAACAGCAATGCGCCCAGGATTACGATGGTCGCCGGGGTAGCCGACTGGATCAGGGCAATATTGGTGGCGGTGGACGTCTGCGCTGCGATGTACAGCATAGTGTTGAAGCACGCGATGCCCAGCAATGAAAGCACCAGCATCATCGGCCAGGCATGTAACAGAGCGCCCCGGTCTCGCACCAGATCTCTCCACGCGAAAGGTATGAGCACGGCTGCCGCTAACGCCCAGCGCCAGAACGAGAGGGTGATCGGCGGCACCGTGGTATGCAATGCTCGGCCGACGATCGCGTTCCCCGCCCAGAACAAGGCAGTAAGTACCAGCAAGAGATAGGCGACGCGCGGGTCGCGAGCAGTGAGTCGGCCGTGAATCATTGGCACCCCGGTCAGGAGATCAGGACGATCATGTGGCCGTCGGGATCTCGGATCGCCGCCGCATGGCCACCACCGGACAAGTCGACAACACCGGGCGAAACGAGCGTCAATCCCGCCTCCATCAAGCGCCGGACCAGCTCCTCGAGTCGGTCGACTCGGTACACCTGCCGTGTCGAGGCGACGTCGTTTGCCATGACCTCGTTGCCCGGAGCGCAACCTTTCGGTCGTCGATAATAGAGAAGCTCGAGATGAGGCGTCGCCACATCGGCCGGCTCGAGCGCGACGACATCCACGAGTGTATGGGCCAACCCGTCGAGCCGGTCTTGCTCGAACCCCGTATTCAACGAGCGTCCGCTGACGCTGAGGCCCAACAGCCCAGTGTAAAAGGCGATGCTACGGTCCACATCCCTGACGGTGATCGCGGAGTGATCGTACCCCAGGGTCTCCGCCGCCCGGCCATGCTGCCAAACCGGATCGCCGACCCCGGACGGAAGACGAAGCAGCTCCAGCGGATGACCCTCGGGATCGCGAAATTTTACTGCGGTCACTCCTCCGGTGTTGGCCGGTAAGACCTGAGGCCCAGCGGTCGAAATCTCGATAGGCGCCCGGCTTGCAAGGCGGGACCAAGCACCCTCGATATCTTCGACGACGAGGGCGATGTGCTGGAACCATCCGTCATTGGCGGAGCGAAGCGGCGGATAGGGTCTGCCCGGTGGAGCGAAGGCCAATAGCTCGATTTCCTGCGCGCCGAGCCGCAGAGTCAACGCATCGACCTTGGACTCCGTGGCGACGCCCATCAAACGCGCCCAGGCAGGATCTTCGATCCGCGTTTGATGTTGGGGAATGAAGCCGAGGCCGTCCACGTAAAATGCCTCCGCTCGGCGCAGATCCGCTACCGTCGTGCTGATGCGCAAGAGCTCGGTGACCCGCACTCGGTTACCCGTATCCACTTCCGGCTCAGGGACGCTGAGCGCCGCGCTGGTTGGTGTAGATGGCGTAGAGGGTCTGAGAAGCGCAGATGAACAGGCGGCTGCGGTAACGACCACCGAAGGTGAGGTTGCCGACCGGTGACGGCACCAGAATCTTGCCGAGCAGCGCTCCCGACGGATCGACGCAGTGAACACCGTCCCCGGCGCTTGTCCAGATATTGCCGATCTCGTCGCAGCGAAAGCCGTCGGCGCAGCCCGGCGAAACCTTGTGAAAGACCCGATCGTTGCTCAGCCGCTCTCCGGCCGCGTCCAGATCGACCACCCGAATGTGCTGCACGGGATCGTCCGCGAATTGCTCACCCGTATCGGCGATATAGAGACGGCGCTCGTCGGGGGAAAAGCAAAGCCCGTTCGGCCCGTCGAAGTCATCCGCAACGATGCGGAGTGAATCATCACGCGGATCCCAACGATAGACCCGCGCGGGCAATTCCGACGGCTGCTTTCCGCCCTCATAATCGGTGTTGATCCCATAATGGGGATCGGAGAACCACAGGGTTCCGTCCGATTTCACCACCGTATCGTTCGGCGAGTTAAACCGCTTACCCTCGAAGCGGTCGGCAAGGACGGTGATGCGTCCATCGATCTCGGTGCGCAGGACGCAGCGACCATGGTGCGAGCAGGTGATCAACCGCCCCTGCCGATCGCGCGTCTGGCCGTTGGGGTAACCCGCCGGATGGCGGAAGAGGTCGACGCCACCCGTCTGCGTCCAGCGCATGATTCGATCGTTTGGAATGTCGCTGAACAAGAGACACTGCATGTCGGCGAGCCAGACCGGACCTTCGAGCCAGGCAAAGCCATCGGCCAGTTTTTCGAGCGGCGCGTTGGGCAGAACGAACCGCTTGAAACGCCTATCGAGGATCTCGATACCGTCCATCTCGCACGCTGACCGCTGCGGTCAGGTCACCGAACCGCGAAGATTGTGATGAACGCCGAAGGAACCTTCGGCACGAGAAGCTGACGCAGGCGAACGTTGAGCGCGAGGCGCGGCGGACTCGGCACGGGGCCGCTTCACATCGGCAATGCCCGTAACAGCGCGTGGCTTGCGCCCGGACAAGCACGGCCCATTCATCGCTGGGATCTCGAGTTCTCCTCGAAATGAGCGATTTGGCCGCTGGCATCGAGCTTCGCGATGATCTCATTCAGTCGGCCGACCAGCTGCTGGTTTCCCTTTTTTACCGCAATGCCAAAAGGCTTGGGATCGAAGTGATCACCGATGTCAATGACCGAATAATCCTCAGGATGTGCCAGATGACCATGCATCCTATTCAAATTGACGTCGTCATTCGACGCCGCATCTGCCTCTCCGTTGACGACGGCTTCGACGCCTCCCGATTCCTCCGGCGTAACGATCAGTGTCGATTCAGTGAGGTGTGCCTGCATTCTCCGCAGGGAGATCGAGCCCGCAGCCAAGGCTACCCGTTTTCCCTTCAAGTCCTCGTAGCGCTCTATACCGCCTCCCTTGCGCACCAGAATGGCTTCCCTTCCGATGTAATAGGGAATGGAGAAATCGACCCTCTCGGCACGTTCCGGTGTGATCGTGAGCTGGGAGATCACGATATCCGCTCGATCATCCTCCAAGGTTTCCAGGCGATTGTCGGGAAGTACGCGAACAAACTCGATCTTTCCGTCATCCCCGAGCAATTCCGCGGCGACGGCTTTCGCGATCTCGACCTCGAAACCCTCCATCTCGCCGGTTTGCGGATTCCTGTATCCCATCCCCGGAAGGTCGAAAGCCGTCCCTGCAGTCAGCCTATCTTTCAAAAGAAGCATGGCCATATCGGATACCCCAGTCGACTCTCTGCATCGCGAGCGAGCTATGCCTGAAAAGGTTGATCTTGCCCCTCTGCTCGAGCTGATTCGTTTCCCCAATGGGCAGGCTTGTGGATGAGAGTTCCTGCTCCACGCGCTGCATTTCCGATACCAGGTCGGTGCCCTGAATAATGAAAATGCATGCCCCGACGATCGCGAAGTTCTTGAAAAAGTCCCAGATATGCGGGTATCCCTGTGTCCCCGCTTTCCAGAACTGCGGATAAGCCCAAAAGTTGTGATAGAGGAGCCCCGTGACCGCGCAGTAACCTGCAAGGACCAGGGCGGCAATGCCTGCGTACCAACCGGAAAGGATACAGATGGGCGTGGTGATCTCGACGATCATCGCCAAGACGAGCAGCAGTGGCCCTCCGGGGAGAAAGCTCGAATTCGCCTGGGCGAGCGCACTCTTCCAATTAACGACCTTGTCGAGCGCGCTGAACGGAAAGATTGCCACAACGAAGATCTTCGCCAGGATCGACAAATCGCCACTGATCAGAGATTCCATATTACCAACCCCACTTTTCAAGACAGGCCAAGCTCGCTTCAGCGCCGCCCCTGAGCCAAACCTGCTGCCAAGTGCTCGCCCAGGCGAAGGCCCCAGGCATAGATGGTCAGTGCCGGGTTGACCCTGCTGGTGCGTGGCAAGACACTGCCGTCACCCACATACAGATTTTCGAATCCGTGCACCTTGCCCCGGGGATCCACGACGCTGGATCGTGCGTCTGCTCCAGTGACCAAGCTTCCGACGGCATGCGCAGTTCCGGCCAGCCCCGAATATCGATTGACGCCGACCAGTCCGGCGCGCAGCAACTGATGCTCGAAAGCCTGGACCAGAGCCTGGTGCTCGTCGCGCGACGGGCGGATGCGCTCCAAATCGTAGTCCAGCATGGGCATCCCCGCCGTGCCGCGTGAAATGACGCGGTTTTCCGTGCTCGAGCCGTCTTCGGTCGTAGCAAAGAAGCCGACCGCGCGGTGCCCCAGTTCGTTGGTGACAAAGTCCGGGACGGCGCCGGGTAGCTGGGTGGCGAGTATCTCCCCGTCCATCCAGCCGAGGCACTGCACGGTACTGTGTGGAAAGGCGTCGTTGAAGAAAATTGCCGTCTTGCGCAGCACGTCGTGCTTCCGAAACGGTGAGATACCGAGAATCGCCGAATTGAGGTGAAACTTGAAATTCGCGCCGATGAGGGCGGCACTCGGCAAGCTCGCCCCGAGGCCGGTCTCGCCCACATAGTCCTGCAGCAGACGTGGCGATGTCATCGCCCCGGCGGCAAGTACTACCGCCGCCGCCGAATAGGTCGAGCCGTCCGCACAACGCACGCCGGTGATCCGCGTCGGCACGCCTTCGGCGTGAAGCAATCCTACGACCCGCTTCTCGGTGAGGAGGGTGAAGCTCGGGTTGTTCTCGATGCACTCGATCAGGTTCCGCTCGGCGTCGGACTTGTAGCCGGACACCGACGCAAAGCCGTCGAAGTGCTTGGCTTCTCGCTCGTCATTGAGAATCTCCGGCTTCAGACCGAGGGGTAGGGGCTCCACCCGCCAAACCGGATCCTTGGTCAGGATGCGGTCGATTAGCGTTTGCAGCTCGGGCTCGTTTTCGAACCGATTGACGTGCAGCAATTCTTCCGCCGCAGCGTAGAAGGGAGCGAGCTCCTCATAGCCGAACGGCCATGAGAGGCATTGGTGGGCAGCGTCCGCCTCGAGCTCATGTGGCGAGAATCGCAGTAGCGCCGCGCCGTACCACTTGGTCTTGCCGCCGACATTGTAGTGCTCGTCCGGGACGAGCTCCCTGTTCTCGCCGTCTACCCAGGGCTCACGGTTCCTGTAGCGACCCGATGCGAACACAGCTCTGACGTCGAGGGTGCTGCCGTCGCGAGGAAGGAAGCCGCCCCTCTCCAACAGAAGCACCCGACACCCAGCCTTGACCATGGCATAGGCGACCGCCGCCCCACCGGCACCGCTCCCAACGATGATCACGTCCTGCTCTGGTCTCACGAATCGCCCCTCTCCTGTGACCGCCGCACGCCGACAAACCCCGGGGATGTGGCCCCCGCATCGCCCGCCCTCAGCCGCCGGTAGCGAAGCCAGGATAACAGGTCATTCCGCCATCGACGAAGATCGTCGTCCCGTTGACGTAATCGGCCATATCGGAGGCGAGAAACACGGCTACCTGCGCGATGTCTTCGGGCTCTCCGATACGCCGATAGGGAATCAGCGTCATCAGATCCGCGTAGGCCTCCGGCGTGCTCCAGGCGTCGGTATTGATTGGCGTGCGGATGGCACCCGGGCCGATACTGTTGACGCGTATACCGTGCGGTGCCAGCTCCTGAGCCAGGCTCTTCATGAGCATGTAGATACCGCCCTTGGATGATGCATAGTTGCAGTGTCCGGCCCAGGGAATGACCTCGTGCACCGAGCTCATGCAGATGATCTTTCCGGCTGCCACCGAGACTTCCTTCCGCGCACCGCGCCGCTTGAATTCCTTCGCCGCCTCGCGGGCGCAGAGGAACTGTCCGGTGAGATTCACGTCGATGACCTTCCTCCATTGCTCGAGGGTCATCTCGTCTATGTTGGAGTCTCGCTGCAATCCGGCATTCGCGACCAGGATATCGATGGTGCCGAAGGCATCGAACATCTGCTCGAACATCGTCTCGATTTCCGATTCTTTCGAGACGTCGGCCTTGAGGGCAATCGCCTTGGCGCCCTCGGCTTCGATGCTGCGCACCACATCTTTGGCTTCGTCATCCCCGACGATATAGTTGACCGCCACGTCGGCGCCGGCACGCCCCATACCGATGGCGACGGCTCTCCCGATTCCGGAATTGGCACCGGTCACCAATGCCTTCTGTCCGGCAAGAAGCCTCTGGCTCGCGTAGCTCGGCAAACAAGACTCGTGCGACGTCGGTTCTGTCATCTTCTATATCCCCTCTCGTGCGATAGGATATCCAATGGCCCCGACCGCCTGGAGACGGAGCGATTCGGAAAGGTAGGCAAGAGCCCAAACGCCGACAGGACAGATCGTCCCCATTCCCTCACGCCGGAGGGCCCTCCCCTCCTTCTTCCGGCACCAAGTCCCTGTAAGCATGCCAAGTGGCATGTCCGATCAGCGGCATCCAGACGATGAGCCCGACGTAGAAGGTCAGGATACCCGCCCCCACGAACATGACGATCAGGCAAGCCCAGAGGGCCATCGCCTGCCAGTTCTTGCGCACCGCCCGCACGCTGGTCTGCATCGCGGTGATCACATCCACCTGCCGATCCATGAGCATGGGCACGCTGATGGCGCTTATGCTGAAGGTGAAGCCGGCGATCAGGGCACCGACGATGATGCCGGAGAAAAGAAACGCGGGACTCTTCCCGGACAGAAAGACCTCCGGGATGAAATTCTCCCAGGTAGGCACGGGCCGATCGTAGAAGAGCGCGAATACCACCAGAGCGGCCAACATCCATGCCAGCATGACGAGCACCAGGACGATGGCCATGGCGGACAGATGGGCCTCGTTTCGCTTCCATGCCTTTATCGCGTTCGAGAAGCGCACGGGGTTGCCTCGCTCCAGACAGGCGCTGATCTGGTAGAGACCGATTCCCAACAGGGGGGCCACCAGGAAGAACCCGGCCGCCAGGGGCGGGATGATGAAGAAGAGTTCCCCGTAGATCAGCCCGATGGTCAAGAGATAGCTAAAGACGACGAAGGCGCTGCCGTAGGTCAAGCTGAGCCTGGGGGCGGCATTCAGGTCGTGCCAGCCGCTGGCAAGCCACTGCCAGGGATTGTCCAAGGTGATTTCGTTGACCTTCGGGGGGCTCTGATGCCGGTCCGTCTTTGTGGCGGGCTGGTCCATGGTGGTCCTCCGGATATTGGCTCTCTGTATGTTACGGCGTCGGTTCGCCGTGCTCGGTGATGGCACGAAAGTCTTCTGCAATCGCGTGTGGATCGTGCGGGGTGCTGAAGATCGCGGCCAGACGAGCCTGGGGGTCGAGCAGCAAGATGGATGCGGAATGGTCCACCAGGTAACCCATGGCCGTCACCTTGCTCTCCGAGCGTTGGTAGAGCACGCCCAACTGGGCGGTCAAGGGACGCAACACCTCATGGCCGGCGGTCGCGCCGCGGATGTGCGGATTGAAGTATCCGACGTACTTTCCGAGCTGCTCCGGGGTGTCTCGCTCCGGGTCCACCGACACGAACAGGAAGCTCGGCTGGGGTCCCCTGCCGGACTTGGCCAGATCTTTTTGCACGGCATCGAAGGTGGCCATCAGGGTCGGACAGATATCCGGGCAGCGGGTATATCCGAAAGCGACGAAGGTCCAGCGTCCCTTCAGCTCATCTCGACTGAGGGGTCGATTGTCTTGATCCGTGAGAGTGAAATCCGCCAGTGGCTTCGGCTGTGGAAGCAGGGTCGCGGCCTTCAGGTGCATCGCGGTGGACTTGGTCCCGAGCCCGCCACCGTAATAGAGCAGTCCGAGCCAGATCCCGGCTACGACAGCGACGATCGAGAGAAAGACCAGTGCGCCCCTGCCGAGACGTCGGATCGGTTGCTTCTGCTCTGTCATAAAGGATGCTCCAGTGTCGAGTAGCAGCGAGGCATCGACTCTTCCATCGTCCACGCCTTACCGCAAGGGGCCCCGAAGATTCGCAAAGGGACAGGGGTCCCCTACAATTATGGATTCCAACCAACGAGCGGGCGACATCCAACTAACGGGCGGCACTATGACAAACCGGGAGACCAGAATCGACGAGCGCGGGCATCTGACCATCGACCAAGGGCAACGACGAAGGGTGGTTGCCTGGTTGGGTCTGGGCGTAACCGCCCTGGCACTGGCCGGGATCTTCGCGATCCTCCTGGTGGTGGCCCGTGCGCCCGGCACATCTGATCTGTTCCCCACGCAAGACTTCTTCCGGGTCGCCCTGATCGTACACGTCGACGAGTCCGTTCTGATCTGGTTCCTCGCCTTTGCAGGCCTGCTGTGGAGCCTGAAAGAAGGCGTCTCCCCTGTCTTGTCGCTTAGCGCCTACCTGATCGCCGCCGCCGGCTGCCTGCTAGTCGCCGCGGCGCCCTTCCTGGGGGCGGCCGACCCCCTGCTCAACAACTATGTCCCGGTGTTGAATCATCCGATCTTTCTCGTTGCGCTCGCGCTCTTCGCGACCGGCGTTCTGATCGAGATCTTAGCCTATCTCCCGCATGGCCTGCGCTCCCTCTCCTGGTCGAGCCCACTCGCGGTCGGCACGGCGACCACGGCCATCGCAACTCTGGCAGCGGCCCTGACCCTGATATGGACCTGGCTCGAGCTGCCGGATACATGGACCGGCAAGGCCTACTACGAATACCTGTTCTGGGGGGGCGGTCACGCCCTCCAATTCGCCTACACCCAGCTCATGCTGGTGGCCTGGCTCTGGCTGATGCGGGCCTGTGGACGACCGTTGGGGATCAGCCCGCGCTGGATCTCCGCAATCCTCCTGCTCGGCATTGTGCCCCTTCTCGCGATACCCTTTGTTCTCGGCAGCCATGCACCGGATGCCCCGGAAACGAGGCTCGCCTTCGTCCAGCTCATGCAGTGGGGCAACGGCCTAGCTGCCGTACCCATCGGTGTGCTGGTCGCCCTCTCGCTGCTACGCCACCGGGGAGAGCCACTACCGGAAGGGCGCGAGCCGGTATACCTGGCTCTGGTCTGGTCGCTGCTCCTCTTCGCCGCCGGCGGTCTCCTCGGTGCCCTCATCGCAGGTGTAAACACCATCATTCCGGCCCACTATCACGGATCCATCGTCGGCGTGACCCTCGCCCTCATGGGGCTGGCCTACCATCTGCTCCCGGAGCTGGGATTCGGCCGCCCCTCTGGCCGTATGGCGCGCCTTCAACCGATCCTGTACGGGGTGGGGCAACTGGTACACATCTCGGGACTCGCGGCCTCCGGCGCCTTGGGTATCCAGCGTAAAACGGCTGGTGCCGCTCAGGGCTTGGTGGGCTTTTGGCCCAAGGCGTTCATGGGCGTCATGGGTCTAGGCGGCCTGCTTGCCGTGGTCGGAGGCATCCTGTTCGTCCTCGTGGTCCTGCGTGCGGTCATGCGACGCTCAATCTGAGCACACTCTCCCTATCGGGGATCATCTAGGGGGAACCGAATGCCGTGGCTCCCTATCCCGGAACGAGCAATAGATAGTGGTCGACCAGCAGCAAGGCGAAAAGCGACGCGAGATACACGATCGAGTAGCCGAACGTCTTCATGGCATGACCGTCACCCTCGGTGCGCAGGAGACACACTGCGTGGTAAACGAAGCCCGCCCCCAGCGCAACGGCTCCCGCCAGGTAAAGGGGTCCGCTCATGTGAACGAGGAAGGGCATGAGCGAGACCGTGAGCAGCATCAGGCTGTAGATCAGTACCTGAAGCTTGGTATAGGCAAGGCCGTGCGTCACGGGCAGCATGGGAATACCGGCACTGGCGTACTCCGCACGCCGTTTGATGGCGAGCGCCCAAAAATGGGGCGGGGTCCATATAAAGATCAAGAGCACCAGCAGCAAGCCTTCGATGTCGACCTGGTCGGCTATCGCCGTCCAGCCCAGCAAGGGCGGCATAGCACCCGCAAGTCCTCCCCAAACGATATTTTGGGGTGTAGCCCGTTTCAGATACAGGGTGTAGATGACCGCGTAGCCGATCAAGGTAAAAAGGGCCAGGGCTGCCGTGAGCGTATTCACCGTGACAGCGAGCAACACCATCGAAAGAAACGCCAGGCTCAGCGCGAAGGCGAGGGCATGGGGCGTGTCCAGATCGCCGCTGGGTAAGGGACGTCCCCGGGTACGCGCCATGACCGCATCGATCTTCCGGTCCACGACGTGATTGAGCGCAGCCCCTGAAGCGGCTGCCAGCCCGATGCCGAGCAGTCCGAGCACCAACTTCTGCAGCGGTACCATACCGGGACTCGCGAGCAACATGCCCACCAACGCCGTGAACAGCATGAGGGCAACGACCTTGGGCTTGGTCAGGTCGTAGTAGGCTCGCCAGGTGATCCGGTCGGTCCATGCCAGGCTGACATCACTCATGGCCATATTGCATACCTTTGATCCAGTTCTTGGAGACCTTGAGCAGGTGCTCCATGTCTTTCAATATGTCTTTCGGGGGCGCATCCGGAGCGTATCGCATCATCAGATTTCCCATGGGATCGAGAATATAAACCCGGTTCGAGGCATCTGCGTCCTCCTCGAGGAGAGACCGTAACCGCGCCCGTCCCGCCGCGTCGGTGAGTGCGACCTGCATGCCCTCCAGCTTGCCCCTCAGCTCCAGAGCGAGATCAGTCGCCGCAGGATCCGTCATGATCAACCAACGCTCCACGCGGAGCTGACCCTCGCCGAGTGCCGACCGGATCTGACGGAGCGCGACGAGGCGGTCGAGACATTCGTCTCCGCAGGCGCCTCCCGCGATATACACGAGGGTCCATTTCCCCGACAAGACCTCCCTGTCGAATCTGGAACCCTCGGGCGTAAAGAGTCCCAGATCCGCAGGCAAAGGCACCGGTGGTTGAATGAGCTCCCCCTCGTTGCTGCGTCCGGAGGGAAGATATTCCGGGTTCAAGTAGAAGAACCAGGCAGCGATGACGGGGGCCGCAAAGACGGCGACCATGATCCACAGGGGTGCGAGGCTGCGTTTCTGTCCGACCTCGGTTGAATCGCTCAAGCCCCGATCCCTCCTTCCGTCCGCCGCACCAAGCCGAGCCGCAGCCAGATCGCCACGGCAATAAAGGCAAAGGCGAACCACTGAATCGCATAACCGATGTGCATCCCTTCCTTTGGCAGATCCGGGGGCCAGTTGCGAAGAAACCCGTAAGGATCTCGGGGGGCCTCCAGTATGACCACCGGCTGAACCGGATAGCCCGCGCCGGCGGCGTAAAGCTCCACCGTGAGATACGGCCAACGCTTGCCCCATTGCTTCGCCGGGTCCGCTTTCCCACCCAGGATCAGTGCAGGTGGAGACGGAATATTCGAGTTGCCGGTTACCGTCACCCGGCCGTCCGGCACGGGAGCCGCAGTCGGACTCCCGTCACGCGCAGCGGGCACCCAACCACGATTCACGAGCACCCGCATGTCTGAGCCCTGGATATGCAAAGGGGTGATCACGTGAAATCCGATCCGGTTACCTTCGTGGCGGTTTTCGATGAAGATCTGCCCCTCGGACTCGAAGATTCCTGTTGCGCGTAACCTGCGGTAGCGCAGAAGCTCAGGACTGGCCGTCTGGCCACTCAGCTCCCATGCGGGCATATTTGCGCGCTCGATCGAAAGGCGTGCGAGCTCCCGCTTCTGCTCCGCCCTTTCCAGCTGCCAGATGCCGAGAGCTACGAAAAGGGGGACCAGAAAAGCGAGCACGAGCGTCGGCACCCAACGGAAGCGAAATTCCAAGCCGCGAAAGGACATAAGGATGCTATAGTCCAAAATAGGTTGCACCGCTATTTCACTGCGGGTGCAATTCGAACACCAACCCAACACCTGATGAGGTACGCCATGGAGTTCATGTACAAATTGCCGGTACTGCTGGTGCTCGGTTTCATTGTCTTCTCGCTGGGCGAGGGTATGTACTTTCTCGCCAAAGACGACGGGGACGTCGATAAGACTCGGGTGGTGAAGGCACTCACCGTGCGTATTGTCCTGTCACTGGTCCTGTTCGGGCTGCTCATCGTCGGCTACTTGACCGGCGTGATCGAGCCCCACGGGATGTAGCTCTCCAAGCCCGAATGCTCCCCGCTTTGCATTGCAGGTCCGCAGGACCCGATTCCGCTCAGAGGCCGGGAGTTTGCTAGCGAGCCACTCCAACTAGCCGCAGCGAGCGCCACACCCTCCGCCCCTGGATGAAGATCCGAATGGTTTCCGAGCCATCCGGATCTCTCTCGCTCAGATCCTGGTAACGCTGCGACTCCAGTGTCGAGGGTCTTCTACAACCAGTAGACGAAGATGAACAATCCCAACCAGACCACGTCCACGAAGTGCCAGTACCAGGCCACGGCCTCGAAGGCAAAGTGGTTATGGGGCGTGAAGTGCCCCTTGATCGCCCTTCCCAAAATCGCCATGAGCATGACTGCACCCATGGTTACGTGGAATCCATGGAACCCCGTCAACATGTAGAAGGTCGAGCCATAGATGCCTGATCCAAGGGTCAGATTCAGCTCATGGTATGCATGCCGGTACTCGAATGCCTGCAGGCATACGAACAAGAGGCCGAGGACAATGGTTGCCGCCAAACCGCTTACCAGCTTGCGCTGATCGTTTTCCTTGAGTCCCCAATGGGCCCAGGTCACGGTGGCACCGGAGGAAAGCAATATGAGGGTATTGATGGCCGGTATACCCCAGGCGCTCATCGCCTCGAACTCGCCTCCGACCTGTTCGGGACCGGCAGTCGGCCACTGCGCTACGAACTGGTTGTGAAGCAGTTCATGGGTGGTAAGGCCCAGGTAGCCTTCCCCTCCGAGCCAGGGTAGTGCGATCTCGCGGATATAGAAGAGAGCACCGAAGAAGCTGAGAAAGAAAAATACCTCGGAGGCAATGAACCAGAACATCCCCTGGCGGAAGGATCGATCAACCTGCTCGTTGTACCGATCGCTCATGTTCTCCTGGATCACATCGCTGAACCAGCCGTAAAACATCACGCACAGGAGCGCAAAGCCGGCCAGGAGCATCCAGGGTCCAAACTCGATCTTGTTGATGGTCAGGGCGGTACCCGCCAGCATGAGAAGGACCGACAGCATGGCCGTAATCGGCCATGGACTGGGGTTCGGTACGTAATAGTCTTTCGGACCATGGTGGGCTGCAGTGCTCATCCTTATCGGTTCCTCATGATTTGTTCTGTAACTTCTGGCGTTGCGCGGCTTGGCCGACTACTTGGTTGTTGCAAGCGGTTGCGGAGCTGATACCCGCATTATGCTGTAGGAAAGCGTTATCGAGCCGATATCCGCCGGCAGGTCCGGGGAAACCAAAAAGCGCAAGGGCATCTCTCTGCGCTCATTCCCGGCGAGGGTCTGCTGCGTGAAGCAGAAGCACTCGAGCTTCGAGAAGAAACCCGTCGCCTGCCAGGGGATGATACTCGGCAATGCCTGGGCCGTAATCTCCTGGCCGGAGTGGTTCTCCGCCAGGAATGTAACCGAGTTGATCTCGCCGGGGTGAACACGCAGCTTGCGCTGCATGGGCTCCAGCGTCCAGGGAAGATCAGGGTGCACGCTGGTGTCGAGCTTTACCGTCACCCAGCGGTCCTGAACGGTGGTGCGGGCCGAGCTCGTTTGGGAGTGCCCGCCGACGGCAGTACGCTGTTCCACCGACTCTATGCCCGTGGCCCTGCACAAAAGGCCGTAGAGAGGAACCATGGCGAAACCGAACCCGAACATACCCACGGCGAGCCCCACCAACAAGAGCAAAGTGCGGCGCCTTTGCCTTTCGGTGCCTCCAGGGGTTCCCTCGCTCACGGAATGCTGCCCATGACCATGTTGTAAAGGCCCTGCCAAAACGGGATAGCCGTCACGAACATGAATAACACGAGGACCGCCAGGACCACGGCCAAGCGGATATTCTTACGGCGCTGCTCAGGAGAGATATCGCTGGTCACCATCGGTTTCTCGTTGAATGGCCTAGCGGCGGGTGGCTCGACACCCGCCTCCACACGGCCTGTTACTTCGCTAATTGGGGTGCCGTCGTCCAGCTATGGAACGGAGGCGGAGATGGCAGCTCCCACTCCAGCCCCTTGGCGCCTTCCCAGACCCTTGCTTTCGCCTGCGCCCCCCCTCGAATCGTCTTGATGATGATGTAGAGAAACAGCAGGTGGCTCAATCCGAACGCAAAGGCACCGATGCTCGAGATCACGTTGAAATCGGTGAACATCACGTTGTAATCCGCGATACGCCGCGGCATCCCCGCCAGTCCGAGAAAGTGCTGGGGAAAGAAGGTGATATTGAAGCTGATGACATTGATCCAGAAGAAGATCTTCGCCAGCTTTTCGTCGTACATGTGCCCCGTCCACTTGGGCAGCCAGTAGAAGACCCCGGCAAACAGGCCGAACACGGCGCCGGGCAGAAGGACATAATGAAAATGGGCGACGACGAACATGCTGTCCTGGTACTGCATGTCGGCCGGCACCACCGCCAACATCACTCCGGTCAGGCCACCGAAGGAGAACATGAGCAGGATTGCAACGGCGAACAGCATCGGGGTCTCGAAGGTCATGGACCCCCTCCACATGGTCGCCATGTAGTTGAACACCATCAGCCCCACGGGAATGGAGATGATGATGGTACCGATCATGAAGTAGCTCACGGCTCCGAGAGACATACCGACCGTGTACTGATGGTGAGCCCAGACCACCATGCCGATGATCATGATCGCGATCATCGCACCGACCAGGGAGTGGTAGCCGAACAGAGGCTTGCGGGCAAAGGTCGGGACGATAGAAGCGAGGACACCCATGGAAGGAAGGATCAGGATGTAGACCTCTGGATGGCCGAAGAACCAAAACAGGTGCTGGAAGAGCACAGGATCACCGCCGCCCGCTGCGTTGAAGAAGCTGGTGCCGAAGTGGCGGTCGAAGAGCAGCATGGTCACGCCGCCGGCCAGCACGGGGACCACCAGGATCAGCAGGAAGGCGGTGACCAGCCAGGTCCACACGAAGATGGGCATGTCGAACATGCGCATGTCGGGGGCGCGCATGTTGAAGATGGTCACGATGATGTTGATGGACGCCAGCACCGAGGAAATGCCCAGCAGATGGATGGCGAAGATCAGGAAGTCCATCGCCATCCCGACCTGCAGCGACAGTGGGGGATAGAGGGTCCAACCCGTGTTGATCTGGGTGCCGCCGCCCGGAAAGAAGGGCACGATGAAAGACAGGATGAGCATCGTGGCCGCCGCCGGCAGCAACCAGAAGCTCAAGTTATTCATCCGCGGCAGCGCCATGTCCGGGGCACCGATCATCAGCGGGATCATCCAATTCGCGAGACCGGCGGCCGCCGGCATCACGGCGCCGAAGATCATGAGCAGTGCGTGGTTCGTCACCAGATTGTTGTAGAGGTCCGGCTCCAGCAATTGCAGCCCCGGCATGAAAAGCTCGGCCCGGATCAACATGGCGCTGGCTCCGCCCGCAAACAACATGATGAGGGCGAATATCAGGTACATGGTCCCGATATCCTTGTGATTGGTCGAAAAGAGCCAGCGCGCCAAGCCCTTTGGCGGGCCTTCGTGCTCATGCTCGTGTAGGTGCTCGTGCTCGAGGGTGGCGGTTGTCATGGCGGGCTCCTCTCTATTGGGACGATTGATCCGCAAACGAAGAAAATGATCGGATGATGGTTAAAGGGGGCTGGATCACTCGGCAGATTCCAGGCTCGACGACACCTTCCGCGTACCGCGACAGCGATTCGTCATTGCCTTCATTTCGTGGGCCGAGGTCCGGGACAATCCCTACTTTATGAGGCGCGCGCGTGCGGCCTTGATATCTTTCGGCTGCACCACGTCACCCGTGTCGTTGCCCCAGGCGTTACGCTCGTAGGTGATGATGGATGCGAGATCCAGGTCGCTCAGTGCGGCCCAGGAGACCATGGCCGTGCCCTTCCTGCCGTTCAGCACTACGCTCAGATGGCCATCGATCGGCCCGGTGGCAACCTTGCTGCCGGCCAGTGGCGGGAAGGTCGGAGGTAAGCCCTTTCCGTTGACCTGATGGCAGGCGGCACACTTGGTGTTGAAGGTGGCTTGTCCTTTCTCCATCAGCTCCTCCTTGGTCCAGGTCTTGTCCGAGGAAGCCTCGGCAGCAGCTGCCAGCATCGTTTTCTTTTTCTCATCCATCCAGCCCGCGAACTTCTCCTGGGAGACCACATCCACGACGATGGGCATGCGCGAGTGCCAGGTTCCGCAAAGCTCGGCGCATTGGCCGCGGAAGGTACCTTCCCGATCCAGGTCCACCCAGGTCTCCGTGACGTACCCGGGAATGGCGTCCTTCTTCACCGCAAGCGCAGGTACCCAAAACGAATGATTGACATCGGCCGAGGTGTGCAGGAAGCGCACCTTCTTGCCGACCGGCAGAACCAGGTGGTTATCCACATCGCGCAAGTAGAGATCACCCGCCTTGTCCTTCGGCACGAAGCGGCTCTCCACCCTCACCGGCTCCGGCTTGCCGCCGATGTCGACCGTGTCGTCCAGATAATCGAACTGCCACCACCACTGGTGGCCGGTCACCTTGACGTCGATGAGGTCTTCCCCCTCCGGAACATTCCAAACCTCTTCCAGGGTCTTCTCCGCGGAGCTTGCGATGGTCAGGTCGATGCCCAGGACCAGAACCGGGACGATGACCCACGACCAACGTCCGAACCAGGTCTCGTGAAATTTCTGGTCCGCTTCGTAGCCGCGGCTCTTGCGATGGTAATAGAGAGAGTACCCGACGAATGCAAAGATGATCACCAGCAGGATTGCCGCTATGGTGCTGGTGAGCATATGGATATTGTAGATTTCCCGTGCGACGCCCGCGGCAGGCTCAGGAAAGTTGAGCCCCATCTCGGCAGGTGTATTCTCCGCCCAGGCGATCGCCAGCAGACCTGTGGATACAGCGCCGAGGCGCTTAGCGGTTACGACCATATGTTGTACTCGTTCTTTATGTTTGCCAATGCTTCCCGTGGATCCCGCCCTCTTCCCCCGAAGAGAGGCTCCCACCCCGGCCGCGATTCCCGGTACCACCGCTGTAAAAGGCGCTTGCACCCTCCACTGCCGGCAGCTTTTCTTCCGGCGATGTGGCGGTAGTCCGGGGCGCCCCGGACGCGCCATCTCCATCCCAGCTGTATCCGGCACCCAGCCGTTGCTCCAGCGCCTCCGCCAGCTCTTCCCTTTCGTCCTCGACGACCATTGCCGCGATCTGCAGCCTTCGCCCATGGCATCGCAGCAGCAAGCTGCTGGGGTACCAACCGCGGGGGTCTCGCCGCAATACGACCTGTGTCCAGTTGGACGGAAACCTCGCCACCTCCGCGAGTTGGCGTCCACCTCGCATTACCCGCAGGACGGGTCCGACGATCTCGATGATCTCGCACCTGTGACCCGCCAGGGCACTGAGATAGAAACCGGCCACCAACACTGCGAGCTCGAGGCCCGCAAAAGGCAGCACCAGCCAAGCCCCGATGGCCAGGAAGGAGCCACCGACGGCAGCAAAGCAGGCGGCAAAGAACCAGATCAGGTACTTGGTGGTCCGCCAGCTGAGCGCGCAGTTCGGACGTATGACATACCTGCATCCATCCGGACCCTGCTCTTCGAATACCGCCATTCGGTTGCCTTATCAAACCTCTTCGAGCCCGACCCATGGTGTCCGACCCGAGCCATTTCGTGCGGGAAGCTACGAGTCACGATCGAAAAGACCCCGTGCAGAGCTTCACCGGACATGGCTTTAAAATTAACGAACGGTGGATTTTGATCGAAATCAAAAACAAACGCAATGCCCTTGACAAACGAAGGGGCTGCGTGCGTTTAGAGTCTCTTCGTTGAGACGCACAGCATATCGAAAAATTGTGGGATTTCACACACCCCCAAAGAGAGGGGTTGTGTGGGTTGCGACCGGTGGACAGGATAGTACCGTGCATCGTTTCCGCACCCGATGGCAATTTCCGTCGCAACGAGAGAATTCCGGACTCGTGATGCTGGTCTATCTCCATGGTCTCAACAGCTCTGGTCGATCCCACAAGGCGGGCGTGCTTCGGCAGTGGCTGGCGCCTACCCCCGTGTCGGCGCCGTCCTATCCGGCCCATCGACCGGACGCGGCAATAAGGGAGCTCTCCGGCTTTTTCGGTCGCCTACGCGGAAAACGGGCGCCCCTCGTCGTTGGCAGCTCCATGGGGGGCTTCTACGGCCAGTATCTGGCACGGCGGTTCGCATTCGCCCATCTCTTCCTGATCAATCCGGCACTCGCCCCTTGGGACCTGTTTCGGGAGCATGAGGGCCGGCTCCAGACCACGGATCGAGGCGAGACCTACCTCATCGATCGGGAGCTGATCGAGAGTACGCGCAGATACGGCATCACCGATCCCTGTGACGGGGTGGCGACGACCCTGTTCCTCGACCGGGGCGACGAGGTGATCGACTACCGCATCGCGGAGTCCCTCTATCGCGACTGCGGAAGACTGCGAATCTTCGACGGTGGAGACCACGGCTTTCAGCATCTCGACGACGCCATCAGCCTGATCCGGAAGGAGTTGGACAGGTGTCCCTGACGAGGAACGACCGACTTTCGGAGTCGCTGCTCGACAGGGTGCACAAAGACCCGGCAGGTAAGAGGATCCCTGCACAGAATCGGTGCAAGATCCGCGGGATTTCTGCAGATCGCGACCATCGCGCGTCGCGACAGGATTCCAGGGGCTGGGGAAACGACGCTGGCATGGCCCCTGCTTGTTTGGTAACTTGAAGTATTGGTGCGCCGAGACGTCGCATCCGTCGACGCCGCGCCCTTCACTCCCGATCGACGATGCATCCCCTCTGCGGGGACTGTACCGAGTGGTGCCAGATGCCGGGGTTGCAATGCCCGCCGCCCCCCCGGTCTGGGGCGATCGGCCCCGGCGGCAGTCCAGCAGAATCCGGGATACGCGCGATAACCCGAAATATCCGGAGTTTATGCTAGCACCGGCCTGCAGCAGAATCCGCGAGCCAAGAATCTGTATCAGCGAGATCAGCGATGAGCCTTCGTGCCCTTCCTCCCGCGCAGGGACTCTACGACCCTGCCCACGAGCACGACGCCTGCGGCGTCGGCTTCGTTTGCAACATCAAGAACCGTAAGAGCCACGAAATCGTTCGGCAAGGCTTGGAGATCCTGCAGCGCCTGACCCATCGAGGCGCAGTGGGCGCCGATCCCAGGGCGGGTGACGGTGCGGGAATCCTGATCCAGATCCCGGACGCCTTCTTTCGTTCCGTGGTGGATTTCGATCTCCCGCCCGCCGGCGAGTACGGCGTTGGGCACGTCTTCCTGTCCAGATACGCCGACGAGCGCGGCGAGACGGAGGCGATCGTCGACCGCCGCTTGACCGACGCCGGGCAGCGGGTGCTCGGCTGGCGTGGCGTTCCCGTGGACAACAGCGGCCTGGGAGAGAGCGTGCTGCCGAGCGAGCCCGTCATTCGCCAGGTCTTCGTGGCCCGGGGCGACAACTGTCCCGATCAGGACAGCTTCGAGCGCAAGCTGTTCGCCATCCGCAAGAGGATGGACAATGCCATTCGACGGGCCGGAATCGAGAAGGAAAGCTACTACGTAACCTCGCTATCCTCGCGCACCATCACCTACAAGGGTATGTTGCTTGCGGATCAGGTCGGCAGCTTTTACCTCGACCTGCAGGACGAGCGCTTCGCATCCGCCCTGGCCCTGGTGCACCAGCGTTTTTCCACCAATACCTTCCCGACCTGGGATCTGGCGCAACCCTTCCGCATGATCTGCCACAACGGCGAGATCAACACCCTGCGTGGCAACCTCAACTGGATGGCGGCGCGCCGCCATACCATGAAGTCCGAGATCTTGGGCGAGGACCTGGACAAGATCTGGCCACTGATCCCGGAAGGTCAGTCCGACTCGGCCTGCTTCGACAACGCCCTGGAACTGCTGGTGATGGGCGGCTACTCCCTGGCTCATGCCATGATGCTCCTGATCCCGGAGGCCTGGGCCGGCAACAAGCTGATGGATGAGGAACGCCGCTCGTTCTACGAATACCACGCCGCCCTCATGGAACCCTGGGACGGCCCTGCGGCGGTCGCCTTCACCGACGGACGCCAGATCGGTGCCACACTCGACCGCAACGGGCTGCGCCCCGCCCGCTACCTGGTCACCGACGACGACATGGTGATCATGGGCTCGGAGATGGGCGTGCTGGACATCCCGGAGGAGAAGATCATCAAGAAGTGGCGCCTGCAGCCCGGCAAGATGTTCCTCATCGACCTTGAGCAGGGCCGCATCATCGACGATGCGGAGGTCAAGGCGGAGCTGGCCGGCTCCCAGCCCTACCGGGAATGGCTGAACGAGACCCAGATCGCCTTGGACAAGCTGCCCACGGATGTAGCCCCCATGGCCCCGGACCGGGAGACCCTTCTCGATGCCCAGCAGGCATTCGGCTACACCCAGGAGGACATCAAGTTCCTGCTCACCCCGATGACGCTGACGGGCCAAGAGGCGGTGGGCTCCATGGGGGCGACGACGCCACCGTCGGTGCTCTCCCGCCGCTCCAAGCACCTCTCGACCTATTTCAAGCAGAACTTCGCCCAGGTGACCAATCCCGCCATCGACCCCATCCGCGAAGAGCTGGTCATGTCCCTGGTCTCGCTGATCGGCCCGCGACCCAACCTGCTGGGTCTCACCGAGGCCGGCAGGCACATGCGCCTGGAGGTCAAGCAGCCGGTCCTTACAAACGAGGACCTGGAGCGAGTGCGCCATATCGAGGACAACACGGGAGGGGCCTTCCGCACCTACACCCTCGACGTCACCTATCCCGCCGACCAGGGTGCCGACGGGATGGAGCCGGCGCTCGGTAAACTGTGCCAGCACGCCGAAGAGGCGGTGCTGCAGGGGTACAACATCCTCATCCTCTCGGATCGCCACATGAACCGGGACTACATCGCCATCCCGGCCCTGCTGGCGACCTCGGCCGTGCACCACCACTTGATCCGCCGCGGCCTGCGCACCAGCTCGGGCCTGGTGGTCGAGACGGGTGCCGCCCTGGAAGTCCACCACTTCGCGACCCTGGCCGGCTACGGCGCCGAGGCCATCAACCCCTACCTGGCCTTCGACACCATCGCCGATTTGCTGCCACACCTGCCCGAGGAGCTGAGCTTCGAGCAGGCCCAGGAGCGCTACATCAAGGCCGTCGGCAAGGGCCTGCTCAAGGTCATGTCCAAGATGGGCATCTCCACCTACCAGTCCTACTGCGGGGCCCAGATCTTCGATGCCGTTGGCCTGGCAACCCCGTTCGTGGAGACCTATTTCACAGGAACCCACACCCGGGTGGAGGGCATCGGCCTGGACGAGATCGCCTGCGAGGCGGTGCTCTGGCACAGCAGTGGCTACGGCAATGCCCACATCTACCGCAAGCACCTGGACGTGGGCGGAGACTATGCCTACCGCCTGCGCGGTGAGGATCACGTCTGGACCCCGGAGACTATCTCCAAGCTCCAGCACGCCACCCGCGCCAACAGCGCCGAGACCTACGAGGAATACGCTCGGACGATGAACGAGCAGAGCGAGCGGCTCCTGACCTTCCGCGGGCTGATGGACTTCAAGTGGGCCGAGAGCCCCTTGCCGCTCGAAGAGGTCGAGCCCGCCGCCGAGATCGTCAAGCGTTTCGCCACCGGGGCCATGTCCTTCGGCAGCATCTCGTACGAGGCCCACTCGACCCTGGCCAAGGCCATGAACCGCATCGGCGGCAAGTCCAATACGGGGGAAGGCGGCGAGGAGCCGGAGCGCTTCAATCCCCTGCAGGACGGCTCCGCAAACCCCGAGCGCTCGGCGATCAAGCAAGTGGCCTCGGGCCGCTTCGGAGTGACCATCGAGTACCTGGTCAACTCCGACGACATCCAGATCAAGGTCGCCCAGGGCGCCAAGCCCGGCGAGGGCGGGCAGCTACCCGGCCACAAGGTCAACAAGCAGATCGCGCGGGTGCGCCACTCCACCCCGGGCGTGGGTCTCATCTCGCCACCGCCGCATCACGACATCTACTCCATCGAGGACCTGGCCCAGCTCATCCATGACCTGAAGAACGCCAATCCCAAGGCACGCATCTCGGTCAAGCTGGTCTCCGAGGTCGGGGTCGGGACCGTAGCCGCCGGGGTCTCCAAGGCCCATGCGGACCATGTGACCATCGCCGGCTACGATGGCGGCACCGGGGCCAGCCCCCTCACCTCCATCAAGCACGCTGGCTCCCCTTGGGAAATCGGCCTGGCGGAGACCCACCAGACCCTGGTGCTGAACCGGTTGCGCGGGCGCATCGCGGTGCAGGCCGACGGCGGGATGCGCACCGGGCGGGACGTGGCGATCGCCCTGCTCCTGGGCGCCGACGAGATCGGCTTTGCCACCGCACCCCTGATCGTCTCCGGGTGCATCATGATGCGCAAGTGCCATCTCAACACCTGCCCGGTGGGGGTGGCGACCCAGGATCCGGAGCTGCGCAAGAAATTCACAGGGCAGCCCGAGCACGTGGTCAACTACTTCTTCTTCGTGGCCGAAGAGCTGAGAAGGATCATGGCCAAGATGGGCTATCGCACGGTCAACGAGATGATCGGCCAAATGGACCGCTTGGAGATGGGCCGCGCCATCGACCATTGGAAGGCCGGCGGTCTGGACTTCACCAACCTCCTGACCAAACCCCAGGTGCCCGAGAGCGTTGCCCTCTACAACTGTGAGCCCCAGGATCACGGCCTGGACAAGGCCCTCGATGTGCACCTGATCCAACAGGCCGAGCCCGCACTGGAGCATGGCAAGCCGGTGCGCATCGAGCTCGTGGTCAAGAACTACAATCGCACCTTCGGGACCATGCTCTCGGGACGGGTGGCCGAGCGTTACGGCTTTGCCGGTCTACCGGACGACACGATCTACATCAAGGCCGCGGGAACGGGTGGCCAGTCCTGGGGCGCCTGGGTGGCCAAGGGGGTGACCGTCGAGCTGGAGGGCGAGGCTAACGACTACGTCGGCAAGGGACTTTCCGGCGGTCGGCTGATCGTCTACCCGCCGCGACACTCGGGCATGGCCGAGCGGGCGGAAGAGAACATCATCGTCGGCAATACCGTGCTCTACGGAGCCGTCAGTGGCGAGTGCTACTTCCGCGGCGTTGCCGGCGAGCGTTTCTGTGTTCGAAACTCCGGGGCCAGTGCCGTCGTCGAGGGCGTGGGCGACCATGGGTGCGAGTACATGACCGGCGGTGTCATGGTCTGTCTCGGCCTTACGGGGCGAAACTTCGCAGCCGGCATGTCCGGCGGCATCGCTTACGTCCTCGACGAGATGGGCGATTTCGCCGATCGCTGCAACATGGCCATGGTCGCGCTCGAGCCCATCCCCGCCGAGGACGACGCCCTGGAGGCCCTGGACCATCAAGGCGGCGACTTGGAGACCATGGGCCGGGTGGACGTCAGCCACGACATGAGCCGCTTCGATGCCATCCGCCTGCGGCAGCTCATCGGAAATCATCTCCACTACACCGGGAGCCCGGTGGCCAAGCGTATCCTGGACGATTGGGACGCCTTCCTGCCCAGGTTCGTCAAGGTCATGCCGGTCGACTATCGCCGGGCACTCGGTGAGATGCAAGCGCGGCATCGCCGTCCGCCACAGTTATCCCCTCAGTCGAAGGGACAGCCGTCAAAGGGGGTCATCGAGCATGGGTAAGCCCACCGGTTTCATGGAGTACGAGCGTTTGGACCGGGGCTACCAACCCGCCTCGGACCGCGTCGTCCATTACCAGGAGTTCGTCGTTCCGCTCTCGGACGCGGACCTGAGCGTGCAGGGCGCCCGCTGTATGGACTGCGGTATCCCCTTTTGCCACCAGGGCTGTCCGGTCGACAACATCATCCCGGACTGGAACGACCTGGTCTATCGCTCCGACTGGCAAGCGGCCGCGGAGGTTCTGCACTCCACCAACAACTTCCCGGAGTTCACGGGGCGCATCTGCCCCGCGCCCTGCGAGGCCGCCTGCACCCTGAACCTGCACGATGCCCCGGTCACCATCAAGACCATCGAGTGCGCCATCATCGACAAGGCATGGGAGCAAGGCTGGATCCAGCCCCAGATCGCCCGCCACAAGACCCGAAGGCGCGTCGCCGTCGTCGGCTCCGGTCCCGCGGGTCTGGCGGCGGCCCAGCAGCTCGCCCGGGCCGGCCACCTGGTCAAGCTCTTCGAGCGCCAGGACAAGATCGGCGGGCTACTGCGCTACGGCATCCCCGACTTCAAGCTCAGCAAGCGTCTCATCGACCGCAGGATGGCGCAGATGCGCGCCGAGGGCGTGGAGTTCCACACGAACGTCCACATCGGCGTCGACATCCCCGCCAAGCACTTGCCCGAGAGCTATGACGCAGTCGTTCTCAGCGGCGGCTCGGAGCAGCCGAGAGACCTGCCGATACCCGGACGCGAGCATAGAGGCGTGCACTTCGCCATGGACTTCCTGCGTGCCAACAGCAAGCGCGTCCAGGGCGTGCCCA
>Ga0210085_1000198_pt1 | contig 27276 bp, 20 predicted proteins | sample China_Galinas_PW_5_FD_184866 | JGI IMG/M metagenome (GOLD analysis project Ga0210085, IMG submission 184866) | Wetland microbial communities from San Francisco Bay, California, USA, that impact long-term carbon sequestration - China_Galinas_PWC_D1... | ecosystem: Environmental > Aquatic > Marine...
TCAGCAGTGCGAATCGGTACGCTGACCCGAAAAATGACACCGGTCTTCATGGGATCGGCCTATAAAAACAGAGGCGTGCAACCACTCCTTGATGCGGTTGTGAGTTTTCTTCCCTGCCCGTCTGAGGTGGAAAACACGGCCTTAGACCTGGATACTGACGAGGCCCCTGTTATCCTTTCCAATGACATAAACAAACCGGTGGTTGCCCTGGCTTTCAAACTCGAGGACGGACAATATGGTCAATTAACCTACATCAGGGTATACCAGGGATCTCTTTCAAAAGGGGACACTATTGTCAATGTACGTAATGGGAAAAAAATCAAGGTGGGAAGGGTCGTCCGTATGCACGCAGAACAAATGGAAGACATCGAAACCATCCCGGCAGGATATATCGGGGCCCTTTTTGGAATCGAATGCTCCTCCGGTGACACCTTTGTTCATCCAGGCCTCAACCTGACCATGACATCCATGTTTGTCCCTGAGCCGGTCATCTCGCTTGCCATTTTTCCGAAAGACAACAAATCCCAGATAAACATGTCAAAGGCCCTCAACAGGTTCAGTAAAGAAGACCCCACCTTCAGGACCTATGTTGACCATGAGACCAACGAAACGATTATCGAAGGGATGGGAGAACTGCATCTCGATGTCTATGTAGAACGAATGCGACGCGAATATACAACAGAGGTCACCACCGGCCATCCGCGGGTGGCTTACAGAGAAACCATCACTCGAAGGGCCGAATTTAATTATACCCATAAAAAACAAACCGGCGGCTCCGGACAATACGGACGGGTAGCCGGATACATGGAACCGTTTCCTGATGAACATTTCGTATTTGAAGACAAGATCATCGGCGGCAAGATCCCGACCCAGTTTATTCCTTCATGTGAAAAAGGCTTTAAGCAGTCCTTGGACAAAGGGCCAAAAATGGAATTTCCCGTTACCGGTATTAAGGTGGTAATTAACGACGGGGCATCGCATTCTGTCGATTCGTCTGAAATGGCATTCATTGCCGCAGCCCGTGGTGCTTTTCGTGAAGGTTATTCCAAAGCCTCACCAGCCATTCTTGAGCCGATCATGAAGGTTGCCGTTGAAACACCCTCTGAGTTTCAGGGTGCTGTTATGGGCCTGTTGAATCAACGGCGCGGGATTATTGTGGGGTCACAGGAGGAAGGTCCGTTCTGTGTTGTTGAAGCCAGGGTTCCCCTCGCAGAAATGTTTGGCTTTTCAACTATTTTGAGATCGTCGACACAGGGAAAGGCCCAGTTTACCATGGAATTGGGCGCCTACAAACAGGTTCCGCAATCCATTGCTGAGGAACTAGCCAAAAAGAGAGAACAAGAAAAAAAGAATATTAAACCATAAAAGGAAGATGATTATGCTAAAAAAGGAGTTGATCCTTCAGAATCCCTTGAGATTCCTGGAAAACGAAACCGGAGACATTCTCCGTGAAGGCGATTTTGGGGCTGTGCTTGCAAGAGCAGGCGTCGGCAAAACGGCAATTTTGGTTCAGCTTGCCTTTAACACCATTTTAAAAGGAAAAAATGTTCTTCATATCAGCCTGGATGATCCGGTTAAAAAACTTACGCTATGGTACAAAGAGGTCTTCAACAATCTTACGAAACAATACGAATCAATTGAAACGAATCCCATATGGGAAGCCATTCTTCCCCATCGGTTTATCATGACATTCAGAGTTGAAGGATTCAGCACTTCCAAACTCGAAGAAAGGTTGACCGACCTGATAGAACAGAATATTTTTTCGCCCCAAATGATCATTATCGACGGTTTTAACTTTAAAGAAGATGTGAGAACCTCTCTTTCTGATTTAAAGCGCTTTACTAAAAAACATTCGTTAAATGTCTGGTTTAGCGTAAAGACCCATCGTCATGAAGAACCCGGTCCCGACGGCATGCCGGCTCAGATATTAGAAGTTGCCGATCTGTTCGACCTTGTCATCCAACTCCAGCCCGAAGGCAAAGAAATCCATGTAAAAACACTAAAGGGTGCAACCGCCGATTCCGATCAGCGCACATTGCTGCTGGACCCGGCGACAATGCTGCTAAAAGACAGCGAATCATATTAAGGGTTCGAGGGTTCAAGTGAAAAAGCTTTAAAAATAAATATACCTGAAGCGGCAATGCTTTCATAAATGGGATAAAAACCCTTGTTTTTGATAAATTTGCCGGGCGTCTGAAGATTTTATGAATTCGATGAACTTATCGGCATTCCCAGGATGCCGAGCATGTTTTAATTTACAGATATAATAATTAATCCGGCTTCTTTGATCGAAATCTTCACCGGGCTCAACAACATCAAATGAAAGACCCGAAGCCTTTGCATGGATGGCTTCTGTTGCCCATACAGGTCCTGCATCCACCGTCTTTCTTAAAATCCTCAGCGGCGTCTCTCTGTGATGGACCACCGTAAAAATCGTGGTCCCTTCAGCACGCTTCTTCTCCATGATTCGATGAACCAGCTCATCGCCACCTGCCTGGCGGTACATATCAATAATATGAAAAGCAATATCTTCGTTGGCAGGGTCCGGCTGCGAAATACGAATTGAATCCCGACCCAGGTCAGCAACAGATTTTATTTGAGCCGGGTTTCCTTTCTGAACCATCAGCGTTAAGCGATTGTGTAGATAAAGGTGGTAATCCTCTTTCAGGATATGTCCGGCTTCTATAAGCGTCTCCATCGCTTTTTCATTCACGGATGAATAAATATCGGCATGGACGTCGATCTTTTCACCTCTAAAAAGTGCCCCGCCGTATAAAATTTGTTTGAGCTCGAGTCCCGGGGGAAGGGTTTCATAAAATATTTTCTGAATATCCGGATATTCTCTTTTAAAGGCTGAAACGATCTCTTTCATTACCATGAACTGATTCCCTGCCATAAAAAGAACCAGATCAACAGAATCCGCAATGTCCAGGTTGTGAAGATCGTCTGCACGATCAGCAGGAATAACGGGTAGATTTTTATTATCCATTGCATAACCTCATATACCTATCCCGTACAATCGGGATGAATTAATAAATCCAAATACGCCAGGTCTTAATAACTTCGTCCTTTCAAAAAAATAAATTTCATTGGTCTTCGCTTTCAGCTTCGACCCAACAAGAAGGAGCTTCAGGTATGATTAAATTTTTGACTGGAAGCTGTCTGAGTGGATTAGGGCTCGTTTTGAAAGAACCATGGGTGATTTAACTTTATGGATAAAACCCTCCGTACAGACAAAGATCTTTATTACAAGCCCGGAAAGGTTCTTTCATTACGAGCCCTTATTCATGAGTTCTTGCAGCAAAAATTTAATCATACCTGAAGCGATAACGAGTTCGAGACGCTAAGGTGTCACGTCTGATGATTTTTTCTCATTTCTTTTCACATATCAATATCTTTTTGACACTTGAGCCTGTTTATTCTATAGTTTTTCAATAATTTCCCGAGTTTCGCACCTGAATCTTAATGAAAGTCTATCGTTTTATTTGTTCTCGTGTTTACGGTGAATGGAACCAGCCATATGTTTTCTTAAAAAGAGATATGCTTGTCATCAATCTATTTTTCAAAAAGTGATTTGGACAAAAGGCCGTTAATTAGGGGGATGGAATAAAGAGCCAAGCCAAATATATCCTTTGTACCAAAAGCAAAAGTCAGCATCGAAAAGCCATTGAGGTCTGCCATAAATGCCAACACCGTCAACGCTGTGACGATTATCGGCAATCTCAGCAATCCGACCGACAACCTGAATTAATACATGCACTCAACACTTTAATGCTGCACGTTGATAAAAACAACATCCCCCATGAAGATCTTGGATATTTCAAAAAAGAACTCGAAGCGTTGGCTGCACTTTTCAGATATTAATACAAAACGTAATGGCTTGCTTCTTTAAACCGATTCGATTTCATTGGTTTTCGCTTTCAGCTGAGTTTAACAAGAAAAAGCTTCAGGTATAATTAAATTTTTGACTGGAAGCTGTCTGAGTGAATTAGGGATCGTTTTGAAAGAACCATAAGCGATTTTACTTTATTGATGAACCCCTCTGTTAAGCAGAGACCATCATTAAAAGCCCGGAAAGGTTCTTTTATTACGAGCCCTTATTCACGAGTTCTTTCATCAAGAATTTAATTATACCTGAAGCGATAATATTTTCAAAAAACCAAGGGGCCAGGACAAAACTTGAAAATCGCTTTTATCCATTACCATCTCAAAACCGGCGGTGTCACCACCGTTTTAAGGCAGCAGGTTGAATCTATTTTCGACACGTGTGAACTGTTGGTCCTGTCGGGAGAACCTCCGGAATCATCTTTTCCCTGCGATGTCGTCCACATCCCCGGACTCGGTTACGACATTTCCGGACGGAATCTGATGGAACCGGAAAGCGTAGCAACCGCCATCATTGAGGCAATTCATTCAAAATGGAAAAACGGATGCGACCTTGTGCACGTCCACAATCCAACACTTAAAAAAAATGCCAATTTTTTAAAAATTCTTAACGAGCTTAACAATAGAGGTATCAAGCTTTTTTTGCAGATCCATGATTTTGCAGAAGATGGGCGTCCGTTGTCCTATTTTGCTGAAGAAGAGTATATCGAGAACTGTCATTATGGTGTCATTAACTCCAGAGACTATGACATTTTGCTTAAAACAGGATTAAAAAAAGAAGGCCTTCATAAAATTTTCAACACCATAACGCCCTTTCATTCCAACACAAAAGATGTCATCTTAAAAAAATATATCTTGTATCCGATTCGGGCTATCCGCAGAAAAAATATTGGAGAAGCCATCCTTTTGTCTCTGTTTTTCAAAAAGAACGCACCCCTTGTCATTACACTCCCGCCCAACAGCCCTGCAGACATCAACAGCTACGAAAACTGGAAAACATTTGTAATGGAAAACAAGTTGAATGTCATATTTGAAGCAGGATTAACCCATGAATTTTCCGATCTTGTTTTATCCTCGGACTTTCTTATCACAACGAGCATTGCCGAGGGGTTCGGTTTTTCTTTTCTGGAACCATGGACCGCTAATAAAATTCTCTGGGGGCGAAATCTTCCGGATATATGCCATGACTTTGAACAAAATTCGATTCGATTGAACCACCTTTATACACGGCTGAATATTCCCATGGATTGGGTCGATAACAATAGGTTGTTTTACACGTGGAAGTTAAGCATACAAAAAGTCTGCGCAATGTTCGGGGCAACAATCGACGACATTTCCATTAAAATCGCTTATGAAAACGCAACGAAAAATGATGTCATCGATTTTGGTTTGCTGAGCGAAACCTTTCAAAAGAAAATCATTTCAACGGTTCTGTCCGTCAGTGAAAATCGAAAAAAGCTGATACATCTCAACCCTTTTCTTTCAAACCCGGGCAACGTATCAAACAAAGATGCGCTAATTCGAAATAATATGGAAGCGGTCCTTTTCAATTACAACCAATCCAAATACAGAGAAAAACTGATAGACATCTACACAAATGTGGTCAAGCATAATATCTGCCAAAAAATAGATAAAAAAGTTCTGGTTTCAGAATTTTTAAAGTTAAACAACTTCAGTTTGCTCAAATGGTGCGATAATGCATGAATATGATCGACTCTTACACTATATCGAGCCCCTCTCACCACTTCCGACGCCTTTAAATCCAATGGGAAAACTCAAAGAGAGAATCCAATGTATTCTTTTTGACGTATACGGTACACTCTTTATCAGCGCTTCAGGGGATATCAGCATTGCCCGGGAACAATCGCGACAAACTCAACATTTAAAAAACCTTCTGGATCGATATCAAATTAAGAAAAAACCTGACATTGTTTTAAATGATTTTTTTTCTGCCATAGACATCGAACACAAACGGCTTATAAAAAAGGGGATGGACTTTCCCGAGGTGGAAATAGATCGGATATGGACGCGTGTACTTGAAATTGAAGATCATGACGCTGCTCGAGACTTTGCCGTAGAATTCGAACTGATTGTTAACCCTGTATATCCCATGCCGAATCTTGAAAAGATGCTGTCGGGTTGTAAAAAATCAAAGGTTTTGCTGGGCATTATCTCAAATGCCCAATTTTTTACCCCGTATCTATTCAATTGGTTCCTTGATTCAAACTTGGAAGATCTCGGATTTCAGTCCGATTTGATTTTTTATTCTTATAAATCAGGCCATGCAAAACCATCGCCTTTCATGTTTGAAGCTGCCGCCAAAAACCTCAGAAAAATGGACATTTTTTCGCATTCAGTACTTTACGTTGGAAATGATATGCTTAATGACATCTATCCGGCCAAAATGGTGGGGTTTAAAGCAGGACTTTTTGCAGGGGATGCCAGATCCTTGCGCCTGAGAGAAAACCATCCCAAATGCCAAAATCTTTTTGCCGATCTCGTCATCACCGACCTTGTTCAAATTCTCGATCTTGTACAGTAAGCTTTTATTTATTGAAGAAATAGCTTAAAAGTTGGGCTTAAAAAGTTCGACGATTTAAATCCCAAAATTAGATATTTTGCCTTAATACCTAACCCGGATAAACCGGCCTCCGTCTCGTTGATCCTACGGCTCGGAGAGCAAAAACAAATCACAAAAAACAAATAATATCAAATGACCAAAAGGGAAAATCCCAAATAACAAAATACAATTAAATTCCAATGGTCGAAAAAACAAATAACAGACAAAAGAATAAAAAAATGGTTTTAGCCCTTGTTTGGAATTTGTGATTTATTTGAAATTTGGTGCTTGGAGTTTGGAGCTTGTTTGGAATTTGGTGCTTGTGTTTTGTTTTTTTGCCATAAAAAGCACAAAATTCACAATTAAGGTACTAAATCTTGGACGAGTCGGAGACTTTCATATAAGATGAGCATTCAGGGGGATGGATTAAAGCGGTTTAATTCTTATTTTACTGCCATATTTATCTCGATCAAGATCCCAATCAGAGCTGTCGCCGGCATCTTTGGGAATATCTTCCTTTATGAGAACATTTTTTTCGTTCCGGTTAAGCTTAAGCGAAGAATAGATACCGGTAATTGTTGTATCGGCAAAAATGACATCGCTAACTTTAATTTCGGGAATTCCCTTTTCAGAGGTTGACCATTCAACAATTTCCGATATCTTTTCCCTTAGGTCCTGAATTTCTGTTTTGGAATCTTCGATTTTTTGTTTAAGATCATCAATTTCAGCTGTAATTTGATCCTGTTTGTTAAAGAGGCTTTCCAGTTTGTTTTCTCTGTTTTCTATTTCTAAATCCAGTTCAGAGAGCTTTGCTCCTGCACCCTCGAGTTGAGCCTTGTCTCCTGTCCCTTTTATTTGTTCTATTTCTTCTGAAAGTTTTCTCCGCTTTACTACAGCACGATCTTGTACTTGTGCCATGTCGGCAATCACTTTTTGGATGATATCCGGCTCATTTTCTATTTCCTTTATTCGGCGATGATATTCTGTCTGCTCCTGTTTTTTTAGCGGTATAATCTCCTTTATTGCATCGATGTCTTCTCTTACTTTATCATCGTATCCGACACTAAGATTGCAAGGTTTTGATATTTCAGATCCGATCTGGATGGCCTGTATTCCTTTTTTGGCAGAAACCCTGGAGGATAAAATAGGACCGCTTTTGGCAATGCATGCGCCACTGGTATTGATTTTAGAATCGATGATCTCTTTCTCTACAAGGACATCTCCCAAGACTTCAATTTCTGATTCATGAACATACATGGCACTGATATTGCCGCCGCCTCTTATTTTTGCCCCGATGATTCCTCCGTGGACACTGATATCACCGTCCATCTCTATTTCAGCCTTAAGTATCTCGTTTGCCTTAAGACTGTTGCCTCTTACACGGTATCCACTCTGAATAGTACCGATAACATCAATTTTACCATCGAATTCCACATGACCGGTTTTTAGACCGACCCCGCCTGAAACTTCGAGTCTCGGTGAAACGTAGACTTTGCCGACGGCTGAAATTTCAGGTATACCATCAATTTCTGCATAAATTTTAAGTTTGTCTTCGGAAATTGAAGTCCCTTTCCCTTTCCGAAGGGTTGTGTCTTTTGGTTTCGAAATAGTTAGATAACGACCATATACGTCATTCCCTGCCGCGCCTTCAACAGCCGGAATTTTTTCCGCAAGAAGATCTCCTTTTTTAACTTGAGGAAGCTCTCCCCTGTCTTTAAAGTCTATACTCCCCCCGTTTTTTACAGTGCCGATTTTTAAAGGATCTGTATCAAAGCAATATTTAATAGAGGCATCAATGCCTGTCTCCGGGGGTCTGCCTTCTGCGACCTTTAATGGTGTATCCATGCCTTCTTTATTCTCAAGGTAGTCCGATATGTTCTCATCGTCTACTATCCCGTACTTGATCCCTTTTTCTTCGAGATAATCCTTAATGTCCTGAAGAGTAAACGAAACTGTACTTTCTGTATTTATTGATAAAAAAGCGTTCAGCTTATCTTCCGAAACAGTCAAATCGAAATAGGCATCATTTGCTGATGTACGACAGGGTTCGGATATCTCAGGCGTTTCAGGCTCAGTGGTATCGATTTCCTCAAATCGCTGTTGCTTTTTAAGAATCGCATCGCATTGATCTCTGGTCATCACATTCGATTCTACTAATATGTCCCCGATCATCTTAACGGTCTTGGTTAGTTCATAATTCTTATCTTGCTCCACCAAAGCACGTTCAATATCTTCTTGAGTTGCAAAGTCATTTTTTACGGCAATCATTCCGAATTTTCTATCCATTTTTCTTGTTTCGATCACCTTCTGGATAGAAAGAAGAAAATCGAGCTGGTTCTGGGACATCATCCCTTGCGACACCAGGATTTCTCCTAAAAATGTGTTATTCCCGTCACGTTGCTCCTGCTTTTGGATAGATAATGCTTCCTGTATCTGTTCTTCATCAACAAATTTGTATTTTACGGCCAACTTCCCCATAACCAAGTAGCCATCATCTTGAGAAATGGTATCAATCGCTTCTTCCTTTAACATTGTCACCCGGGGGTTTTCTTTTTCCCTATTGTCAACCTCAAAATCAACCTTAAAGGAATGGCCGCAGCTCTTGCATGATACCTTGCGACCCAGAAAAGCTTCGGGTGTCCGGTATCTGCATTCACATGAGGGGCACATCGTAATTCTATTTTTGTTTTTTTCCATTTTAATTCGCACTTTGATATGAAATACGAACAATCAAGCATCTATATGTTTATTTTAAATGCCGATTATTTCATAACGAGCAAGCAGAAACCATGCCAAGGTTGTCAAACAGTAAAAATCTATATTTTCAACGGTTCCGCCATTGTTGATTTATTTTAATGCAAATTCAATTGGTTGTGACTTAAACCACAGAGATTACTTTAAATCAAGGGGTCTTAAAGCAATGGCTCAACGAATATTTTGACTTGATAGTTATATCTCGACGCGCAACTCTAAAGGCGTTTAAACACAATTCGGATGTGGGACTTAGGGTAAAAAGATATCATTATATCATTCAAAAACCAAAACCGGCATTTTTTTGACAGAATGATCCGTACTTTTCTCTAAGACATTGAAAAACGATCGAACGGGTTAAATGAATTGTATTTTAAATTATCGACGAATCATCATCTTGTCAAGAAGATAAGAGAGTCAAAGGGCTAAGCTATTGACAAATTGAAAGTTTAATGCACTAATATCGTAACTCACGATTGAAGGCCGTCGCTCGAATGGAATCATACGTTTAACCCGGACATTCATTTTATTCACCTTCCAAAGGAGCAGTTTATGAAAAAGAATTGGGAGTTAAAATTCTCTGATCTTAGATCGATATGTGACCCAAAGATGTTTACTTTTAAAACCACTGCGGAAGTTGATCCCCTGGACAACGTCATCGGTCAGAAGCGGGCGGTTCAGGCCATCGAATTCGGTCTGAATATGAAAAGTCCGGGGTATAATATGTTCGTTACCGGAATAGAGGGCACCGGAAAATCAACCATTATCAGAGATATTGTTACTCAGCATGCCAAAAGTTTACCCTCTCCTGTGGACTGGTGCATGGTTAATAATTTTAAGGATGAGTATCACCCCAAAGCCGTTTCTGTTCCCAAGGGGAAAGCAACCCGGTTTTCCAAAACCATGAACAAACTCATTGATGATCTGAAAAATGAACTTCCCAAAGCCTTTGAACATGAATCCTATCAGCAAAGACAAACTGAAATTCAAAAAAAATACACGGACCAGCAAAAAGATATCATTAAAAAACTTGAAGCATCGGCATCGCAACACAATATTCAGATTAACAGGACCAAAGCCGGTTATCAAACCATCCCCATCGTAGAAGAAAAGGCGATCTCACCGGAAGAATTTCTCGCCCTTCCAAAGGATAAACAGACTGAAATCGAAGAAAAGATCAGCCTTGTGCAATCCGAAATCGACACCACAATTCGAGAAATCAACAAAATCAATCAGTCGATGAATTCACAGATTGAAAAACTCATGCTGGAAATAGCGCTCTTTGTTGTAAAACAGCGTATCGATGTCATCAGGGATGGATACAAAGAATGCAAGGATATTTTGATCTATTTAGATGGAGTTCAGGCCGATATTCTTGAAAACGTTCAGGATTTTATTGCTCCAACCGAAGCAAAGTCACCCTTGGAAGGTCTGATGTTTCAAACTGCCAAGCCCTCTTTTCTGCGTTATCAGGTAAATGTTCTGGTGGATCAAAAAGATTTAAAAGGTGCTCCGGTTATTTTTGAGACAAATCCCACGTATCAAAATGTTTTTGGCTTGATCGAAAAAAGAGCCTACATGGGAACGGTGACCACTGACTTTACCATGGTACAGGCCGGATCAATCTTAAAGGCCAACGGTGGCTATTTGATCATGGAGATCGAATCAATTCTCATGAACCCGTTTGTATGGGAAGCGCTCAAACGTACACTTCAAAATAAATCGCTGTCCATAGAAGACGTCGCATCGGGTATGGGATACGGCACATCATCAATACGCCCTGAACCGATACCCATGGAGGTCAAAGTTATATTATTGGGCAGTTACCATCTTTTCCATATGCTCCAGAACCATGATTCAAAATTCAATAAGATATTCAAAGTGAGAGCGGACTTTGATCATGAGGTTATAAAAAATGACGATACCATTCAACAGTATGCGCATTTCATCGCCCGGGTCTGCAAAGAAGAGGAACTTCTTCCTCTAACACCAAAAGGTGTTGCCGCCATCGTAGAATATGGTGAAAAATATATATCCAACAAACACAAACTTTCCATTCGGTTCGGACCGGTTATGGGGGTTTTAATAGAAGCAGATTATTGGGCCCGAAAACGGAATGCCAAGCAGGTGACAGACAAGGATGTCATCAAGGCATTTACTGAATACAGATTTCGTTATAATCTTTATGAAGAAAAAATTCATGAATCTTATGTGGATAATACGATTATGATTGACGTTGAAGGTGATGAAATCGGTCAGGTGAACGCACTTGCTGTTTTTCAAATCGGCGACATTTCATTTGGGCGCCCTTCTCGAATCACGGCTGAAACCTATATGGGAAAGCAAGGTGTCATCAATATTGAACGTGAGGCCAAGCTCAGTGGAAAAACTCACGACAAAGGCGTTCTGATCTTTTCGGGTTATTTGGGTCGAACCTTTGCTCAAAACTATCCTCTGAATTTATCCATCAGCATTACGTTCGAGCAAAGTTACGGCGGAATCGACGGGGACAGCGCTTCATCCACTGAACTGTATGCTATCATCTCAAGCCTCTCCGGTATACCCATCCACCAAGGCATTGCAGTAACCGGTTCCGTGAATCAAAAAGGAAAAATTCAGGCCATCGGAGGGGTAAATCAAAAAATAGAGGGTTTTTACGATGTTTGTAAAGCAAAAGGATTTACCGGCAAACAGGGAGTTCTCATTCCCAAGGCCAATGTTAAAAACCTGATGCTCAAAAAAGAGATCATCGATGCGGTAAAGAAAAGAAAATTTCACATTTATCAGGTTTCAACAGTCGAAGAAGGTATCGAAATATTGACCGGTGTCCCGGCAGGAACAGCGGATGAAAACTGCGAATACCCTGTCGATACCGTTTTTGGAAAAGTTCAGGCCAAGCTTAAAGGGTATTTGGAACGTTCATTTGAGCTGAAAAAACAGTTTGAGGCAGAAAATGAGACGAACGATTAGTCCGTTTGTTTGAGGAATTTATTTAATGAAGATTATCACCACATCCATAGAAGGAATTCTCATCATTGAGCCCAAAACCTTTAAGGACAACCGCGGCTTCTTTATGGAGACTTACAACCAGAAGAGATATACCGCGTCCGGGATCAACTCGGCATTTGTTCAGGATAATCTTTCTTATTCTCTGAAAAATACTTTGAGAGGCCTCCACTTTCAAATCAAACATCCACAAGCCAAGCTGATTCAGGTCATCTCCGGCGAGATCTTCGATGTTGCCGTTGATCTTAGGTCCGGTTCGGCCACTTTTGGCAAATGGACCGGGATACACCTATCGGGTGAAAACAAACGGCAAATGTATATACCGGAAGGCTTTGCCCACGGCTTCTGCGTCCTGAGTGAGTTTGCGCTATTTCATTACAAATGCTCCGATTTTTATGCGCCGGAGGATGAAGGCGGCATTATCTGGTTTGACCCGGATATCGGAATTGAATGGCCGGTTGAAAACCCGATTATTTCAGAAAAAGACAATCAATTCCAAAAACTTTTTGACCTCACTGCCGAAAAACTCCCCTCTTTTTAAAATATGATAAAAAAACCCCAAAAAGTCGAACTCCTTGCACCGGCAGGCAATTTTGAAAAACTGGAAATTGCCATACATTATGGCGCAGATGCGGTTTACCTGTCCGGTAAGGAATTCAGCCTTAGAAATTTTTCCCAAAATTTTACTCCTGATGAACTTCAACATGCCGTAAGTTATGCCCGAAAACACTATGTCAAAGTCTATGCAGCTTGTAATGTATACCCAAAAAACAACGAACAAAAATCGATTGTGGATTATCTTAATTTACTTGGGGAAATCGGGATAGATGCTCTTATCGTTGCAGATCCGGGAATATTCATGACTGCGTCCAAAATTATACCCCATATTCCCATCCATTTAAGTACCCAGGCCAATACAACCAATCTTAATAGCGCCCTTTTCTGGCAAACATTGGGCATTAAAAGAGTTAACCTTGCAAGAGAATTGTCCTTAAATGAGATCAGGGACGTCGCCCTTCACTGTGATCTTGAAATCGAGGCCTTTGTTCACGGCGCTATGTGTATCGCATATTCCGGGCGGTGCCTTCTGAGCAGCTTTATGGCAAACCGTGACAGCAACCGGGGAATGTGCACTCAATCTTGCAGATGGAAGTATGCCGTCGTGGAAGAGCTCAGACCCGGCGAATACATACCCATCGCTGAAGATGATCGAGGAAGCTACATGTTCAGCTCAAAAGATCTGTGCATGATTGAGCATATCCCTGAAATAATTGAATCGGGTATTGTTTCGCTGAAAATCGAAGGGCGAATGCGCAGCATTAACTACCTGGCATCGACCGTTAAAGTTTATCGTGAAGCCATTGATTCTTATTATGAAGATCCGGAAAACCACATGTCCACAAAAGACTGGCTTAATGAACTCAATGCCGTGACTAACAGAAGTTACTCCACCGGCTTTTATTTTGACGATCCCCACCAGATATCGCCGACCTATGAAAATTTGCGACATAGCGGACAAAAATTTATTGGAAAGGTCATCGGCAAGTCCAAAAAGCATGGTATTGAGATTGACGTACGAAATAAATTTTTCAAAGGTGACACCATTCAAATATTAGGCAGAAAAGACCCTGTCAGAAATGACAAAATTCATGCCATATTCGATGACCGCGGACAGTCCATGGATTTTGCCCAGCCCGGAAGTAAGGTGTTTGTTGTAATGGACAATCCGTGTTGCCCCAATGATCTTATCAGAAGGGATGATAAACATTAATGATAGAACCTATCTCAAAGACAATCTAAGTGCCCATGGCTGCGTTGTTAATCGGTTAAAAATGCTCACATACTACGTCGTGTATGCTCCGCTTTTTAACCGATTAACGCCCCCGATTCTCGGGATTTCGCAAAGCTCAACTTGCTATTTTTAAACCCTAATCTTATTTTTGAGATAGGTTCTATAAAGCTCTATAGGGGAGTAAAATGAAAGGCTATATTCAAGTGTATACCGGAAATGGAAAAGGAAAAACAACAGCGGCATTGGGCCTGGCAATACGGGCTGCCGGCGCGGGTCTTAAGGTTTTTATCGCTCAGTTCATTAAGATGGGTGAATATAGCGAAATAAAAGCCCTCAAAAGATTTAAAGATTTGATAACAGTAGAACAGTTCGGAACCGGCCGTTTTATAAAAGACAAGCCTTCTGCCTCGGACATCGAAATCGCCCGAAAGGGTATAGAAAAAATCAAAGCGGCCTTTACGTCAGGCCAATACAATGTGGTTATCATGGAAGAAGCAAACGTCGCTGCAAAGCTCGGGCTTTTGTCCGTAGAGAATATACTGAAGATTATGGATGAAAAGCCCAAGGATGTCGAACTTATAATAACAGGGCGAGGTGCGGATTCCCGAATCATCGAAAAGGCTGACCTGGTGACCGAAATGAAGGAGGTTAAACATTATTTTCAAAAGGGTGTCAAGGCCAGAACCGGAATAGAAAAGTAATCCCGCTTCCTTTTTTAATCCTCACCAATAAATTTTATGGCCAATTCAAACTTTTTGCTAATCGACAGGGTCATCTCAGCGGCATCTTCCAGCATTAAGGCAGCCTTTTTCTTGTTTTTCTCTTTTGCTTTCTGGGCCCAATCCCTGTATGTTTGAGCATGATCCTCATTGTGCTTTATCCAGTGTTCAAGTAGTTTGATCATTTTTTCATCAAATGATAAAGTACTCTGTATCTCGTGGTCATGGTGATGATGGGTCATTGTTATAACTCCTTACAAACATTTATATCGCTTTTTTAATATGATTTTCCCTTAAATATCTTTCCCGTCCTGCCATGCTATATTGGCGTTGCTTAAAATTAAGGGTGCTAAAGTTGACTTTGGTATTTACATCCAAAGCATATAACAGTCAAGATTTAAAAAACTTATGAGAATCGCCGGATTTCATTTCAACAAAAAAATTATCGGTATTCTACTACTTCTTCTCTTTGGAATAATATTCGGAAGTATGGCAGGGTTTTTTATAGCCTTAACGAAAGATCTTCCACAAATTCGAAATCTTGAATCTTTCAAGCCATCTTCCATTACACGAATTTTTTCTGCGGATGAGGTGCTTCTTGCGGAATTCTTTTTAGAGAAAAGAGATCCCGTACCGATAAAAATGATACCCGACAACTTAAAAAAGGCACTAATCATTACTGAAGACAGGAGTTTTTATCAGCACAGCGGTATCGATCTGAAGGGAATCTTAAGGGCCATCTTTCGAGATATTAAAGCCGGCAAATTTGTCGAAGGCGCCAGTACCATCACCCAGCAACTCTCTAAAACTCTTTTTCTAAAAAAGCGTAAAACCTTATTGCGAAAAGCAAAAGAAGCCTTCCTGTCTTTTCAAATAGAACGCCGATATACAAAAGATGAAATCCTGGAACTTTACCTTAATCAGGTTTACTTTGGCAGCGGCGCTTACGGTGTGGAATCGGCTGCCCGAATTTATTTCGGTAAACCTGTAAGTGATTTGAATCTTTCTGAATGCGCCCTTCTGGCCGGACTTCCAAAGTCACCTTCGCGATACTCTCCCTTAATTAATAAAGATCTTGCGCTCAAACGAAGAAATATTGTTTTAAAACAAATGAAAGATACAAAGGCTATCACCGAGGCTGTCTTTAAGCGTGCAAAAGAAGCGCCCTTGATTCTCGCCAAACAAGATAAAACTAGGGACAAAGCTCCTTATTTTATCGATTATATCAAATTTTTTCTTGAAAATACCATTGGTTCGTCAAGGCTTTACAAAGGTGGCCTTACCGTTGTGACGACCCTTGATTTTAAGCTGCAAAAGGCGGCGGAGTTTGCTGCTGAAAAAGGACTTTCTGCCCTTGAACACAGGATGAAACAACAATTCATAAAAAATCCCGTCCCTCAATGCGCACTCGTTTCTTTGGATGTCTTATCCGGAGGCATCCTCGCCATGGTCGGCGGAAGGGATTACTTAAAAAGCCCTTTTAACCGGGCAACAATCGCCCGGAGACAACCTGGATCTGCCTTTAAACCCATTGTTTATGCGTATGCCATTGATCAGGGTTTTTCACAAAACAAAATTATTCTTGATGCACCGGTGGTCTTCAAAACTGGAAACCGAAAAAAAGAGTGGCAACCGAATAATTTTTCCGAAGATTATAAGGGTGAAATGACGCTGAGAACGGCATTAGCGCTTTCAAAAAATATTCCTGCAGTAAGGCTCATCGAAATGTTGGGACCCTCTTCAGTCGCCGGATTTGCACACACCTTAGGCATTAAATCGCCCCTGTACCCGAATCTTTCTCTGGCCCTTGGCACTTCCGGAGTTAAATTGATCAATCTGACAGCCGCTTATTCGGTTTTCCCGGATAAGGGTAAACTTATAGAACCCTATGGAGTCATGGAGGTCGTTGATGGAAACGGTCGACTGGTGTGGCGTGTGAAACCTAACAAAAAGGCTGTTATTTCTAGAGAAAGTGCCGCTGTCATCACAGACATGCTCCGCAGCGTCATTCAAGATGGTACGGGTAAAAAAGCAAAAATTATTCAGCGCCCGATTGCCGGAAAAACCGGAACAACCAACGAGTTCAAAGATGCACTATTTATCGGCTTTTCGCCATCGATTACTACCGGAGTATGGGTAGGTCAAGATACATTTACGACCATTGGCAAAGGAGAAACAGGGGCAAAAGCAGCGCTGCCGATATGGATAGATTTCATGAAAAGAGCGCTCCATAACAGACCGATTCAGTATTTTGATATTCCGGATGATGTCGTAAAAGTTCGCATAAATCCAATAACCGGTCTTCTTGCAGCAGATAACGCTCCAAATGCGGTTAAAGCGCTTTTCAAAAAAGGAACAGAACCCAAATCATATCGATAAAATAACCCTGGCTGTTGACTTTCCGTCAGGGGCAAAATAGATGGGTTCTAAGATACGATCTCTGGCAGTGCGTCCGGAACATCTGGGGAATAGAGTCGGATCAAAACTTGTCGAACACATGCTTTTGGAAGCAAAATCTCTTGAAATTCAAAAAGTGTTTGCGCTGACATACCGTCCCGGTTTTTTTTAAGTGTTTCGGTTTTCAACAAATAGACAGATCAGAACTTCCTATAAAAATTTGGGCGGACTGCATCATGTGTATAAAATATCCAAATTGTGATGAAACCGCCATGATGAAAATAATAGACTAATCTAAGTATATATGAGATTCAGAGAAATCGGAGGACGTTTCCAGACGCCCGGTTTTGGCATAATATGCTGGCCGCCAACACTTATCCAGTTCAAGTCTGGTTTAACATCTCGTAATTTGCCGTCATCAGGCGGCCTGGCATGGTTGGTAAAGGCATAGGTGGCCTGGAAAATACAGATTCCTTCGGTTTTCTCCCGGGCAACAACATAGTTTTTTTTAAATGTCCGTGCTTTAATATTATTTGCCTCTGCAATCTGTTCCAATTCTTTTTCTTTAAATTTCATCAAAACCGCTTTGGAAGCACCTCTTTCTGAAACCCGTATCAATGATCTCGATTCGCTGCTTGCTGCATAAACTGTCGAGATACACCCTATTCTTTTTAAATATTGGGACGCAACAATAGCCGCTGTCCTTCTGCCACCCACCTCAAACGGAAGGCAATAGTACTCAAAGAATTTTTTCTGAACATCTATGGCATACTTATCCCCTTTTTCATACAAATCCTTGGATATATATCGAAGGCTGCCGGCCAAATCCTCAGCTGCATCTGCAATCGGCCAATCGATTTTTACATGAAAATGGGAAAGGTTGTATCGATTCTTTTTCTTGCTGGCCGGGTCCCTCTGGATCAAAAGCGCATAATCCACTGGCAGCAAAAGCTTGACCAATCCGTAGAAATGAACAGAATCCAGGTATTTCTGATGTCTGTCAAATTTGTTTGCCAGCGGAAGGGGCTCATATCGAAGAAGGTTGGTTTTGGTGGTCCTGTTGGTTCTGAAGAACCTTATATATTTCTTATGAATCGATGGAATGGTATCTTCTACAAAAATCACCAGAAATGTATTCTGGCAATCATATTCAACCGCCGGAATACGGGCCCGAGGTTTCAACTCACGTTTTTCGACAAATGGATAAGGAATATTTCTATCAAGAAAATTATTATAAGAATCGATCAAGGAGTACTGAAACATCTGTTGATCAAGCTCATCCCTCAACAATTCATAATAAGAACGCCTTAATCTATTTTCCTGACTCAGCTCTTCTCTTACAGACCAGAATGCCAATCGCCTCTCCTTTCAGTATTCCATGAACGATAGAACTTCCTTTATCTTTTTGAATTTTCTTTTATAATAGCATTGTTATACAAAAACGTCAACGCCTTACCATCATCATTTTTCGTTATACTTTTCAAGCCATTGATACAAAGGCTCTCGATACCTGTATGCCAAAAAGATAACCATCAGGCACAGTCCCATTATCACTGCAAACAGACCGTATTTCTGTTCGAAAATATATGATCCCTGAAGACTGAGCATCAATGTCCCCGGCATTCGCCCGATGCCGGTGAGTATGAGAAAGATCTTTAAAGGCAGCGTACTCAAACCTAAAAATAAACACAGGTAGTCCTTGGGAAAGCCGGGAATAACAAATAGGATAAACAGAACAATAACGCCCTGACGTTTAACAACCTTATCCAGACGATCCAGTTGACGTTCGGGGATCAGTTTCCTGACAAAACGTTTACCCAAGAACCGGCCAATTGTAAAATTGATCCATGATCCTGCTGTCAGTCCGATGCTTGAATAAATAAATCCCTTTGCAGTTCCGAATAAAAAGCCTCCGATAAAGCCTGTAGCTTCACCTGGAAAAGGCGCGAAAACCACTTGGAGAATCTGAATAATGATGAAAATTACGGGGGCACCGTGACCGAACGAAGCGACAAAGGTTTTAATCTGCTCTCTGTCCGAAAAAAGATGGTAGAAGTCAGTGATTTTTTCCCACAAATATTGATGGTAAACATATCCGATAAAAATAATAAAACATACGACCGCAGCTGCAATGAGTATTCGATGAATATTTTTATTCATGGACAGACACCATCTATACGTCCAGTGCAGCAACAGCCGGAAGGGTCTTCCCCTCCATAAGTGCAAGAAAGGCTCCACCGCCCGTAGAGATATAGCTTATTCTTTCGGCTTCGCCACTTTTATGGACAGCAACGTCTGTATCTCCTCCCCCGACAATCGAAAGTGCATGGGAATCAGCGACACTGCGAACAATGGCGATGGTTCCTCGACTGAATGCATCTATTTCAAATACTCCTAAGGGGCCGTTCCAAACAATGGTTTTGGCATCGTATAATGCTTCGGAATAGAGCAAAACGCTTGCAGGTCCGATGTCCAGGGCCATCCAATCATCAGGAATTTCCTGTATGGGTACGATCTTGATATTCGCTTTGGAATCCATACGGTCTGCCACAACCGCATCCACCGGCAGATAAAACTTTATCCCGTTTTTAGTTGCTTTTTTTATTATCGCGTCGGCCGTTTCAACGAGATCTGTTTCTACCATTGATTTTCCCATGTTCCAGCCCCTACTTTTCAGAAAAGTGTTTGCCATGGCTCCGCCGACAATAAATTTATCAACATGGTGCAGCATGTTTTCAAATGCACCTATTTTGCTTGACACCTTTGCTCCACCTACAATCGCAACCAGAGGACGCCGGGGATCTGTCATTGCCTTTTGAAAATAGTCGAGTTCTCTTTTAAGCAAAAAGCCCGCGCCGGATATCGGTGCATATTTTGTTATTGCCACAACCGACGCATTGACACGATGAGATACGGCAAAGGCATCATTTATATAAACATCACAAAGTATGCCGAGTTGCTTCGCAAATGCATCGTCATTTTTCTGCTCCTCCGGGTGGAATCTTAAATTTTCCAGAAGCACCACATCGCCGTTTTTCATTTTGTTTACCAGCTCTTCTACTTTAGAACCGATACAATCTTTTGCCAAGACAACTTTTGTTTTTAAAAGCCTTCCCAAACGCTTTGCTACAGGAGAAAGGCTCATTTTGGGTGCTATTTTCCCATTGGGTCTCCCCAGATGTGAAGCAATGATGAGCTTTGCATCATTATCCAGAATATATCTTAAGGTTGGCAATACCGCCTGAATCCGGGAATCATCGGTAATGTTTTGTTGTTCGTCCAACGGAACGTTGAAATCGACCCTGACGAAGACTTTTTTCCCTGCAATATCTATTTCCTTGATGGTTTTCATCACTCCCTCCTTTGATGCACCCTTTTAATCCTCTTTTCTAACTTACGCTTAAGTTCCTTTTTCTTTGACCATCTTTCAAAAAAGCTCATCATTCCGGATTCATAAGCCCGGTCCACAATTTCGTCTCTAACCTTTACGCCACCGGCACCTCGAATGGCGGATCGTAAACAGGCTGTTTTGTGTAAACATTCAAGACACGCGTCCGGTGTGTTTCTTAACCCGTCTTTGGCTTTTGGAAAAACAGTCTCGAGTTCTCCAAAGCATTTTGGATATCTTTTATCTATACATTTGTTGGTCATTTTGTTGCTGTTTTGCACATTTGGCTTTGAATTCTAAGCCTGCTTATTCTGCAAATCATAGTCACGATTCATCCGGGATATATAGCCCTCGTCTGCAAAACTGAAATAACGGTTATTACCGACGATGATATGTTCATGAACAGTAATGTCGATAACCCTGAATGCAAAAACAAGACGGCGCGTAATGGCGATGTCTTCTTGTGATGGCTTCGGGTCACCCGATGGATGGTTGTGCGCGAAAATCAGCGCCGCGGCATGATGATTAAGGGCGGCAAGAATAACTTCTCTTGGGTATACAGAACTGGCTGTCAGGGTTCCTTCAAAAAGCGTTTCTATGGAAATGACTCTATTTTTTGCATCTAAAAACACCGCATTAAAGCACTCCCTCGGCTTATCTCTTAACCTGTGATAAAGATATTCGAAAAGTTCTTTGGAATTGTTCAAAGGGTCTTTATGGATCAACCGTTTTTTAAGATAGCGATCAGCGGCAGCTTTAATCAGCTTGATCCCGAATAGGTTATTGGGGCCGATTCCCGGCACTTCGCAAAGCGACTTGGAAGAGGCTTCGAACACACCCTGGAGTGTTTTAAATTTATTTAAAGCCGCTTTTGCGGCATCCTTGCAATCTTTTCGGGGCGTGGCCAGAGTCAATAGCAGTTCAATTACCTCATAGTCATGGAATCCTTCCAGGCCGGAATTCAGGAACTTGTTCCGAAGTCTTTTCCGATGTCCCTCTCCTTTGTGCCCAGAAACAATATCTACCTTAGATTTCAGATTGGAGGCGACATTTTTTTTCATTTTACGTACGTCTTTAAGCCCCTCATATTAATTCAGCAATTTTAAGAAACGCGAATAAACAATTCGATTACACTTCATCCAACTCTTGTTTCAGATCCCGGGTCATCAGTCGATGTACAGCCTCTTTGGGTGCAATTCCATCATAAAGGACGTGGTATATTTCATGACAGATCGGCATTTCAACCCCAAGTTTTCGTGACAGATTGTAAACCGATTTGGCTGTTTTTACCCCTTCCGCCACCATTCTCATTTCAGAGAGAATTTCATTTAATTTCATTCCCTCCCCGATTTTTTTCCCCACGGTGTGGTTTCTGCTAACATCTCCGGTGCACGTCAACACCAAATCACCAACACCGGAAATTCCGGCGAAAGTGCGCGGGTTGGCGCCGAGCTTCAAGCCCAACCGGCGCATCTCTGTTAGCCCCCTGGTAATTAAGGCCGCCCTTGTATTTAATCCCAGGCCGAGGCCAGTTATAATTCCGGAAGCAATTGCGATGACATTTTTAACCGAACCTCCCAGTTCAACACCGATCATGTCGTTGTTTGTGTAGACCCTGAAATAAGGGGTTGCAAATATATGCTGAACAAAACCGGCCGCTTTTTGGTTTCTGGATGCAACAGCGACAACAGTGGGAACTTTCCGGACCACTTCCCGGGCAAAACTCGGGCCTGAAAGTACTGCAAAAGAATCTTCTGAAGTCTCATGAAAAATCTCTCTTAACACACCCGACATGGTTAAGTGAGTTTTGTTTTCAATACCTTTAGAAGCCGATACAATGATCGTCTCTGTGGAAATATGGTTGCGGATTTTATTCGCAGTCTCACGCATAACATGAGATGGAACAACCAGGAGCACAAGATCTTTTCCTTTGACAACAGCTTCGATATCGTTGGAAGGACAAATATGATCTGAAAGAGAAACACCGGGGAGAAAAACCTTGTTTTCTCTGTATAATTCGATCTGCTCTTTTACCTCCGTTTCAAATACCCACAAATCGATTTTAAAACCTTTCAATGCCAGAAGATTGGTCAAGGCCGTTCCCCAGCTTCCAGCACCCACGACACCAATTTTTACTTTACTTTCATTTATCTGTATATTCACCGGCATACTACCTTCATTCTTCGCCTAAATACTCTTCTTTTTCCGCCAGCCTTGCAACGCCGGCAACCTTCTCCCCCAGACCCATTCCAATAAGCTTTACACCTTGAGTGTTGCGGCTGATCACTGAAATTCCATGGACAGATATCCGGATGAGCTTTCCGGCGTCGGTCATGAGCATCAAATCATCCTGTTCATCAACCAGGCGTATGGAAACGACCTGTCCGTTTCGCTCACTTGTTTTAATCGTAATAACCCCCTTACCTCCCCGCCTTTGCAAAGGATATTCATCAATGGACGTTCTTTTTCCAAAACCGTTTTCCGTTGCCACAAACAGGGTCTGACCATGGCTTAAAACTTCCATCCCAACAATTTGGTCACCCGAAGCAAGCCTCAGCCCGCGAACGCCTCTTGCCACACGACCGCTGGGTCGGACGTCAGATTCGTGAAACCGAATCGATTTCCCCGTTGCCGATCCTAAAAAGACGTTTAAGGTTCCATCGGTAATCCGTGTTGCAATCAACTCGTCACCCGGAACCAGACTTAAAGCGATAATGCCACCGACTCTGGGTCTTGAAAACGCCATAAGATCCGTTTTCTTGACCAGGCCATTTCGCGTTGCCATAATAATGTGATATCCCGGTTCGAACTTAGGAACAGCAAGAACCGTTGTAAGCGTTTCATCTTTACCAAAATTGAGAAGATTAACAATCGCTTTGCCCCGGCTGGCGCGGCCTGCCTGTGGAATGTCGTAAACCTTACACCAGTATACTCGGCCCTGATTCGTAAAAAAGAGAAACGTATGATGAGTGGAAGCAACAAAAAGATCGGCCACAAAATCGTCATCTTTAACACCCATGGCCATCTTTCCCTTACCCCCGCGCAACTGTTTTTTGTAAAGCGTAATAGGATTCCGTTTGATATAGCCGCTTTCTGAAATGGTAACGACCATATCTTCTTCAACAATCATGTCTTCAATGGTTATTTCTCTGGTGGATTCGACAATCTCCGTCCTGCGCTCATCACCAAACTCTTGCTGAATCTCTGAAAGTTCATCTTTAATAATATTTTCCACAATACGCTCACTGCCGAGAATTTCCTTGTACCATGCGATATCCTTAAGAATCTTTTTATATTCTTCGATTATCTTTTCCTGTTCGAGTCCGGTGAGTCGCTGTAGTCGCATATCGAGAATGGCCTGTGCCTGAATTTCAGTCAAATCGAAATTTTGAACCAGCCCCATCTTTGCCTCCATGGGTGTCTTTGACTCCCGAATAAGGAAAACAACATCATCAAGATTTTCCAAAGCGGTTTTCAAACCTTCTAAAATGTGGGCCCGCGCTTCAGCTATTTTCAGGTCATATTGTGTCCGTCGGATGATGATCTCTTTACGGTGAGATATAAAATACTCAAGGATTTCCTTTAATTTAAGAAGCTTCGGCTGGTTGTTCACTATCGCAAGAAAAATAATACCGAAACTGTTTTCCATCTGTGTGTGTTTATACAACTGATTGATAGTCACTCCTGCTATCTGATCTTTTTTCAAACCAATGGCAATTCGCATCCCTTCTCGATCAGATTCATCCCTCACATAGCTGACACCTTCGATTCGCTTGTGTTTCATCAATTCCGCAATCTTTTCGATCAATCTTGCTTTGTTGACCTGATAGGGAAGTTCTGTGACAACAATTGTCTCTTTCCCGGTTCTTTTATCCTTTTCGATAACGGCCCTGCCCCGAATTCGAATGATACCCCGACCGGTTTTATATGCTTCATAAATCCCCGTTGTGCCGTAGATAATACCGGCTGTAGGAAAGTCGGGTCCCGGAATATATTCAAGAAGATCTTTCCAGGTTAGATCAGGGTTGTCGAGGATGGCTTTGATGGCTTCAATGATCTCAAAAAGATTGTGAGGCGGAATATTGGTCGCCATACCCACAGCGATACCCGAGGACCCGTTGATCAAAAGATTTGGCACTTTGGCAGGGAGTATGGTTGGCTCTGTTAGTGATTCGTCATAATTGGCTACGGTATCAACGGTCTCCTTGTCCAAATCCTCCAACATTGCATGGGCCATGCGCATCATTCTGATTTCTGTATACCGCATAGCTGCGGCAGGGTCACCGTCAACAGAACCAAAATTACCCTGTCCGTTGATCAAAGGATATCTTAATGAAAAGTCCTGGGCCATCCGCACAATGGTATCGTAAACAGCCGTGTCGCCGTGAGGGTGATATTTACCAATAACATCACCCACAATGCGCGCGGATTTCTTATACGGTTTATTCCAGTCATTTTTTAGTTCTCTCATCGCGAATAAGATGCGTCGATGAACAGGTTTCAGACCATCGCGGACTTCCGGCAGAGCTCTTCCGATAATCACGCTCATGGCATAATCGAGATATGATTTTTTCATTTCGCTCTCGATACTGATTTGGGGCAATTTCTCTTGAGTTAACATATTTCTCTACTCTGTTATTGGTTAGCAGTTAAATGATATCATTTGTTTTAATTGTTTTATTGGCGGATTTTTATCTCTTTTAACCGTCAAATAGCACCGCCACAATCGGCAGGGTTTTGCTCTCCGGCAAGATGGATTTTAATGTCCGAATTTTAAGTCGTTGAGTCCTTTGAAACAAATCGATTTCAATGGAATGGTAATGTTTTCAAAACGCTAAAATGTTAGCATAATTTTAATTGATTTTGTCATTAAATCTTTAGCAGTTTATAGATTAAAGGAGCCTGTGTGTCAAATAAAAGCCGATATCATTACAAAATGCCCAAAGCATCCCCCAACACCTGGTAAGGTTTTGGAAATTCCGGTTGAAAGTTCTGGTAGAATGTCACCGGATAGCGGGCGCCGACCTTTTTCCCTGCGTTTTTCAAACCCCTCACCAGGTTTCCAAGCAACATTCCAGGAATAGAAAACACCATTTCATCGTCCTGGGTCATGGAAAATATTCGATCTCCCATCCCCGGAATAGCAACCCGTGGATATTGGGTCTTATATGGGGCGATAAGATATTCGCTGCACTCGACCTTTCCCCCGAAATTTCCTGATATGCGACAGCCTTCTTCAAAAACCAGTCCTTGAATCATACGCATTACCTGGGCAGGATTGCCATAAAATGCCACCGTGTCAGGATCGAATAAACCTTTTTGCAAAGGCGCCAATACAATGGCTTCACATTCCTCATTCTCCAATCGAACCATTTGTTTAACTTCTTTACGGCCTCTTTCTTCTGTCTGGGAAAAGTCAACCTCACAAAAAAGCTTCCCGAGTGTTTCAGCCGGGTCAGCGGCACCACTCAAACCAAACGCGATCATCGCAGGAACACAGATTAAATCTTTCTTGGTGAGTCCCACCGTCCATCCATATGTTCTCGCCATGGTGACACCCTGGCATATAGTGACTCGCTTTCCCAACACCTCAGAAGGCCGACGGGTTTTTTCGGGAAAAGTCGATTTATCTTTCAAAAACTTGACGGCAACAGGAAAGGTTTTCAGTCTCAGGTTCTTGTAAATAAAATCCGCAGATTCCTGGTAATTCACTTGGGCCATGAAGCACCTCCTTTCGTTAATACCTTAACCTTTCATGAAAATTAAGGAGCATATTTAGGTCGCTTATAACCGTAGGGCCAAACACAGGCCGTCTTTTTCAGGAGAATGGAGCGGTAAGAATGAAAATAAACTCACCGGCCTGAATTCTCCGGAACTGAATATTGCTGTGTTGAAAGGTTTAGCATCCTCGAATCCGACATTGTCTGCCACAAGCAGCCCGTTTTGTCTCAAAAGATCGCGACAATGCGGCAATACCGCATCGTAGTCTGCTTTGTCGATATCCATAAAGATCATATCAAAGGTCCCGGACAGGGTTTTTATTTCTTCAATTGCATCGCAAAGGCGAATCTCAATCTGATCGTTAACACCCGCACGAATGAAATTATCCCGGGCTCTTGCAGCCATTTTCGGATCATTTTCCAGAGTTACCAGTTGTCCAGTTAGATTTTCAAAAGCTTCCGCCAGAAAAATGGCGGAATAGCCTGTTGCCGTGCCAAGCTCCAGAATTCTTTCGGCTCGAATAATTCTGGCCAGTATAAAAAGGAGTTCACCCACCACCGGACCGACAATGGGAATGTCTTCACGAAAAGCCTCTTCTTCCAACTCCTTGAGCAATACACTTCTTTTTGGAATAAATCGTCTAAAATATTTTTCCGGGTTTTTTATAAGTTCGGACATGCTGCTTCTCCTAAGGAAAAAATCGTCTGGAAACTCTCAAGCAATAAATTATATTTTTGATGTATTTTTAAGATGGTTAATAATATTCATGTGACACTTGCGAACTAAGTTTCGGGATGCAGCTCAAAAGTATCACCCGGTTCGGTGAGAATATTGGTCGTACCCGATTCAAACTGAAGAAACAGTTTTTCTTTATGTCCGTCTATTTCGGGAATGTTGTTTTTCCAATCGAAAAGCCGGCAGGTGTCCGTTAAGTCGTTCGGCATTGAACACCGGATAAAGGGCATCAAGGGGTCACCGGCAATCGATTTGTAATTGAACATCATGGCTTCATCCAGCGGGAATTGGTCAAGCTCAAAAAGCTGAATTAAATAAATAA
>Ga0210085_1000199_pt1 | contig 27187 bp, 19 predicted proteins | sample China_Galinas_PW_5_FD_184866 | JGI IMG/M metagenome (GOLD analysis project Ga0210085, IMG submission 184866) | Wetland microbial communities from San Francisco Bay, California, USA, that impact long-term carbon sequestration - China_Galinas_PWC_D1... | ecosystem: Environmental > Aquatic > Marine...
AGATCACCTATGAAGTTTTCCGGGATCTTGGGATTTCTTTTGCCGTGGTTCTGGTGCTGATATTTGTGCTGGTTGTGGGATGGTTTCAATCGTTTAGCACGCCACTGGTCATTATGGCCGCCATTCCTTTTTCTCTCATCGGCATCCTTCCAGCGCATTGGGCTCTTGGCGCTTTTTTTACCGCAACCTCCATGATCGGATTTATCGCAGGGGCCGGAATTGTTGTGAGAAACTCCATCATCCTGGTCGATTTTATAGAATTGCGTCTAAAAGAAGGAATGCCGCTGGATCTTGCGGTCATTGACGCCGGAGCCGTTCGATTTCGGCCCATGATGTTGACCGCCGCAGCTGTAGTTGTCGGTGCGTCGGTCATTCTGTTCGATCCCATTTTTCAGGGACTTGCCATATCCCTTATGGCAGGAGAAGTTGCTTCCCTCTTTTTCTCAAGGATGACCGTTCCGATCCTTTATTTTCTCGATAAGCGGTGGGAATTCACCCATGGGCACTTAACGCCAACTGAACAAAATTTATCTGACCAAACCTGAGCGTTTCAAATTGTGACAAGATAAGATATCTAAGAAATTATCGACCATTTGCCTTTATCTTTTACTTATGATATTTGGGATTAAGCATAAAATTCATTCATATTCTTCTGAGCATTTTTGTTAGAACGATGGAAACACGTATTTAACACGCCTAAATTCACAACGCCAATGATCAAACCCGTCCATATCAAAAAAATTAGCTTTTTCATGCTGAGCATCTTCTTTATTATCGGCACCCAAAAAGCAATGGCCGATAGTTTCAGCTATAGTAATAACAACACCGTGGTGGGATCCGTTCAGCACCACATTGTCGTACCCGAAGAGACCCTGTTGGACATTGCCCGTAATTTCGGATTGGGGTATAATGAGCTCTCGCTCCTTTACCCAAAGTTAAACCCATGGATGCCCGGCCCCGGACAAAATCTTGTCATTCCCACCCAATGGATCTTGCCCTCTACCAATTTGTTTGGGCTGGTTATCAATCTGCCGGAAATGAGACTCTATCATTTTATCCCGAAAACCGGGATGGTGACCACATATCCGGTGGGAATTGGCGATGTCGGATGGGAAACCCCGGTAGCCGTGAGTCATGTCATTTACCGTAAGGTCGACCCCACATGGTTGATACCAGAGTCTTTAAGGGACAAATACGGCGGCGCTGTAACGATTCCTCCCGGACCGAACAATCCTTTGGGAAAATACTGGCTCGGCCTGTCGCTTCCCGGATACGGTATTCACGGTACAAATTCTCCATGGGGCATCGGCAAACGGGTCAGTCACGGATGCATCCGCCTGTATCCGGAACATATTGCCTTGCTTTTTAAAAAGGTAGATGTCAGCACGCCTGTTGAAATCGTTTATGAACCCGTAAAAATCGGCTTCCAAAATCAAAATATATTCATAGAAGTTCATCCGGATATTTACAACAGAATCCCCGATATGCAGGCACAGACCTTGCGTCGATTACACGAACGGGATATTTTGACCAGTGTTTCAGTTTCATTGGTCAAAGATGCGCTTGAGAAACAAAGCGGACTTCCGGTTCGTGTGGGTTTTCTTAAGAAGGGAGGTGATGATACACTCACTGTTAAAACGTCAAATCATGAATGACATCCGTTTTTAACTCTAAACAAAAGGAGGCAATTCAATGGATATACGGAAAAACGTGTGGATGGTGATGGGGCTTGTATTATCACTCGCCCTGGCTTTTTCGCTGATGAGCTGTGCAACCACAGATCAAATGAAAATGCTGGAAAAACAGGTTCAACAGGCCAGCCAAGATGCCAAGGACGCCAAAGCAATGGCCCAAGATAGCTCTCAGCAGGCCCAACAGGCAGATGCATCCGCCGTACGTGCTGAAAAAGCAGCGGACGCTGCTGCTGCCTCGGCACAAAAGGCTGAAGACATGGCCAATAAAGCAGAAGCCATCTTCAACCAACAGATGAAAAAATAACGATAACGTCCGGAACCCGGGATATGAAGAAACGCTCCGGGTTCCGGATGTTTAATTACTGATAAAGAAATGACTCGAACTATATATGTCTATTGATCACGCTTAAAAGTTCACCTTTTATTCAACGCCATCTCTTTTCTAATCCATTTGTTCATTTCCCCTTGATCAATATCCGTCAACCTGTCACGCTTTGGTCTGTTTTAAGCAATGATTGAATAAACAGCGCTTTAGTGTTGACTTTTTTCAAGATGTATGATCGAAAAAAGAATTGTTTTTATTTCATGCAGATAGTAACGCATCAGAGGCAGTGCACACCTTTTGGCTCTGTGAATTAGGTTAACATATTTTTTAAAACGATGGAGATATCAATTGTACGGCTTTCATGCAATATCAACTCATAACGGCTGGGCAATGGCCCTTGCCGGTACTCTAATCGTCTTTTCCGGACTGGTGATTCTGTCCACCGTAATTTCTCAAATTCACAAGATACTGCTGTTCTTTGAAAATAAATACGCCAGTTTTAGAAACAACCATAAAATACAGGAAAACGATGAACCTGAAGAACAACCGGAATCGGCTTTACCAAAAATATTTCCCGCGGAGCTTGATGAAATAGCCCGTCTGTATCAACCTTTGCTCGAAGAAATCGGAGAAACTTTTTATCTTTCCGATCTATATAAACTTGCCAGGGAAAAACATTATCCACACCCGCATATAACATTTACCGCCTTTCGTGATGCCAAAATATTAATCCCTTACGGTGATGGCGTGTTCAGCTGGACCCCACCTAAAGAAAATACAGTTAACGAAAATCAATAAAGGTTAATCCATGCATCTGCTTTTTCAATTTTTATCAAATACCGGCTACTATCTGGCCGACTATCGCAACGTTATCATGATCGTGGTCGGTACGGTATTTTTATATCTTGGAACCGCAAAAAAATACGAGCCGCTTCTTCTTGTTCCCATCGGCTTTGGTATTCTGGTGGGGAATATCCCCTTTTTCAAGGGATTCGGGCTTGGTATATATGAAAACAACAGTGTACTTCACTATTTGTATTTCGGTGTGACCACGGGTCTCTATCCTTCGATCATTTTTTTGGGCCTCGGGGCAATGACCGACTTTTCTTCTTTACTGGCACGGCCGAGTCTCATGCTTTTGGGGGCAGCCGCTCAAATGGGAATATTTTTTACGCTTCTGGGCGCCCTTGGCCTCGGGTTTTTGCCCAAAGAAGCCGCATCCATTGCCATTATCGGCGGCGCCGACGGACCGACATCCATCTTTCTCACCGCTAAACTGGCGCCCCATCTCATCGGACCCATTGCCATCGCTGCCTATTCCTATATGGCATTGATCCCCGTTATTCAGCCGCCCATCATGCGACTTTTAACCAGCCGCAAGGAAAGACTCATCCGTATGCCGGAACTTCGAGAAGTGACCAAAAAAGAACGTATCATCTTCCCCGGCATAGCTGTTATCTTGTGCTGTTTCCTTGCACCGGCTTCCATACCGCTTCTTGGCACATTCTTTTTTGGAAATCTCTTAAAAGAATGCGGTGTCACCGAACGCCTGGCTCAGACCGCCCGTACGGCAATCATCGATATCGCAACAATACTGTTGGGGTTAACGGTGGGTGCCAGCACCCAGGGGGATGTGTTTTTAACGCCAAAATCTGTGGGGATTTTTTTCCTCGGTGCCGTTGCGTTTAGCATCGCAACAGCCTCCGGGGTCATCTTTGGCAAAATTATGAACCTTTTTCTGAAAGAAAAGATCAATCCATTGCTTGGCGCAGCCGGTGTATCCGCTGTTCCCGGTTCAGCCCGAGAGGTTCATCTGGTAGGTCAGTCTGAAGATCCTGAAAATTTCCTGCTCATGCATGCCATGGCCTGCAACTCTTCCGGTGTTATCGGATCTGCAATCTGTGCGGGTATCTTGTGGAGTTTTATGATTGTTCTTTGAGGTCATCGCCATCTTGATCAAAACACAATAAAAAAGCGGTTTTAAACGTTAGGATAATGATCACTCATGCCCCTCCCGCTTTAACAATTCATGATACCAGACGGAAAAATCGTACATCCCCTTGCACCTGTCGTCATCGTTGATAATTCCAAGACAAATTTCAAACACGCCGCTTCCGTATGCATTACTGTATTCCTGAAAACTTCTCGTTTGTAAAAATTCCCGGACCAGCATTTGCGTCGTTCTCTTGGTTTTATCTTTTCTGATGTCTATGGGATCTTTGGGTTCCTGGAAAGGCTCCCATTTTTCATACCCTTTTTTTAAGATGTGTTTCTGGCGTCTAGGGGACATGCTATCAAAAATGGCTCTTTTTCGTTTTTCCTCTTCTTCCGGGGATATTGTTGTCATTTTACTTTCCTTGCTGATTTGGTTTTTCATTTTCTTCCACCAACCCAAGATAGTCTTCGTTATAATCGGTGAGAATCGCCATAGATAACGGAACAAGCAAATCTCCCATCTTAAGATACCGGGTTCTGATTTGGCTGACAAATTCAGCAGAAATTTCGTAAAGCTTTTTTTGAATAATATCCAGGTTGGCCGTGGGATACGGTTTGCCTTCAACAAAAGCCGACTTCCCACAGGTATGCCCGATACCCCCTGTAGATGTTGGAATACCATAAAGTCGGCAGGTAATGGGTCGATATTCATATATATCACACACATCATCTTCGTTAAGAAGTGGACATCTGACCCGTTCGGCAGCAATTTCCATAAGTATTTCAACCTCGTTCTTTCCAGCTTCTTTGTCCTTATATGCTTTTCTTTTAACCATGTATGTTTTTCGATCCGCACGGTTCGATTTTTCAATAATTACCTGTTTTTTGTTGCCTTCAAACATTTCATTAAACCGATGATTGATATACATCGCTTCGATCAATGTCAGATCGAACAATGCATGACAACAGTCTGCACATTTAATTTCACATGTTACGCATTCCGGAAACTCTTTTTGTACTTTTGCAAACAATTCATCGGCTTTCGCTGAAAGCGCTTTATATTTTTCAAAGAATGGTGTAAAATCTATTTTCATTGTTTAACTCCTAACGTTTTAAATTTTTTATTAAAAAGCACAACCATCCAAACCAGGGGGAAATAATGTTTCACGTGAAACACTATTTCCCGATACAGAATCGGTTAAAAATTTGATCGATGACATCGTCTTTGGCAACAACGCCGATAATTTCACCCAGGCTGTCTAATGTTTCCTTGATATCGATAGCAATCAACTCAAACGAAGTTCCTTTTACTATTTCTTCACCGGCGGAAACGGCAACCCTCAAACTCTTTTCAAGGGCTATTTTATGCCTTAAATTTGGAATAATGGTATTTTGAATGTCAAAGTGGTGGTCTCCGATGGCAAGTTTTGCGATTAAATCCTTGAGCGAGCTCAACCCGGTTCCGTATAAAGCTGAAATTTTAACGTTTGGTATGTTATTCCATGCTTGGAAATTTTCAGCGTTAACGTCATCGTCAACCAAATCGATTTTATTTATCACCAATATCATCCGTTTGTCATCGATTGTCTGATATATTTTTTGATCCTCTTTGGTGAACGGATCACTTGCATCGATCATGAAAAGTATCAAATCCGAATCTTGAATATATGCTTTGGTCTTTTCAATACCAAGAACTTCAACCGGATCGTTTGTCTCGTGAAGGCCGGCGCTATCGGCGATAATGACCGGTATACCGTGAATATTCAATGTTTCTTCAATTAAATCTCTCGTTGTTCCGGGAATGGGTGTAACAATTACGCGATCATCTTGTATCAGCCGGTTCATAAGGCTTGATTTACCAACATTGGGCCTGCCAACCACAATCATTTTAAGACCGTCTCTTAAAAAATGCGCATTTTCATATCGCGCGACCAGGCCTGATAGCTCGCCGATAACAGCCTTGTCCAAAATTTGATGAATGGATTTCACATCGATAACATCCCCAACATCTTCCGGAAAATCTATAGCTGCCTCCACTTGTGTTAAAATATCGATCAGTGAATGTCGTATGCACCCAATTCGGTTTTTCAATTCCCCCTTTATTTGAGAAGTGGCTATTTCAAGTGATTTTAAAGTTCTGGAATTGATAATGTCAATAACCGCCTCAGCCTGGGTAAGATCAATACGACCGCTAAGATAGGCTCTTTTTGTGAATTCGCCGGGATCGGCTAGCCGGGCACCTTTTTGTAATACCAAATCCAAGATCGAAGCCATTACAACATAACCCGAATGGGTGTTTATTTCGATAATATCCTCTCTGGTGTATGTCATAGGGGCTTTCATGGCCGACAGAAGAACTTCATCCAGCATCTTTCCTGTGTCAGGATTCACAATATGCCCGTGATAAATGCGGTGGGATTTTAAGGGAAAAGAGCGGACGCCACCTTCAGGACAACCTTCTCCCTTCGACGCGTGTGATCTTTTAAAAATTGTTTCAGCTATAAAAAAAGCGTCTTTGCCGGAGATTTTTATAATTCCGATACCGCCGCTACCGGTAGGTGTTGCAATGGCGGCGATAGTATCATATTCCATTTTTTATAACATGTATAGCTGGTTTCAACACTTTCAAACAAATAGAGACCTTTGAAATACCAACTTCATACGACACATCGGATTGAAAGCTTGGGTTAATCGTTTTTCTTTCGGGGTGAATTTTTCTTTGGAAATATGACAAGTTTTCTTAAAATTCCTTCCCCCATACTCTGGGTTCTCACCATGGTTTCATTTTTTAAGGCAATATGTACGATCCGTCGATCATGAGAATTCATTTGACCCATTGTCGCCGGTTTTCCAGTCTTTTTAACTTTCTCAGCGAGCCTAAATGCCGTTTTTTCCAAACTAACGCGCCGTTTTTCCAAATACCCCTCAACATCTACCTGAATTCCAACACGTTCTTTTCTTTTCTTGTTAACAATTTTTTCAACGATATATTGCATTGCTTCAAGGGTTTGCCCGCGCTTTCCGATAAGAACGGCAGAGTTTCCACCCTTTACCTGGAAAAAATATCGATTTGATTTTTCTGTTATCGAGATTGTCGCGCCTGTGGTAATTAAATCAAGAATGCGTTGCAGGGCCTGTCTGCCAATTTCTTTTGGATCATCCTCTGAAGGAATATGTTCTATATCATCAATTGAGTCATCCAATTGAAAGTCTTCATGTGTTTCGGTTTGACCCAAAGAATCGGTCTTTTGTTTTTTGGTCTTTGAGTCTTCAATTTTAAATTCCTGAGATTTTTTGGGTAGGGTAACACGAATACGCGCTTTTTTGGTGCCTACCAATCCAAAAATTCCAGTTGATCCGTAGGAAATAACATCATGCTTGAGCTTTTCCTTGGGTATGTCTAGTTCTTCACAGGCTTTTTTTACTGCCATTTCAACATTTTTGTCCTCAAACTCCAAGCTGGGCGACATTAGTAAACCTCCGTTATTAAGCGTTTTTCTTCGTGACATAATACTGTTGGGCCACGGAAATGATATTGTTTACAAGCCAGTACAGAACAAGCCCCGAAGAAAAATTGATAAAAATCACTGTAAAAACAATCGGCATCATCATCATCATTTTGGCTTGGGTCGGATCCCCTGCTGGTGGCGACATTTTTTGCTGAATAAACATGGTCACTCCCATAATGATGGTTAAAACAGGTATGCCGTATGGCGGTTGCATAAAAGGTACGGAAAAATCGAACCGAAAAAGACGATCCGGTGCTGACAGATCATTGATCCATCCGAAAAACGGCGCATGTCTTAATTCTATGGCTTCATATAACATTCTATAAAGCGCAAAAAAAACGGGAATCTGCACCACCATTGGAAGGCATCCGCCCAGGGGATTGACCTTATACGTTTTATACAACCCCATCATCTCTTCATTCATTTTTTTCTTGTCGTCTTTATATTTCTCTTTAATTTCCGCCATCAACGGTTGAATCTTTTTCATTGCAGCCATTGATTTATAGCTTTTATTTCCCAGGGGCCACAGAAGGACTTTGCTGAGTATCGTTAAAATGATAATAGCAACACCATAGTTGGGGATATAACCGTATATAAAATTCATTATCCAGACACATGGTTTGGCAAGTACGTCAAACATACCGAAATTGACGGCTTTGATCAGGTCATAATTCACGGATTTTAAAACTTTCATACTTTTTGGCCCGAAAAACAGTTTGTATTTAAAAACATGCTGATCTTCAGGCTGAATCACCTGCTCCGGTTGAATATAGGTATTCTTTAGGATTTTATCGTCATTAATGCTAAGATGCATACTGGCATCTACGGCCTCGTCAGGCATAATCGCAGATATGAAATACCGATCCTGAACCGCAATCCATCTTAATTTCCCGGGATATACATCTTTCTTTTTGATTTTCTTAATCTTAATTTGTTCTAGTTTGTTATTTATCAAGGCGCTCGGCCCTTCAAAGCCATACCTGCTCACGTTTTCCGGAGTTTTTTCTAATAAAGATAATGTCAAATTGTCTTTAATGGTTTGATCGGAACCATTTTTAATGGCAACATTAAGAGAAATCACATAGGTTTCAGGTGAAAATAAATAGGTCTTTTCAACGACAACCCCCTTGGGAGATGTCCATGAAAAAGATATCTTTTTGGCTTGATTTTTGATATCTACAGAATCCTTCTCAAGATTAACTGAAAATATCGCATTATCGATTCCTTTAAGACTATTCCCGGCAAATCCGATCCGCACGGTTCCTTGGGACAAATCAGGATTTATCATTTCATAAAAAGGGGAATTGGGATCAACGGTTTCTCGATATTTTTTTAGAACAACGCTCTTGAACACCGCTCCTTTTTCTGAAATCTTTGCTGTATACAAGGGCAAATTTACGGTAATTGTTCGAGAAGGTTTAGTCGGCTCTGAAGCAATTTCTTTTAACGGTATTTGAGCTTTTAAGGGGGGGGCTTCTTTTGTTGTCTTTTGCCTTTCTGTTATCCCAGACGTTTTATTTGACTGTTGTTCCGTTTGAACGGCCTGTTGGGGAAGCTTTCCCTTTTCTTTATCAACAAATAAAACATTCCAAACAATAAAGACCAGCAAAGACAAGCCTATTGCAATAAATAATCGCACGTGTTCCATTATCCGTTATCCTCTCCAAAGTTCAATACAATATATACAACGTTTTGTTCAAATAAATTGAATTATCGGTGTTTTCGGGTTCAGAGGAGCAAAATCTATGTAGGATTGTGAAAAGGCGGGCAAAAAATTTTCCCTCCTGAATCGGTATCCTTTATTTGGAACCTGTCCCCAAGCGGCATCATATGCACTGTTTTATGGAACAGGGTCGATTCCTCCCGGATGAAAGGGATGGCACCTTAAAATTCTTTTCAAAGCAAGCAGAAATCCCTTAAGAAGTCCATAACGCAAAATAGACTGATAGGCATACTCAGAACAGGTTGGATAAAAACGACATGCAGGAGCCAGTATTGGAGACAATACGAATTGATAGGCTCTTATTAATATCAGAGCCGGTATCACGAATATTCTATTAATGCTCTAAACTCCTGGAAATATTTCTGAAAACGTCTTTCAGGGATAGAAAGGCCTGCTCCGATGATAGATCCGCGGCCTTCTTTTTAGCGATAATATTGATATCCCAATGACCTGTAATAATGTGCCTGTTTAACCGAAAGTATTCGCGAGAGAATCTTTTAATCCTGTTTCTTGTAGGGGCATTTCCTACTTTTCTCGATACAGTGAGACCAAGGCGGGTTCTTTGACGTCGACCTGGAGAGAATATTGCAATAAAATATCTGTTTTGTGTTTTCTTCCCCAAAAGAGACAATTCAAGAAACTCGGAGCGTTTTAATATTCTGTCCGCCTTGGTAAAACAAAAGCGCAAAAGAGACTCCTCTGTTTAACCCATTACATCTCTTAATTTATTTTATCGAGCAACACGTTTTATACCGTTAAACGGGCTCTGCCTTTTGCTCTGCGTCTGTTAATAATCCTTCTGCCTTGCTTTGTCGACATTCTTTTCAGAAACCCGTGTGTTCTTGCCCGCTTAATTCTGCTGGGTTGATATGTTCGTTTCATAACTTATAATCCTTATTCAGACACTAATGTGTTTTCTATTCCCGTATTATTTATAAATTAACCGGATTTATAAATCACAAGATGACCGAGTTGTCAAGCTTCAAACTCAACCAAAATTTCGATGGTAATATGACGTACCTCTTACAAACGTAATAAAAAATGCTCAACCGCCCGTTATTCATTGATAATTTCATAAATATCAAACTCTTCCATATGAAGTTTGGCATCCGGATATAAGACAATTTGCCTCCCGATAATTCGCTCAACAGCAACGATAATGTGGCTTTCTTCACCATAGAGGAGTTCGGCAATTTCAGGGTTTACTCTCAAGCTGACCTTAACCCCTATCATATCTCGTGATTCGCGAAGAATTTCCCTATAAATATTATAACATATTGTCTGTTTGGAGATAAGATATCCCTCTCCGTCACAATAAAAACACGGTTCGCAAAGTATCCTGGTCAATGGCTTTCGAATCCGCTTTCGGGTCATCTGTATCAACCCCAACTCTGATATGGGCAGTACATGGGTTTTACTTCTATCTTTTTTAAGCGCCTCTTTTAGTGTATTAAAGACTTTTTCCTGATTCGACTTTTTTTCCATATCGATAAAATCGATAATTATAATACCTCCGATATCCCGAAGACGGATCTGATAGGCGATTTCTTTAACCGCTTCAAGGTTGGTTTTTAGAATCGTTTCCTCCAGATTATATTTTCCGACATATCGTCCGGTGTTGACATCAATGGCCACCAGCGCCTCTGTATGTTCAATCACGATATATCCGCCGGACTTCAGCCACACCTTATTTTTTAATGCCCGTGAAATATCCGCTTCTAAATTAAATGAATCAAAAATCGGTTCCAAGCCTTCATAAAACTCCACGGAATCTTTAAGACTCGGCATGAATTCATCAAGAAATTTTAAAATAGATTCATATCCCGAACGAGAATCTATGATTAGATTTTCAGCTTCATGCAACAAAAGATCCCGAACAGCACGAAGACTGATGGCCACCTCCTTATGCAAAAGATACGGTGCCGGAGCTGTTTGGTATTTCTGTTGAATACTCTCCCACAAATTATTAAGAAATCCCATCTCATAGTTAAGCTTCTCTTCCTGAACACTTTCTGCTGCAGTTCGAACAATATATCCGAAATGATTATCACGGATAGATTCAACAATCGCTTTTAAACGATTCCGTTCTGTATCGTCTTCTATTCGCCTGGATATCCCAATATGGTCTGATGTCGGCATAAGCACTAGAAATCGACCGGGAAGGGATATGTGTGTTGTCAGTCGCGCTCCCTTTGAGCCTATGGGGGCCTTGGCGGCTTGAACCATCATTTCTTGTCCTTCAGTGATAAGTTCTTCAATGTGCCTGTCACGACGGATCGAGGTAAGATAAGAATTATAAGAAATACCTTCTTCTGTGCTGCCGTTGTTATTCAAGAAATCTTCAATAGGGCTATAATTATCACCAATAACATCGTCTACATAGATAAAGGCCGCCTGCTTTAACCCGATATCTACAAAAGCGGCCTGCATTCCTGGAAGAACCCGCTGCACTTTTCCCTTGTAAATATTTCCGGCAATATCTGAAGCATCTCCCCGTTCTATGAAAAGTTCAGCAATGTTTCCGTCCTCAAGAAGCGCCACTCTGGTTTCATGATCAGCAACATTGATGACAATTTTTTTATACATACTCTTCCCTGGTTTTTAAATTATAGTTTAACAACCTCTGTCTGTTTTATTTCTGCCCAGGATAATCCGAAAACCTTATCAAGAACCTCAAAAGGTCTCACTGTTTGTCCTGGTTCCGAACTGAGGGTCATCCTCAACTGCTTGGGCGCGAGCAAGGTCAGGTTTATCACCATCTCTTTTAAGTTTATTTTTTTGGTTTTCCCTTTTCGGTTGAATCGTGTAACGATGAACTCTGACATCTCGTTAAAATGGTTCATTTTTTTTTCATCGAAAAAACCGTTTTTGGAGGTTACCATATAACTAACGGGTTCAAATGATTTATTCGAAGAAGTTGTCGGGACAAGATGGCAGCTTAGAATGCGGATTCCCTTTGGAAGATGACGGTTTAATCCGTTTATGATGGTTTGCGGTTTTACATGGCCATGTACAGATAAATAAAATATCTCATTTAAACTCTCCAAGCCGATGGGAAGCGCATCTTCAAAGGATATCAGTGGCTTCGGGTGAAATCCTTCTGAATATTTAACAAGTATGCCGGCACGCCGGATCGCGCGAAAAAATATTTTAACCATTTCAAGATGCCCAAAAAATTTTGCCTGACCCTGTTTAGAAAATGATACCTTTAATTTTTTATAATCTTTTTGTTTATGGTGCCCTTTCGTAAAATTTTTAACCGTGTCTTCTTTACGGTCATCAAACACTTTGGGTTCAATAACTTCAAAATCACACACCCCACATTGGTTACAATTGCCGTTTCGACAATCAATCGTGTGCACACCTTCCAAGGATTTTTCCCACTCACTAATTAAATAATCTTTTGACACCATGGTATCAATATGATCCCACGGTAATGGTTCCATCGTATTTCTAACCCGTGTTGTAAAAAAATCAATATCAACGTTTTCATCTAAAAAAGACGCTTCCCACGACCGATATCTAAACTTATCGCTCCAGCCGTCAAATTTACATCCTTTGTTATATGCAGCCACCAGCAAACGATTAAGACGCCGATCCCCCCGTGCCCAAAGTCCTTCAATTATACTGACTTCGGGGTTCTGCCACTTAAATCGAACGCCTGGCAGGTTCAGTTTTTTCTTCAACCAGGTAATTTTATGTTTCGATTCGTCCAATGAAATTTGAGACGACCACTGAAATGGGGTGTGAGGCTTTGGAATAAACGTTGTTATACTGACGTTGATTTGGCCTTTTCGCTTATTTTCACGGCGAACGGTTTTGAGTCTTTTCACAAGATCGACAATCGCTTCTAAGTCGTCGTCCGTTTCTGTGGGAAGACCGATCATAAAATAGAGCTTCACAACCTGCCACCCCAGTAAAAACGCATCGCTTACCGTGTCCATGATGTCTTTTTCCGTTATATCTTTATTAATCACGTCTCTAAGCCGCTGACTTCCCGCTTCCGGCGCAATTGTAAAGCCGGTTTTTCTGACCTTTTTGATAAGATTCATCAGTCTGGGGGTTAATGTGCCCGCCCTTAGAGAAGGAAGGGATATTGCAATACGGTGATTCGCATACCTTGACATCATATTTTCCATTAATGGTAAAATACAACTATAATCCCCTGTACTTAAAGATAAAAGTGATATGTCTTCATAACCGGTTGCCGCAACGGAAGCATCGGACAGGGAAAGCAGCTTCTTTAAAGATCTTTCACGGACCGGTCGGTATATCATCCCGGCCTGGCAGAACCGGCATCCTCTGGTGCATCCTCTCGATATTTCGAGTCTTAAGCGATCATGAACCGGTTTGCCGTATGGAATAATCGGTGTGTCGGGAAAGGGCACTTTATTAAGATCGCTAACCACCGCTTTTTTAATGTTAACATAATCCGGATATCTTGGTGTAAGCGTCTGAAAATCATCGTGATCAAATTCCGGGTTAAAAAACGCCGGGATATACACACCTTCGAGGTGAGACCATTGTCTCAAAAGGGTCTCTTTGTCGCGATGTTTCTCTGCCTTCCATTCAAGCCAGGCCCGGCACATTTTTATGATGACTTTTTCACCATCTCCGATTACGATGGCATCAAAAAAATCTGCCACCGGTTCCGGATTACATGCACAAGGACCGCCTGCAATGACAAGTGGGAATGAATCGTCCCGCTGTCGCGCCAGAAAAGGAATGCCGGCCATGTCCAATATGCTGAGTATATTCGTATAATTAAGCTCATAAAGAAGGCTAAAACCGATGATATCAAACTCCTTTAGCGGTTTTTTTGATTCCAGCGAAGCAATCGTGAGCCCCGATGATCTGAGATATTCCTCCATGTCGGGTGCCGGTGCAAAAACCCTTTCAGCAGCAATCTTCGGGTGGCGGTTAAGGATATGATACAGTATCTGAAGTCCGAAATGAGAGGTTCCAATCTCATATAGATCCGGAAAAGCCAGTGCAAAACATAGGTCTATCTTGCTGTGATCTTTTTTAATGGTGTTGATTTCAGAACCTAAATATCGGCTGGGTTGCTCGATCAGGGGTAAGATATCTTGAATGCTTTTTATACTCATGATATATATTTTCTCAAAAATCACACCGATTAAATGGCTGAAAGAAATCCATGGGTGAAAACTGGTTACACTTGATCGTATTATACCGGAGCTCAAAATGCCAGAAATAAAATCGCAAAACAATACACTTATAATTTCAGTGGTTTTCCTTCTTGTTTTTTTTAACCCGTATTATCTTATCAGACCGGCCCTCCTCAACGCTGAAAATTTGCGCGAAAGTGCGGTGGTGAAAGCCATTCGAAAAATGAGTCCCGCGGTGGTTAACATAAGCTCGGAGGTTGAGGTTAGCAAGCGTGTAAATCCATTTTACGGGTTTGGGATGGATCCTAACTTTGAATCTTTTTTCAGAGATTTTTTCGACCCCGGTTTCGAACAAAAATATAAGCGAACCAGTCTGGGATCCGGAGTCATTATTGACGGCAAACGAGGATTTATTCTTACCAACAAACACGTAATTGTAAAAAGTTCAACCATTACCGTTGCGTTAAAAGACGGGCGTGAGTTTAAAGCACAAGTTATAGGTGCAGATCCTGATTCCGATCTCGCCGTATTGCGTATTTCTCCCAAAGACGATCTTCCGGCAATTGAAATGGGTAATTCCAACAATCTTATGATTGGTGAAACGGTGATCGCCATTGGAAATCCTTTTGGTTTCGCAAACACCGTAACAACAGGGGTTATCAGCGCCACCAATCGGAGTATAAGGACCGAAAATTCATTCTACCATGATTTTATTCAGACGGACGCTTCCATTAATCCGGGAAACAGCGGGGGACCACTATTGAACATATATGGTGAGCTCATCGGTATTAATACCGCCATATATGCCAAAGCCCAAGGAATCGGTTTTGCCATTCCTATTAACAAAGCCAGAAGGATTGTTACAGATCTTATCAAATACGGGGAGGTTATACCGGCCTGGATCGGCGTCACCGTACAAGATTTAGATGCAGAACTTTCCCAATATCTAAAAGCAACGACGGTTAAAGGTGTTTTGGTTAAAAAAACAGAAACATCCGGTCCTGCCTTTAAAGGCGGCATTCGTGAGGGAGATATTATACGATCTGTTGGATCTCGAAAAATTCTTTCTCAAATCGACTTTAATACAGCAATGAGCAACATCTCTGCCGGTGAAGCCATTAATATCAACATTTGGAGGAACGGCAAAACAAAAGAGGTTTCCGTGAAATCTTCATCCTTTCCAATAGAGCTGGCTTTGGACCTGGCCAACAACATCCTCGGAATCACGGTAAAAAATCTTTCCAAGAAAAATCGTTATCTTTACAAGACACAAACACAGGAAGGGGTGGTGATTACAGAAATTAATCGTAATTCATATCTCGCCCGTATCGGTGCCCGATCCGGGGATGTTGTTCGACAGATGGATGAATTAACGATAAAAAACATAAATGATTTTAAAAAGGCAATGGTTAAATACCGTAAAAAAAAGTCTTTGATTATCGTTTTACAGCGCCAGGATCAGCTTTATAACATTACGGTTAAATTATAAATATTGACGCGCCGGTATGGAGGCTTATGATGAAACGTACAAAAATCGTAAACTTGCTTCAATCAAAAACCCCCATCGACCTTGTTCTTATAAAGGGCTGGGTTCGAACCCGGCGTGATTCAAAAAGCTTTTCATTTATTGAAGTCAACGACGGATCCTGTCTTAAAAACATTCAGATTATTGCAAACAATACTTTGAGTAATTTCAATGCCATTACCGGACTCTCCACCGGATCTGCGGTTTCTGTTTCCGGTATACTTTCAGAATCTAAAGGTTCCGGTCAAAAATGGGAGGTTATCGCGGAAACCGTTGATATTTTAAGTGTTGCCCCCGAAACCTACCCGCTTCAAAAAAAACGTCACACAGACGAATTTTTAAGAACCATCGCTCATTTAAGACCTCGAACCAATAAATACGGGGCCACATTTCGAATCCGATCAGAGTTATCATACGCTATTCACAAATTTTTTAGAGAAAAAGGGTTTAAGTATATCCATTCACCTGTCATCACCGGCTCAGATTGTGAAGGGGCGGGGGAGCTGTTTCGCGTAACCACAATGGCGCTGGGTAATTTGCCTTCTAAAGACGGTAAAACTGACTTCACCGAAGATTTTTTTGGCAAAGAGGCAAACTTAACCGTATCCGGACAGTTGTCTGCTGAAATGTTTGCTCTTTCCCTTGGAGATGTTTATACCTTCGGACCAACGTTTCGAGCTGAAAACTCCAACACCAGTAGACATGTCGCAGAATTTTGGATGGTTGAACCGGAAATGGCATTCTGTGATCTTAAAGGAAATATGGATCTTGCTGAAGAAATGATAAAATATTTAACTGTATTTATTCTTGATGAATGTCACGATGACATTGAACTCTTTGCAAAATATGTGGATAAAACCTTGATAAAAACTCTCGACAATGTAGCGTCATCCGATTTTGAACGTCTTACCTACACCTCGGCCGTAGACATATTAAACAGATCAAACCAAAAATTTGAATATGATGTCGATTTTGGAAGAGACCTTCAAACTGAACATGAACGCTATTTATCAGAGCATTACTTTAAAAAACCGTTAATTGTATTTGACTACCCCAAAACAATAAAGCCTTTTTATATGCGATTAAATGAAGATCATCAAACCGTAGCAGCCATGGATGTTCTTGTGCCTCGAATTGGAGAAATTATTGGCGGAAGCCAGCGCGAAGAACGTCTTGAGGTGCTTGAAAACCGGATGGATGAAATGGATATGCCGAAAGAGAATTACTGGTGGTATTTGGATTCAAGGCGTTTCGGATCTGTTGAACACAGCGGCTTTGGTCTTGGATTCGAACGTCTGCTCATGTTGATAACCGGTATCAGCAACATCCGGGACGTTATTCCTTTTCCAAGAACACCCAATAGTATAGATTTTTAACGATTTTTTTATACCTATACCTTCATACATCTAAGCTTTGCCAGCTCTTCTGCATAGCCGTAAAGGTGAAGCCCTTTGCTTTCAACAATCATTTCACCATCTTTTACGCCAATCTCGCCAGCCATATATTCTTTGAGATTTTGAATACCCGCCAGGTTTGCCGGCATTCCTCCCCAAAGATCCCAGGAGCGAAAATATACAAAGAAATGAAGTGTATCATCCTGAATTCTTGTGTCTATGGCGCGTAAACACGGCGGGTCCAATAGGGTTAGGTCGGAAGGGTGTGCCACTTGAAGCACCATCTGATTGTTTCTGCTCCCGTATTTTTGATACGTTTGAATGATCCATTCGATTTGATTCAAATACAATTGGCCGTTTTCTTCAAAAACGGCTTTTCCGTCCAAACCTCTTTTGTCTATAATCTCCGTGTTTCCTTCTTCCCACCATTTAAACTTTTCCTCTGAAATCGGCGCACGGGTTAATCGTTCTCCATAGGTATAGGATTCCCCCGGTTCTTTCTGTCCGGTCATGATATATTCGATGTACGACCTTTTATAGCCATCTCCGCCGTATATATACGCTTCTTCCACCGGGTTGGGAATACCACAAGATGGCGGTATGTCAGGCAAAAGCGGCTGGGTACCCGGGTGTTTTATGTGTCCGGTAAAAAAATCATATTCGAGCCTCTCCTGCCCTGCATAACTTCCGCGATCTATTTTAAATTTCCGGCCATGGTCGAGTATATCATGAACGGCCTGAAACCAAAGGTCTGGTAAATCTCTTGCTTGAATCTTATGAATGTACATTTATATATCCAACATACTCACTTCAAGGGCATTGTCGTTAATAAATTCTCTTCGGGGCTCGACCTGCTCTCCCATGAGAACGGTAAAAATTTCATCGGTTTCAACGGCATCTTCAACCCTTACCTGTAACAGCGTCCTTTTGTCCGGATTCATTGTGGTTTCCCACAGTTGGTCCGGATTCATTTCACCAAGACCTTTATATCGTTGAATACCAAGCCCCTTTTTCCCTTCATTAATAAAATAGGCAAGTAATTGCTCTTTATCATCAATTTGCACAGCGTCTTTTTCATCTTCTTTGTTGAAAATAAAAAATGGCGGTTTATCGTTTTTTAATATACTTTTACTTAATATCAGACCTTTTTGAAAATCGTTTGAATAAACAAAATTCCTGCTGATTTTTAACGGTTTGATATTCCGAGACAATTCTACAACCCTGAGTTCATTCTGTTTTTCAAAAGACGGCGCAACGGTCATTTCATAGATATCTCTTTCATTATTGAATATAATTTCACCGACATCATAATTGTTTTTATTCAGCGTGTTATTAAGCACAAACATTTTTTGTTTGTCTTGCAGAAAATCTTTATTTTCAACGCCTTCTTTAAAGAGTGTTTCAATTAAATCACTGATAATTCCTCTTTCTTTAAATCTCGACATAATGGTAAAATACTCCGATAAATTTGCCATAAATATATAAAGCTTGTGATCCGACAAAATATCTTCTTTTTCTCCGAACTTAACATTTTTTTTATCACATATCCTTTTTAAAATTTGATCATTCAGATCTTTTTCATTTTTTAGATACGTCGATTTTTTTCCTTTTCCAACCTTAAATAATGGGGGTTGGGCGATGTAAAGGTATCCGTTATCTATCATCTCGGGCATATGCCTGTAAAAAAATGTCAAAAGAAGTGTCCTGATATGAGATCCATCAACATCAGCATCTGTCATAATAATGGTTTTATGATACCTTATTTTTTCGATGTTATATTCTTCCTGACCGACACCGGTTCCAAGTGCGGTAATTATATTTTTAATTTCTTCACTTCGCAAAATTTTATCGAATCGAGCTTTCTCAACATTTAAAATTTTTCCTTTTAAAGGTAAAATAGCTTGAAATTTCCTGTCGCGTCCCTGTTTTGCACTGCCTCCGGCAGAGTCGCCTTCAACAATAAAAAGCTCTCTTTCCGATGGTTCAGAAACCTGGCAATCGGCAAGCTTGCCTGGAAGTGTTGAATCGACAAGAGCCCCCTGTTTTCTAGCGAGGTCTCTGGCGCGTTTGGCTGCATCTCTAGCCCGCGATGCATCTACGGCTTTACCAATTATTTTTCTGGCTGTGGATGGATTTTCCTCTAAAAATATACTTAGCTTCTCGTTGATCAAAGACTCTACAAGCCCTTTAACTTCACTGTTGCCAAGTTTTGTTTTTGTTTGACCTTCAAACTGTGGGGATTTTATTCGAATACTGATCACAGCTGTTAAACCTTCCCGAATATCGTCTCCGCTGATTTTGGCTTTTAGATTTTTTGGAAGGCTTCCATTTGTTGAATATTGATTGATGGTACGTGTTAATGCCGCCTTAAAGCCGATAAGATGAAATCCTCCTTCAATCGTATTGATATTGTTTGCAAAAGAAAATATTTTTTCCTTGAATGTATTATTATATTGAACGGCAACTTCTATTTGAACATCGTTTTTTGCGCCTTCCATGAATATGGGCTTGTGAAGCGGTGTATTCATTTTATTTAAATATTCCACAAACGACACAATGCCGCCCTTATAAAAAAACGCATCTTTTTTATCCGAACGTTCATCTTCTATGGTTAATTTGACCCCTTTATTTAGAAAAGCGAGTTCTCTTAACCTTCGAATCAGAATTTCATAATTAAAGTCGTCTGTTTCTAAAATTTCGGTATCAGGCACAAAATGTATTTTTGTGCCTCTTTTTTTTGTTTTACCGATAACCGTCAGTTCTCTGATTTTTTTACCTTTTTCATACGTCTGATGGTAAATTTTGTTTTCGAAATAAATTTCGACTTCCATGAATTTTGAAAGCGCATTGACCACTGAAACTCCCACACCATGAAGTCCACCAGAAACCTTATACGAGTGATTATCAAATTTTCCGCCTGAATGAAGTTTTGTCATAACAACTTCAACTGCCGGCATATTTTCTGATTTTTGGATACCGACCGGTATTCCCCTTCCATTATCTTCAACACTGACACTGTTATCCGTATGAATGATAACCTTTATCAAGTCACAATAACCTGCCATGGCTTCATCAATACTGTTATCCACGACTTCGTAGACCAGATGGTGAAGTCCCTCGATACTAACGTTCCCGATATACATAGACGGTCTTTTTCTAACCGCTTCAAGCCCTTCGAGAACTTTTATTTGATCAGCGTTATATATGTTTTCTTCTGTTTTCATATTCTCATCGGCATGATGACACTTAAATATGTATCATCTTTTTCCCCTTCGATTAAACACGGCTTTTCCTTATCGAGTATATTAACAACAACCTTTTCAGTATCAATTACGCTTAATATTTCTATAATGTATCTGGGATTAAATGCAACTTCAATGGGATCGCCTTTATAGTCGATAACCATATCTTCTTTTGATTCACCCAGGTCCGGATTTGTCGTGGTAATAGAAATATTGTTGTCTTTAAAATCAAAAATAACGCCTTTGTAATCTTCAGAAGATAAAATAGACATTCTTTTTAACATCATTAAAAACTTTTTTTTATCCAAATGGATCGCATGGGAAGATCCTCTTTGTATAATATCGCCATATTCAGGAAAATTTCCTTCAAGAAGTCTTATAATGACGGTTTCATAATCTTTTTTAATAATAAAATTATTATTTTTAACACCGATCTGAACGGTTCCTGAAGAATCTAAAAATTTTATAACTTCATTCATTCCTTTTTTAGGGATAATTACACTGAGATCCTTAGGTAGTTGTATGTCTTTTTCATAAACACAATCTACTTTTGAAAGCCGGTTGCCATCCGTTGAAACCATTCTCACAACGCTTTTATCCTCTTGATGAATAATTTCAAAATATATTCCGGTGATATGGGTTCTTTTCTCATCAGAAGCACCGGTAATAATGACCGTTTTTTCAATCATTTTTCTAAAAACTTCAGAATCGATGGTAAAAAAGTCGATATCTTCTATTATTGGCGTTTCTGGAAAATCATCCGGATTTAATCCGACGATATTATATTCTACATTATTATTACCTATTTTAATCCAATGGTTGTCAGATTCACTAATTTGTATCTCTTCATTTGGGAACTCTCTAACGATTTCATAAAATTTTCTTGAATTTATCGTTAATATCCCCTGATTTTCTATGCTTGCCGGATATAAGCCTTCGAAACCTGTTTCAAGATCTGTTACCACCAGTGCTATCCCTTTATCTGTTGTCTTTATCAGGATATTTGATGTAATAGCCAAGTTGCTTTTTCGCCCGGTTATCCCTTGTACTTTAGACAGTACGTCAAGGATATCGCTTTTGTTAATTTTAAACCTCATCATCTATTCCTTATTTTTTATATAAATATAAAATAATAATAAACGGTTGTTCATAACGATAATAATTTTATAATTAACTTAAATAACAGAAAAAAAATGTAATAAAATTGTTTAAAAAAAGTTTAAATAATAATAGATTATAAAAAGAATAAAATTTGTTGTTAATAAGTAGTTATTTATTGAGAGAATATCAATATAAAAAGCGGTTGTTACAATGCGTGTTTTAAAAACCATGTAAAACGTCTAAAAATACTATATATAGTGCTTATTTTTATTTGATATAAGTATATATACCGTTTATAAGAATGTTACAAGTGTTTTTACGGTGTATTTACCAATAAACGAATAGCAAAGAGATAATTATGAAATTTATCGCTGATTTTCATGTTCATTCCCGTTTTTCCAGAGCTACGGCAAAGAATTTGGATTTTGAAAATTTATATATTTCAGCTCAACTTAAAGGATTATCGGTTATCGGAACCGGTGATTTTACCCACCCGGGATGGTTTGCTGAAATAAAAGAAAAGCTCATACCGGCAGAACCTGGTTTGTTTAAGTTAAAAGATGAAATTTCAAAGTTATGCGATCAAGAAGTACCAAAGTTATGCCGTAGAAAAGTGCGCTTTATGTTGGTTTCGGAAATAAGCAATATATATAAAAAAAACAATAAAACCCGTAAAAATCACAACCTTGTGTTTCTATCCGATTTAAATAAGGCTGAGAACTTTAATTCAAAATTAGATAAGATTGGAAATATAAAATCCGACGGAAGGCCCATACTGGGTCTTGATGCCCGGGACCTTTTAGAAATTCTTCTCGGGACATCTGATCAGGCATTTCTTATTCCGGCTCACATCTGGACACCGTGGTTTTCACTATTTGGTTCAAAATCAGGTTTCGATTCTATGGATGAATGTTTTGAGGATCTAACCCCTTTTATATTTGCAGTTGAGACAGGTCTTTCATCAGATCCGGCGATGAACTGGCGGGTGTCTGCATTGGACGGCCTTACACTGGTGTCAAATTCTGATGCACATTCACCATTAAAACTGGGAAGGGAGGCAAATCTATTTGATACGGACATGTCATATTCAGCCATAAAGTCTGCAATCAAAAGTGGTGACCCTGACAGGTTTTTAGGCACGTTAGAGTTTTTTCCGGAAGAAGGGAAATATCATCTTGATGGACATAGAAATTGTGATGTTCGATCTTGGCCCCAAAAAACAAGGGAGCAGGGCGGAATATGCCCGGTTTGTGAAAAACCGCTGACCTTGGGTGTTTTGTATCGCGTAGAGGAGCTTGCAGATCGACCGGAAGGTGCGAAACCGAAAAGATATCATCCTTACCACAATATCATTCCCCTTGTGGAAATTTTGTCGGAAGTTCTAAAGGTAGGTCCGAACTCAAAAAAAGTAATGGGAAATTATAGAGATTTACTTGAAAAACTAGGGCCTGAATTTGACATTTTAACGACGCTAAAAAAAGATGTTATCGATGCTGCCGGACTGCCCTTACTGGGTGAAGCGATTACCAGGGTACGCCAAAATAACATCGTTCTTTTACCAGGATATGATGGAGAATTTGGCCAAATAAAAATTTTTAAAAAAGATGAACGAAAAAAACTTCAGGGGCAAAAATCTCTTTTTATTACCCATTCTACGAATTCATCATCAAAGAAAAGAAAAAAGCGTCACCAACAGTCAAAACCCTGTAGATCTTCTATTGTGATGATAAAAGATACACCGGATAAAACCACGGAAAATACATTTAAAACAGTTGAATTAAATAGAGAACAACGTCGAGCTGTAGAACATGATGGCGGAGCATTAATCATTATTGCCGGACCCGGAACCGGAAAAACCCGGACATTGACCCAAAAAATCGCATATCTTATTCAAAAAAAGAAGGTTTCACCACAGAACATCCTCGCGGTGACCTTTACCAACAAAGCTTCTCAGGAAATGCGCCAACGACTTGAAACCATTTTCGAAAAATTGAAAAATCAACCTTTTATCGGGACATTTCATAGTCTTTGTTTTTATCTTTTAAATGATTATGAAAAAAAATCTTATACGATCATTAATGAAAAAGACCGGGAGCTGTTGCTTTTAGATGCCATCAAACGTGTTGAAGGAGCAGGCATCCAAGTAAAGACAACACCCAAAAAATTATTAGAATGGATTATATCCGCCAAACAAAACATACTCGATCCCGAAGAAGGGTTGGACACATCGCTTTCAACAAAAAATAATTTTTTTCAAGCCGTATATCAATCGTATCAAAACTTATTGGAGATACAGCAGTTTTACGACTATGAAGATTTGATTTTTAAAACCGTTCGGATACTCGAGACAAAAGATCACGTTACCGTGTCTTACCGGACACGTTTTCAAAATATTTTTGTGGATGAATATCAAGATTTAAATCATGGCCAATACAGGATTATCAAATCCCTTGCCCCACCCGGTGTTGATAGAAATATTTGTGTAGTCGGCGATCCAAACCAGTCGATCTATGGCTTTAGGGGGTCAAATGTTAAATATTTTAAACGGTTTATCAAAGACTATCCCGATGCCAACGTTATAAGGCTGACACAAAATTACAGATCAACCCAAACCATTCTTGATGGTTCTTATCAGGTGATTAAACCTCAACACAAAGATCCATTCAAAGAGCGTATTTATTCAGAAATTGACGGTCCGAAAACAATTTGTGTTTTTGAAACAGAATCTGAAAAAGCAGAGGCTGTGACCATCGGAAAAACCATTGAAAAGTTAATCGGAGGAATCGGTTTTCACTCCATCGATTTTGGCTTTGTAGATGGTCAGCAACACGACAAAAACCTAAGTTTTTCAGATGTTGCCGTGTTATACCGAACCTCAGAACAAAACAAGGTTTTATCGGAGGTGTTCGACAATGCAGGAATTCCATATCAAATCGTTAGCCGAGAGAACGTATTTAACACAAAACATATCATCGAGTTGATTTCATTATTTAAAGTTGTCGAAGGTACGGGTGGTTATGCAGATTTTGAGAGAAGTTTAAAAATCTTAACGCCAAACATTAACAATAAAGGTCTTCAAATCTTTAAAAATTGGGGTTATGAAAACCGTTTTTCACTAGAATCAGCGCTGATAAATACACGCAGGTTTCCCATTAACAAAATAGGAAAAGCGAATCAAATAAAGCTTGGCGATATTTTAAACAAAATTTTGGAAATAAGACAAAAGACAAAAAAAATGTCCATGGAACAAAAACTTTTATTTTTATTGGAAAACACCAAGATTTCAGCATCCGGTGATTGGAGTCAAAAAACAAATAATACCCTAAAACAGATTATCGATGTTTGTAAAAATTTTAATTCCGGAACCACAAACATTCTTAAAACAGCTGCCCTGGAAACAGACACCGACATATACAACCCTCAATCCGAAAGTGTTGCATTAATGACCATACATGCAGCCAAAGGACTTGAATTTCCCGTCATTTTTGTTGCCGGATGCGAAAACGGACTGTTGCCGTTTCGATCATTGGATGGCGATGTGTCTGATATTGAAGAGGAACGGCGGCTTTTTTATGTTGCCATGACGAGAGCCAAGAAACGGCTCTATATCACCTTTGCAAAGAAAAGAAAAAGATTCGGCAAAATCGAGAAACGAACATTATCATCCTTTGTCCGGCAAATTGAAAAGAACATATTAAGGTATGACACCGCAAATTCGGGAAAAAGAACCAGAATCGGCCCAATACAACTAAAATTATTCTAAATCTTTAACAATTAAATTAAAACACAAGAGTTATTCGGTTCAGCGTGGTGAGCAATATCCACCTGGAACCCCTTTGGGAGAGAGAACGATTTGCCACAACTGATTAACCCTTGAACGAAAGGTGCCGGCGCTGGCCAAAAGATAATATTTCCACATTCGATAAAAACGCTCATCATATTTATCTTTGAGGTCATGCCAACTGTCGTGAAAATTTTGAAACCAGTGCATGAGTGTTTTATCGTAATCCGACCCGAAATTGTGCCAATCTTCTAGAACGAATATATTTTCAATTGCGTCGTTAATTTGTTTTACCGAAGGCAAAACGGAATTTGGAAAAATATACCGTCTGATCCAGGGATCGGCTTTTATCATACAATGATTACTGCCGATGGTTTGTAGAACAAATATGCCGTTTTCTTTAAGGCACCGTCGGACCACCTGCATAAATTTTTTATAGTTTTTATAACCCACATGTTCGATCATACCGATAGAAACAATCCGATCAAAAATGCCTTTCAGACTTCGGTAGTCCTCAAGGCGGATTTCAACAGGAAGTCCGTGACAGAATTTTTTAGCAAAGTTCGCCTGCTTTTCGGAAACAGTAATTCCGACGACTTCAGCTTGATAATTTTCGGCAATGAATTTGGCGGTTCCTCCCCAACCACACCCGATGTCAAGAACACGCATTCCCGGTTTTAAAAACAATTTCCGGCATACCAGATCCAGCTTCTTTTCTTGCGCTTCATCGAGACAAGACGCATCTTTCCAGTAACCGCAACTGTAGATTCGGAAACGGTCGAGCATTTTCTGATAAAGATCATTACCGATGTCATAGTGATGCTGGCAGTCTATAAAACATGAAGACGGTTTTTGGAGGTTGAACAGCTTGGCTTTTATTAGAGGAAAAAACTCGATCCGGGGATTGATTTTGGTGTCAAGATTTGCTTTAAAAATCCTGCAAATAAATTCGTCAAGTTTTTCGCAGTCCCACCATCCGTCCATATAGGCTTCGCCAAGACCCAGCGAACCTTCAGCCAGGACGCGTTGATATAGCTTTTCATTATAAACTTGTATATCCCATGAACGGTCGCCGTTAATTTGAACATCGGCTAACGACAAGAGGTGTTCAATCTTTTTGATAAACTTTACACTGCCCATGACCACATCATTTTTATAAAGTAAATAACATTAAAATGGGTATCCGGGAGAAAAGATTCTATCAGACTAAAAAGGTATTCCATAGACCCATGTTTGTCAACTCGTAAGGGAATCAAATACAGAGGAAACGCATTTAAGTCCCAATACAATAAAAAATATCTACGACGCGAAAGTTTTTCTTTATAGGATTTCTCCCTTATCAGATCTTGGATTTACTGAAAGCTCCAATGCCTGCCAGGGAAAAATTTACAATGTGGTCGGCCAGGCGTTTGATTAAATTCGGAGAGAGGGGCTGACCCAACAGGTATTCCAGGTCATCGCGATTAATGGTTAAAAGGGCACGACACTGGCTGATAATACTCAGTTCACAAAACAGGACCGTTTCATCGGTCGTTTCGACGTCCAACATTTTTTGAATAATTTTAATTAATTTTTGTCGACGAGGTTTAATCATATCGTGCCAGGAGTCTTGGATCAACCCGGTAGGATTGGCCAGTTCCATCAAGTACAGGCGCGTAAAATACCCCTGAATACCTTTCTCCATAAAATTCTGAATAAGGGAATGAATGTGGTTCCTCAACTGATCCTTCGGATTGACTTGCACCGGAAGGGACAATTCAGGCATGGCATATTCATTGAAAGCATGCCGCCATGCTTCGGAGTAAAGGGAGGCTTTATCGCCAAAATAA
>Ga0210085_1000200_pt1 | contig 27177 bp, 29 predicted proteins | sample China_Galinas_PW_5_FD_184866 | JGI IMG/M metagenome (GOLD analysis project Ga0210085, IMG submission 184866) | Wetland microbial communities from San Francisco Bay, California, USA, that impact long-term carbon sequestration - China_Galinas_PWC_D1... | ecosystem: Environmental > Aquatic > Marine...
CAGCATCTATTTTAATTATTTTTCTCCAAGTGATCCGGATGCTGAAGCTGCCGCTGCTGCCGAGACCGAAAAACTTGTTGCCGATGCACAAGGTTCTGCCTCAAGCAAAAGTGTTAACATTGCGAAAGAAAGTGAGGTGATAGACTTTTTTAAAGAAATCATCGACAAAACCGGGCGAATTGATGTTCTGGTAAACAATGCCGGTATTACCAAAGATGGGCTTTTAGTCCGCATGAAAGAACAGGACTGGGATGCGGTCTTAAATATAAATCTAAAAGGTGCATTCACTTGCACAAAAATTGCTGCCAAAATCATGATGCAGCAGCGGTATGGACGCATTATTAATATGGCCTCGGTTGTGGGAGTCACCGGCAATGCGGGACAGGCGAATTATTCGGCGTCAAAGGCGGGCTTGATCGGGCTCACAAAAACAGCCGCAAAAGAGCTTGCATCCCGAGGTATTACGGTTAACGCAATTGCCCCGGGTTTTATAGAAACAGACATGACGGCTGCGCTTTCGGAAAAAGCAAGGAATGCAATGCTGGACCAGGTTCCGCTGGGACGTGCGGGGTATCCCGAAGATATTGCTGCAGCGGTTGCTTTTCTGGCTTCTGAAAGTGCATCTTACATCACTGGCCAGGTCATTCATGTTAGCGGTGGAATGTATATCTAATAAAGGAGGTAAACTAAATGTCTATTGAGGATAAAGTAAAAAAGATAATTGCAGAAAAGCTAAGTGTTGATCTTGAAGAAATTGTACCTGAAGCGTCTTTTGTGGATGATCTGGGTGCAGATTCACTCGACCTTGTCGAGTTGATCATGTCCATGGAAGAAGAGTTCGATATTGATATTCCTGATGAAGAAGCTGAAAAACTGATAACGGTTAAAGACGCCTTCGATTACATAGCCAAACAATAGTATGGTTATTTGAGATGAGACCTTTATAGAACCGGTATTAAATTACCGGTTGTTGAGGAGGCCTATTGAGTAGACGGGTAGTTATCACAGGTCTTGGGTTAGTAACGCCCTTGGGTATCGGAGTGGATGAAACCTGGACGGCACTGTGTAAAGGTCAATCAGGGATATCGGAGATCACTCGGTTCGATGCTTCCGGCTTTGATACAAAAATCGCCGGAGAGGTAAAAAATTTTCATCCAAAGGATTTTCTTTCTAAAAAAGAAGCCAAGCGTACCCAGCTATTCATTGCTTACGCGGTTGCAGCATCCCGTATGGCCCTGGAAAATTCCGGGTTAACCATCGACAAAACCAATGAAAACAGAATCGGTGTTCTTACAGGTTGCGGTCTTGGAGGGCTGGAGTTGCTGGAAAAAACCACTGTCGCTATGCAAAAGAAAGGTCCCCAACGGGTAACACCCTTTTATATTCCGATGATCATCGGCAATATGGCGCCCGGGATGATTTCAATTTATCTGGGAGCCAAGGGACCCAATTCTTCCATTGCCACAGCATGCGCTTCGGGAACCCACGCCGTTGGCGATGCGTTCAAAATCATCAAAAGAGGTGCAGCGGATGCCATGATTGCCGGCGGAGTGGAATCTGTGATCACACCCACGTGCATTGCGGGTTTCAATGCCATGAAAGCCTTGTCTGTCCGGAATGACCCTCCTGAAAAGGCATCACGTCCCTTTGACCGTGACCGTGATGGTTTCGTAGTCGGTGAGGGATGCGGAATTCTGATTATGGAAACACTTGAAGCTGCGTTAGAAAGAGGTGCCCGAATTTATGCTGAAATATGCGGATATGGTATGAGCGGAGACGGATTTCATATGGCTGCGCCGGCGCCTGAAGGAGAGGGCGCAGCCCGCTGTATGGTTGCAGCACTTGCCGATTCTGAGATGCCTTTCGATAAGATCGATTACATCAATGCTCATGGCACGTCAACTCAATTGAATGATGTTTACGAGACCAAAGCCATCAAGTCCGTATTTAAGGAAAAAGCATCGTCCATAGCGGTAAGCTCCACCAAATCCATGACAGGCCACCTATTGGGCGGTGCCGGGGGAATCGAAACGGTGTTTACAGCACTGACCATTTCAGAAGGAATCATTCCACCGACAATCAATCTGGAACATCCGGATGAAGAATGCGATCTTGATTATGTACCGAACAAAGCACGAAAGATGGATGTGAAAACCGCAATGACCAATTCCTTTGGATTTGGCGGTACAAACGCAGCACTGATTCTTAAAAAGTATCTGAATTGATATCAGCCAAAGAAATAATATCATTAATCGGATGGATATTGATGTTAAGACTTGATATATCGTTAAAAATTTTTGTATAGAACCTATTATATTTGGAATGCTTAAAATACTGTAATAGGTTGGCCTTTTGAAGGCATTACCGCTTCAAGTGCGATTAAATTTTTTACTGAAAGGATTACAACTAAAGAGTAGCCGTTTATGAATTTTGCAGCAAGGATTACGGGAACCGGATCAGCCTTTCCCAAACAGAGAGTCACTAACAACAGTATCGTTCAAACACTTTCAAAATCAGGAATTACAACCAGCGACGAATGGATACGCGAGAGAACCGGAATTTGTGAGCGCCGGATTTCAGATGTTGAAAATCCTGAGGAACGAAACTCTTCCCTCGGTTTCTCAGCAGCACGGAAAGCCTTGGAGATGGCGGGAAAATCACCACGAAGCATCGATCAGATTATATATGCCACCTGCTCACCCGACACCTTGCTCCCATCCACGGCCTGCTGGCTTCAGCACAAAATAGGCGCCGATCAGGCTTGGGCCATGGATATTAATGCAGCCTGCTCGGGATTTATTTATGGACTGTCGACGGCTGAAAAGTTCATTCAGACCGGACAGGTCAAAACAGCATTGGTTTTGGGCGGCGAGGTTCTGAGCCCTATTATCAACTGGGAAGACCGTAATTCCTGTATTTTATTTGGAGACGGTGCCGGTGCTGCCGTTGTCGAACAGGTCCCTTCAGATTCCAAACGTCGAATTCTTTACAGCCATTTACGCTCGGATGGGAATCTGTGGGATTTTCTTTATGTTCCTGCCGGTGGCTCGAACATGGAGGTAACCCCTGAAAGATATGCGAAGAAGCTTCATAAATTAACGATGAAAGGAAAAGAAATTTTCAAGGTTGCCGTAAAAACAATGGCCGATTTTGCCCTTATTACCTTGAAAAAAAACCAGATGACCACTGATGACCTCGATTGGTTTATTCCACATCAGGCCAACCTTCGAATTATAGAAGCTGTGGCCAAACGTCTTGAATTTCCAATGGAAAAAGTTCTTGTGAACGTTGATCGTTATGGCAACACATCAGCTGCAACGATTCCAACGGTGTTGGACGAAGCCAATAGAGACGGACGAATTAAACGCGGGCAGACAGTTCTGTTGGATGCCTTTGGCGCAGGACTGACTTACGGCGCTATCCTTGTTCGCTGGTAAAGAAAAGTATATTCATTTATATTATTAATCTTTTAGCCCTGTCACTATTTTCACGCTCAATTTGTGACTTAATAAAAATATTATTTATATGATATATTCGATTCACAGTTTTCACATTCCTGTTATGGGTACCGGACATTCCGTTGACACCCCTATCCGCGTTGCGCCTTTTGGAATTTCATCCGTTATATCGCTGGTTGACGACTTGCTCCTCGAAAAAATCCGAAAATATTACGCTGAAAAGTATGATCTCCCTTACCAAAAGATAGCAAGAGATGATGAAGACGGACGGGCAAAACGCATTTCAGCTTACCTTGATGTCGTCCATGAAATTGTACAAAAAAAGATGGAAGAAATAAAACAGCAGCCTTTCTTTCAAAACAACAACAAGCAAAAATATTTTGAGCTGTTGCCTGAAGACTCGATGCTGAAACAAAAATATAACACATTGCTCAAAATGAAAGCCGGCGACGAAAGAAATGATCTTGAAAAAGATCTGACACTCAACATGAAACCCGGCTCTATCGATGTCAATATCATGGTCAACGTGGATCGAAGTCATTTTAATAAAAACGGCGATCCCCTTGGCGAAGAATTCACCGATGCCAGAGCAGGGCTTCGAGGCTTTGCCAACAGTTGCCTTCAGTCTTCGATTGTATTTTCAGCAGGCATTAATCGGGGCTTGTATAGTTATATAAGTAAATTTCGTGACTTTTACAGAGACAAAATGGGGCGGATCAAGAAACGGATTATTCTAAAAGTGAGTGATTTCAGGTCGGCTTTAATTCAGGGTAAATTTTTAGCCAAAAAAGGACTTGAGATCTATGAGTTTCGCATCGAATCCGGTTTGAACTGCGGTGGCCATTCCTTTGCCTCCAATGGTATTTTACTTCCGAAACTTCTTAAAGAATTTAAGGAAAAACGGAAAAATCTGGTTGCGGAATTTAAACCGCTGATACAAAAGTACTATAAAAAAATGGGGTGGGAATATCCTGAATCGGCGATGAACATTCATCCGCTTATCACGGTACAAGGCGGTATCGGCAACCATGGCGAAGTATGCAGACTCAGGAAAGATTTTGGTATGGATTCAACAGGATGGGCCAGTCCTTTTCTGCTGGTTCCCGAAGTTACATGTGTGGATGATTCCACACGTGAGCTGTTGCGACAAGCCCGGGCGGAAAACCTTTATTTGAGTGACGTTTCTCCTTTAAACATCCCTTTTAACAATGTATACGGAACAGGATCAGAATTATGGACCAAAAAGAGAGTGATGGAAGGCCGGCCCGGCTCACCATGCCCCAAAAAAATTCTGGTGTCCAACACTGAATTTACCGAAAAACCGATCTGTTTGGCATCACGAAAATATCAGGCAGCCAAACTAAAAGAAATTGAACATATGAAAATATCAACAGATAAAAAGGAACGACTTCGAAAAAAAGTGGTGGTAAAAAACTGTATCTGCGACCATTTAGGAAACGGAGCACTCATTGCTCTGGGAATCGCCGATGAGAAAAATGCACCCCAGTCAATATGCCCCGGACCCAATATTGAATGGTTCGACAAATTTTACACGCTTAAAGAGATGGTAGACCATATTTATGGAAGAGGACCATCTTTGGTTCCATTAAAACGTCCCCATATGTTTGCCAAAGAAATTGAAATGTTCATGGATGATTTTGAAAAGAAGGTATTGAGTTCCTCTTACACAAAAAAAGAAATCACAACAATGCTTGAATATAAACAGAATCTTGAAGAAGGGCTGGACTTTTGTCTAGAAATCGCGAAGAAGCCCCCTTATCCCGGAGAAAATTTAAAATCCATCTCAATTTGTGTAAAAGAACAAAGAAGCCGTTTAAACCGCCTTAATTCTCGATTTGAAAAAAGTATTCGTCTGGATGTTTAATTCAGTCAGTTTCGAACCATCTGATGATTAACAGATTGACAGATCGCTTTTGAATTTTATTTCATGCTCTACCAAATTGAAAAGGAAAAATGACGACAGATCGCTTCTGGCATCTTCTCAAAACCGAATTCTCTTATCAAAGCTCCCGAAAACGTCGTTTTCTTGTAAAGAGATTTTACATTTGGGCGACGTTGATCTATTATACTCAGCTTTTTAAAATCATTCTGACGGAAAGTTTGACAGCAAGTAAGATACCTTATGAAGGCAAAACATGGGCCAAAGGATCGCTTGGTGTTCTTAAAATTGTAGAATCGGCGGGTGGAGAGTTCCATATATCCGGATTAAAAGCCCTTAGCGGCCATAAGGGACCGGTTGTTTATGTCGCCAATCACATGAGCCTTCTGGACACGCTGGTTCTCCCTTGTATACTACTTGCATTCAGCAAAGTCACGTTTGTGGTTAAGGAAGGACTCCTTAAGTATCCGGTTCTCGGCACCATTATAAGAGCCATCCATCCCATTGCCGTCACACGGGAAAATCCCAGGCAAGATTTAAGGACAGTGTTAAATCGAGGTCTGAGTCTCATTTCCAGTGGTTGTTCCATTATCATATTTCCTCAGGCCACCCGAAGCGCCATATTCGATGAAACGACATTTAATTCATTGGGCGTAAAGTTAGCACAACGGGCCAATGTTCCGGTGGTACCGATTGCATTAAAGACCGACTTCCAAGGGAATGGGAAAATCATCAAAGATATGGGTCCTGTGGATCCTAGCAAGAAACTCTATATTAAATTGGGAGAGCCGATGTTTGTGGAAGGAAGGGGACAGGTCATACATCAGAAAATCGTTGCATTCATTTCAAAAAACCTTAACGCATGGGGTGCCCGGGTTCATCAGAACATGCCATAAATATCATCGTGTCAGGCGTCGGTGTCCGGTATTTCCGGCATGGGGACTTTAATAAATTGGATCCCCTCTTCTTTTAATGTCTTTTCTTCTTCTTTGGTACTGACGCCTTTGATATTTCTTGCCTTCGTAACACCATAATGCATCTTCAAGGCTTCTTTGGCAAAATCAGCTCCGACATCGTCAAAATTATTTTCAACAAAGTCTACAATCTTTTTACCAATGTTTTCAAGGTCTGCCTGTTGATCAGTAAATTCTTTTAATGGATTAGATGATTTTATGGCAAAGGTCGAAGGAACCCTGGCAATTGAAGTGCTGTTACAAACCGGACAAGCGATGAGCGCCTTTTTTTTCTGCGCTTCATAAGCCTTTCTGTCTTCAAACCAACCCTCGAAAGAATGGCCGTCGACGCATTGCAAATCGTAAGCAATCATAAAATTCTATCTATTCCTCCTATCATTGTTAAATCCTTAATCTTGGTTGCTTATAAAATGGTATGATGGTATCATATTTTTTCTAATTTTAAAAGTCATTCCTAATTCACATTACCATGAACAGACATTTTGAATAACTGATAAAAGTAATGTTATGGCACTCAATAAAACAGACTTTCTAATTATCGGGAGCGGCATCGCCGGCCTTACATTTGCTCTCAAGGTGGCAGAGTTCGGTGACGTGGCTTTGGTCACCAAAAAAGGGATCATGGACAGCAACACCTCCCATGCCCAGGGTGGAATCGCTTCGGTTTTTGGCAAGCTGGATTCATTCGATTTTCATATTCAAGATACGCTGGATTCAGGAGACGGGCTTTGCAACCGGGATGTTGTTGAGATGGTGGTCAAAAACGGTCCTGACAGGATCCGTGAATTGATCGATTTAGGGGTACATTTCAATCTCAGAACCGATCAGCCATCATCTCCTGAATCGCCCGACAGCGAACCTGATCTGGACTTGGGACGTGAGGGCGGCCATTCTCAAAAGCGGATTGTTCATGCCCATGACATGACCGGAAAGGAAGTCGAGAGCGTCCTGGTCGAACATGTAAAAAATAATCCTCGAATCCACCTGTTTGAAAACCACATCGCCATTGATCTCATTACCATTTCAACCCGTATGAAAAGAGGCTTGATCACCACGACCCATGAAGACTACTGTTGCGGGGCATATGTTCTGGATCAGCAGACCAACCAGGTCATAACGTTCTGTGCCAAGGTCACGTTGCTTGCCACCGGCGGCGCCGGAAAGGTTTATCTTTATACCAGCAATCCGGACATTGCAACGGGTGACGGGATTGCCATGGCTTACCGTGCCGGGGCTACCGTGGCCAACCTCGAATTTGTCCAGTTTCATCCAACATGTCTGTATCACCCCGAAGCTAAAAATTTTTTGATTTCAGAGGCCTTAAGAGGGGAAGGCGCCATACTGCTTGATGCTTCCGGCGACCCTTTTATGGAAAAATATGACGCTAAAAAGGATCTCGCATGTCGTGATGTGGTTGCCCGGGCCATAGACGCAGAACTTAAAAAAAGCGGAACAGATTGCGTGTTTCTTGACATTTCTCATCAAAAATCCGATTTCATCAAGGAACGTTTCCCCAATTTATATGAAAAGTGCCTTGCTTTTGGTTTTGATATGACAAAAGAACCGTTCCCGGTTGTTCCGGCGGCCCATTATATGTGCGGAGGCATTGCAACCGATATGCATGGTAAAACGGATTTGCATCGACTCTACGCCATCGGCGAAACAGCCTGTACCGGATTGCACGGGGCCAACAGACTTGCAAGCAACTCTTTGATCGAAGCGCTGGTTTATTCCCATGTTGCTGCCCGGCAGGCTATCAAGGATATCGATACGCTGGATTTTAGCCTTACCCCGGACCCTCCGACATGGGATGAAGTCGGAACCACAGACAGTGATGAAGTCATTATGGTTTCTCAAAATTGGGATGAGATCCGACGATTTATGTGGAACTATGTCGGCATCGTTCGATCGGACAAGCGACTGGAAAGAGCAAAACGACGCATTGAAATCATCCAGCAAGAAATCCGGGAATATTATTGGGACTTCAAAGTTTCGGCAGATCTTATCGAGCTTCGGAATATCGCTATGGTAGCGGAACTGATAATCAAGTGCGCCAGCCATCGAAAAGAAAGTCGGGGACTTCACTACAACATTGAATTCCCATACCGGGACGATAAACGATGGCAAAAAGATACGATTCTCCGGCGATCATTTCTGGGATAGCCTGCATGACATTTATACTTACCAGCCCTTCCCTTTCTTCATTCTGACTCAAGTTTCGAATCCTTTAAATTCTGCTATCTTCTCTCTTCGAGTTTTAGACGCTTCCCTATGGGCTGGAAGCTGAACCGGAGGCTGAAACCTTATCTGATTTTACCCTTAAATTTTCATTGACAACCGGCGTTTCTGTATTAGATTAGTGACATTCTTATGCTTATTTATTGATACCGTTCAAGAAATGTCCGTTCAACTACCAGGTAAATAAATGACAACCAAGAGAGACTACTACGAAATTTTAGGCGTTGAACGTAATGCCAGTGAAGGTGACCTAAAAGCCAGTTATCGGAAACTGGCCTTAAAATACCACCCTGATCGAAATCCCGACAATAAAGAAGCTGAAGAAAATTTCAAAGAAGCTGCCGAAGCTTATGAGGTCCTTCGGGACCCCCAAAAGCGAAATATCTATGACCAGTTTGGTCACCAAGGGCTTGAAGGGTCCGGTTTTTCAGGATTCAGCGGTTTTGACGATATTTTTTCGAGTTTTGGCGGAATTTTTGAAGAATTTTTTGGATTCAGCAGTGGACGGCGTTCAAGAAGCAGAACCCAAAGGGGTTCTGACCTTCGCTACGATCTGACGCTCAGTTTTATGGACGCCGCCTTTGGGACGGAAACAGAGATTAATTTAGAAAAGATGGAAATCTGCTCGTCCTGTGAGGGAACGAAATGCGAACCGGGCTCCCATCCCGATACCTGCTGGCAGTGCAACGGTACAGGTCAGGTTTCCAAAAGTCAGGGATTTTTTACTGTAAGAACAACATGCTATCAATGTAACGGTAACGGTCAAACCATATCTCATCCATGTAAGGACTGCAAGGGGACCGGACAGATCAGGGTCAGTAAAAAGGTGGCTGTAAAAATTCCGGCCGGCGTTGATACCGGTTCCAGGCTTAGGCTGAACGGAGAAGGTGAGACCGGTACATACGGGGGGTCTCCCGGGGATCTTTATGTATTTATCCATGTCGAACCCCACAATTTTTTTGAGCGGGATAATACAGACATCATCTGTCAGGTGAGCATTTCCTTTGTACAGGCTGCCCTTGGAGATACCATAGAGATACCCACCTTAAACGGCAACAAGCAGCTTAAAATTCCAAAAGGCACCCAGCCCGGTGATCTCTTTCGTTTTCGCGGTGAGGGAATCCCTTCTCTTAGAAGCGGCAAACGGGGAGACGAAATCATACAGGTTCTGATGAAAACACCCACCCATCTGAATAAAAAACAGGAAGCGCTGCTCAAAGATTTCGCCAAAATTGAACGAAACAAAATCCCGAATAAATTAAAAAATATCCTTAAAAGCGGCTTTGACAAAGTATCCAACTAAAGGAGATTGGGCGTAATGTATGAATTAAAGGTGGTGACCCATTTCGCAGCCGCCCATCAGCTTAAAATGGTTGCCGAAAAATGTGAAAACCTTCACGGACACAACTGGAAGATCGAAATCTGTGTGGCCGGAGAACACCTCAATAAGGCAGGGGTATTGATTGACTTTGGAGAATTAAAGCAGCATGTCTCGGTTATTATGGCAAAGCTGGATCACAAATTTTTAAATGAGCTCGATGACTTCAACGATAATTATCCGCCGTCTTCGGAGAATATCGCCCACTATATTGCAAAAACCCTTCAAGCCATGATCGACAGTCCCGATATTAAAGTGGCACGGGTTACCTCCTGGGAATCTGAAAACGCCTGCGCAACCTATATCGTGCCGTAAATATTCTATTCAAGCCAGGTCGTCTTTTCATTTATTACCATTTCTTCAAGCTTAAAACTTTTTTTATCAATTTGATTTTTCAAACTGTTCCATAAGTTCATCACGGGTAATGATCGCGGAGACGTCTTTGACATGTTGGCGAATATTCTCCAGTCCACCCTCCTGGCGGTCAACCAATATGACGGCCTTGATCACATCCAGCCCTTCGGAACCGGCCCGTTCGATGGCCTTGATGGTGGACCCTCCGGTGGTTGCGACATCGTCAATGATGACCACCCGCTGTCCGGGCTTCATATCTCCTTCGATCCATCGAATAATGCCATGGTCTTTTTGGGTTTTGCGGATGGAAAATGCATTGACGGGCCTTTCTTTTAATTCTGAAACAAACGCAGTGGCCATGGCCATGGGATCTGCACCAAATGTCAGTCCGCCGATTCCGTCGGCCTTTAAATCTTTTATGTCCTCAAATACCAGATGGCCCACCAGAAACATGCCTCTCGGGCTCAATGTGGTGGGTTTGCAGTTCACATAAAACTGGCTCATTCTGCCTGAAACAAGTTTAAAACTCGGTTCATTTGTATATTTGAACGATTTTTTACATATGATTTCAATAAGTTCCTGTTTCATGTCCATTCTGCTCCATTTTTTTTGTAAAAATTCCGACCCGGATAATCACGCTTCGTTAAATGTTCACACACTCGCTCTGGCGAGGCAGGCGAAGTGGTTTCCCTTATCCTCTTAGCTCTTTCCTCTTTTCTCTTTTCTCTTTCCTCTTTCCGGCTTAACAGGTTTTGGTCATTGAATATTGGAATTTGCTGCTTGGAATTTTTATGGTCTTTTATCTGCACTTTTCATCGGGTCAACCGGTGCTCCCCGCAGAAAATATATAACCCGTCAGAATCGGCCAGACAAGCCAGGGTCATGTTTAATTCCGATGCCAGTTCTACAGCCAGTGAAGTGGGGCGTGAAAATGCCAGTATCACTTGAATTCGTGCCCGTGCAGCCTTTTGAACCAGTTCGTAACTGATGCGCGAAGAAAGCGTCAATAAAACAGCTTCATCGAGCCTGTGATCCAAAAAGAGCCTTCCAATGGCTTTGTCCAAGGCATTGTGTCGGCCCACATCCTCTGCCACGGATAACAGCTTAAAATCAGACGAATATAGCGCAGCGGCATGGGACGAACGGGTCTTGTCTCTCAGGGGTTGGTGTTGGGAAAGGTTTTCAAGACATTCAAGTGCTACACCCGGATCTATCCGGTCATTGTCACTGACCGGTCTGATTATCTGATAAAGATCCCTGACAATCTCTTTACCGCAAATTCCACAACTGGTTTGACTGATAAACCCGCGCCTGTCCAAAAGATCGGCGATCTTATTCCGTCTTGATTTGCCAATGGTAACGGTAACAACATTGGAGTTGATGTCGTCACAAAAAGATATCGTGCCAAGATCTTTCGGTGTATCCACAATTCCTTCGGCCAGACAAAATCCGGCAGCGTGCGCCAATTCATCGCCCGGAGTCCGCATCACAACAGAATATGGTTTCCCTTCGACACGAATCGACAGGGGCTCTTCGCCGATGAGCCGGTGTTTGGAAGATGTGCTGTTTTTTTGGCCCCAGCATAACACCTTATGTTCAAGAAATGTCTCCAAAAAAGATCTCCTTTAAATTCCCCCGGCAGGTGCGTTCATTCTTGTTGGGTCGTAGCAGACTGCGAAGCCCAAACGACCCCTTATCCGCGAATTTTCCCGGATAAAGAAAAAGAACGTACAGCTCGGGGCATCCCCTGGCAAAGTGCGAAGATGATCAGAGCCGCCAGTATCAAGGCGCTGCCGATCTGAATATAATGTGGAATAATATCAGCAGCCTGTCCGGCAGTTGCCGTTGCGGAAATACCCATGCCGTAATAGAGCATATCTGTAAATAATCCTAAAACAATAGAACATATAGCGATTGAACTCAGATATATCAAGAGAGATTTTTTTCCAAAAAGACCGGAAATCATACTCATAGAGGCAATGTTGGTGGCCGGACCGGCCAACGGTTTCGGGCTTGATAAAAACATAAAGAATACCGGCGATAAAAAAACCGAACAGCATGTAAACGGCAGATTCATAAAAAACCTGCCATGATGCATTTAAGATTGCTATAATAATGCTCATTATTCAGTCTAACCTTTATATAAACTTATACCTAAATTGAGCGATTGTTGAGGTTGCCGCAGATACAAGGAAGATGTCGTTCCGCTATAGTCAACTATGCGGAATGGCATCTGACGCCGTAGATGCGGTAAGATCGGCAATCCCTGAGGGTTTCAAATTTTAAAAATAAAAGATATTTTATCCCCTTTTAAAGTTTGAAACGCTCAGATTAGGTTTTATTCTTGAACATGCTCTATGCTCTGGCTGATGAGCGATTTTACATGATCATCGTCCAGGCGATAAAACACGATTTTGCCTTCTCTTCGATAGCGTACAATTTTTAAGTTTCTGAGTATCCTAAGCTGGTGCGATACAGCGGATTCAGAAGATCCGGAAACGGCAGCCAGATCGCAGACACATAGCTCACATGCCGCCAGTGCCGAAACGATTTTCAGCCGGCCCGGGGTCGGACAGCGCATTGAAAATATCGGCAAGACTTAACAGTGTCTCCGGGTCGGGAATATTTTTTACGGCGCGAGCGACTTGTGCGTGATGTAATATTTTTTCCTGACATTGGTCCATGTTTCATCCTCTAATATATGATCATGTGTTCATGTGTCAACTTAATGAGCGTGTCAATAAAATAGTCAACAATGCGCTATTATTCCCGGAAGCGTATACAGTTAAAATTTATCTTGACAAATTTTTAAGATCAGCTAAGATAATAAATTTCTTAAATAACAGTCGAATTCAGGCGTTTCAGGAGGAATTAAAGAGATGTACGCTATCGTTAAAACAGGCGGAAAACAATATAAAATTCATGAAGGCGATATCATTAGGGTCGAAAAAATAGACGGAAACATCGGCAATCCAATTTCTCTTGATCAGGTCCTAATGTATTCAGATGGTGAAAATACCAGCATCGGCCAACCTGTACTTGATAATGTGGCGGTAAAGGGACATATCGTAGAACAGGGCAAAGGGAAAAAAATTATTGTTTTCAAATACAAGCGACGTAAAAGATATCGAAGAAAACAAGGACATCGACAACAGTTTACTGCAATTAAAATAGATCAAATCGAAGCATAAAAAAATAAGTCCTTTGTTAAGGAGTTTAGATAATGGCACATAAAAAAGCGGGCGGTAGTTCCAGAAATGGTCGTGACAGTAATGGGCAACGTCGCGGAGTAAAACGATACGGCGGTCAAACCGTAAAAGCAGGGAATATTCTTGTTCGCCAGTTGGGAACAAGAATCCATCCCGGAGTCAATGTGGGTATGGGCAAAGATTACACGCTGTTCTCCAGAATTAACGGTATCGTTGCCTATGAGAGACTAGGTCGTTCTCGTAAAAAAGTAAGTGTTTATGCAGAGTGAAATTCATTGATGAAGCGATGATCACCGTGCAGTCCGGTAACGGTGGCAAGGGCTGTGTAAGCTTTAGGCGTGAAAAATTTATTCCGCGCGGAGGACCGGACGGCGGCGACGGTGGCAAGGGTGGAGACATCATATTAAGTACATCGTCAAGAAAACGCACCCTTTATCAGTTTAGATATCAAAAACATTTCAAAGCCGAAAACGGCGCACATGGCCAAGGTAAGCAAAAGACCGGGAAAAACGGCCGAAACCTCACCATAGAACTTCCTCCCGGAACTCTCGTGATCGATGCGGATACCGGACATCTTGTCAAAGACCTCGTCAACACTGGTGAAACATTCGTTATTTTAAAAGGCGGTAGAGGCGGCCAGGGTAACGCTAAATTTAAAACTTCCACACACCGGACCCCCCGGTTTGCCCAACCCGGTGAACCCGGTGAAACCCGAACATTAACGCTTGAGCTTAAACTGTTGGCAGATGTCGGTATTATCGGTCTTCCCAATGCCGGAAAATCCACACTGATTACCGCTATTTCCTCAGCCCGTCCCAAAATTGCCAATTATCCTTTTACCACACTGACCCCCGGTCTGGGTGTCGTTCAAACCGACTGGGCAGAGCCGTTTGTCGTCGCAGATATTCCCGGCTTAATTAAGGGCGCGCACCAGGGAACCGGACTCGGCATCAAATTTCTCAGGCACATCGAGCGTACCCGCATTTTGATTCATCTTATCGATGTCTCATCCATTGATCCTGATGATCCCCTCCACCAATACCATACCATCAACCAAGAGCTTGCCATGTATGACGAAAAGCTTGTGCAAAAGCCTCAAATTGTTGTACTTAACAAACTTGATCTGCCTGGGACGCGGAAAACGGCTGAAATTTTTCAATCTGCGGTAAAGGAAAAAACGGTCACATTCATTTCCGCATTAACCGGACAGGGTCTTGAACAACTAACGTCTCAAATTGTTCAACTATTGGACAGCAATGATGAATGAGAAAAAAACATCGATTTTTTACAGTGCCAGACGAGTGGTGGTAAAAATTGGCAGCAATGTCCTGACAGAAGATCACGGACTGAATTTAAAAGCCATACGATCCATCAGTCGGCAAATCTGCCGATTAATTGACGACGGAATGGAAATTATTCTGGTCTCTTCCGGGGCCATGGCTTCCGGGATCAGAAAAGTCGGCCTTGACAAACGGCCGGATGAAATACCCAAACGCCAGGCCATTGCCGCCGTGGGCCAGGCCGGACTGATCATGGAGTATGAGAAAGCGTTTGCCCGATATCATAAAAAAGTCGCCCAGATTTTACTGACCGGTGATGACCTCAACAACCGCAAAAGATACCTCAATGCTCGAAACACGCTCTGTATGCTGTTGTCATGGCAGGTTGTTCCAATCATCAATGAAAACGATACGGTGATGATAGAAGAAATTCAATTCGGGGACAATGATAATCTGGCCGCCATGATCACGCTATTGATGGATGCGGATATTCTGGTCAACCTGACCGATATCGACGGCCTTTACACCAAGGACCCCCGAACCAACTCTGATGCTGATTTTATTTCACTGGTATCCAACATCGGAGAAAATATAAAAAAGATTGCCGGCGATATTCCGGGTGCTTTAGGCACAGGGGGAATGCTCAGCAAAACTAATGCTGCAAAAAAGGTCACTGCTGCGGGAATTCCAATGGTCATCGCAAATGGCGGCAAACCGGATATCTTGAAAAAGCTTTTCTCCGGTAAAGATGTCGGGACGTTTTTTACGCCTAAAACGAAAAAGCTGAAAAGCCGTAAATGCTGGATTGCATTTACTTTAAAACCCAAAGGCGTTATAAGGATTGATGATGGTGCCGCCGAGGCAATCCTTAACAGGGGTAAAAGCCTTTTACCCAGCGGCATTGTGGGTGTTGAAGGTGAATTCAGTGTCGGCGCTCCGGTTGAGTTTAGAAAAATAGAAGGTGAAGCCCTGGGAACCGGACTGGTTAATTACAATTCAACAGATATCCGAAAAATCATGGGACTTAAATCGAGCCAGATTAAAAACCGCTTAGGACATAAACCCTATGACGACGTGATTCATCGGGATAACCTTGCGGTGACTGCGGAATGTAATTTGTAACAACGTGCTAAGTATATGAGTTCGTAAATACGATGACGTATGTTTAACTTGGTTTATTCATCTTATGTATGCAAAAGTGTAAAGTCCCTAAAGTGAACTAAAGTGCCTATTTATCCCGTGTTAAACGGGGAAGTTAAGGTATTCTATCAATTTTAATTATAATTGATCGCGCTGAAAGCGCGTTCCTCAACTTTAGCTCACTTTAGGCACTTCAAACTTCTGGACCTCAGTTTATACGGACTATTTGTACTGAAAGTAATACGTCGTCGAATTTATGAATAGAGCATCAAGGAAGGTAAAATGTCAATGGAAACAACAATTGTAAACATGGCCAAAGCCGCCCGGGCGGCTGCTACACAGATGGCCAAGTGCGGTTCAAACCAAAAGAATACCGTGCTGCTCGACATGGCCGATAAAATAGAAGAAGATGCCTCAACAATCAAAAAAGCCAACCAGAAGGATCTTGTCCGGGCAAAAGAAATGGGTCTTTCCCCCGCCATGATCGACAGACTCACGGTGTCGGATGCAACCATTAGATCAATGGCCAAAGGTTTGCGGGAGGTTTCCGGACTCCATGACCCGGTGGGCGCGACAACCAAGGCCTGGTTGAGGCCCAACGGACTGGAAGTCACACGAATGCGCATACCGCTGGGTGTCATCGGCATTATTTATGAATCACGACCCAATGTGACCATCGATGCCGCCGGCCTTTGCCTGAAAGCCGGCAATGCCGTCATCCTTCGGGGCGGATCTGAAGCGCATTATTCGAATCAAGCCCTGGCCGATATCATCGCACAGGTTCTCGGTGATTGCGGCCTTCCTGAAACAGCCGTGCAGATCGTCCCTGTCAGAGATCGAAAAGCAGTCAACATCCTTCTAAATCAGGAAGAATTTATCGATTTGATCATCCCTCGTGGCGGAGAAGGGTTGATCCGTTTTGTCGTAGAGCATTCAACCATACCGGTACTGAAACATTACAAAGGGGTTTGCCATGTGTATGTGGACGAAGGTGCGGACCTTAATATGGCCGGCGACATCTGCTTTAACGCCAAGGTTCAGCGCCCGGGAGTGTGCAATGCCATGGAAACCATGCTGGTGCATCGATCCATGGCAAAAGGATTTTTGCCGCAAATGGCAAAACGTCTGACAAGCGCAGGGGTTGAAATCAGGGGTTGTCCTGAAACATGTCAAATCCTGCCGGATGCATTAAAGGCCGAAGAATCGGACTGGCCGGAAGAATATCTCGATCTTGTTCTGGCTGTCAGGGTGGTCGAAGACATGGATCAGGCCATCACTCACATTTCAGAATATGGTTCAAAACATACGGAATCCATTGTAACGCGCGATTATAGGCGGGCCAGACGCTTTGCCCGTGAAACCGATTCTTCAGTGGTGCTGGTCAATGCGTCCACACGGTTTAATGACGGTGGTGAGCTTGGCCTGGGTGCGGAAATCGGCATCAGCACCTCAAAGCTTCATGCGTTTGGTCCCATGGGCGTGGAGGAACTGACCACCACCAAGTTTGTCGTGTTCGGGGATGGACAGATAAGAACATAGCTGAAAAAGAGGGAAATTTTTGAAGCGTATAGGACTTTTTGGAGGGACGTTTAATCCGATTCATTTGGGACATATCCAGGTTATTCGGGAGGTTAAAGAAGGTTTTGGCCTGAATAAAATTCTGATCATTCCGTCTGCGCTGCCGCCTCACAAGGAACCGGACGGCGTGGTGGATGCAAAAGACCGTCTCGAGATGATTCGACTCGCATTTCCAGACGATCCGAATTTTGTAATATCAGATGTTGAGCTAAAACGTTCAGGCCCTTCCTACACCATCGATACGGTTCGCCATTTCAAATCGATTTCACCGGAAAATACGGAACTCTATCTCATCGTGGGGCTGGATGCTTTTTTAGAAATAGATACCTGGAAATCCTATAATGATCTTTTTTTGCTGATCCCTTTTATTGTCATGTCCCGAATCATTAACAAAGAAAACAGCACCAAGTCGGAATGGGAATCTTTAAAAAATTATCTTCAATCCAAGATCTCAAAAAAATATACCTTCTCCTCTTCTCAATCGTCTTTTATACATGATAAAAAGCAACCGGTCTGCGTGTTTAATGTCACGCCTGTGGACATTTCATCAACAACCATTCGAAAATATATCAAAGAAGGACGTTCGATTAATCGATTGGTTTCGGAGGCCATCGAAGATTTTATAAAAACCAAAGGACTTTATTTATGACAAATAAGCCCGGTAATTCTCTGGACAGAACGCTTGATCTTTACATCAACGCCGTTATGGGAAAAAAAGCACTAGACCTTGTGGTTCTTGATCTTCGAGAACTTACTTCTTTTTCCGACATTTTTATCATCTGCAGCGGTCGTTCCAACCGCCAGGTTTCAGCCATCGCGGAGTATGTACAGGTAAACCTAAAAAAACACGACATAAAACCGCTGAGCGTCGAGGGTAAAAAAGAAGGGCACTGGGTTCTGCTCGATTACGGTCATGTCATTATTCACGTTTTTTACGAACCGGTTCGTGTCTTCTATGATCTGGAAGGACTCTGGATCGATGCAAAAAGAATAGAAGCCAAACGTTTTTTGACAGACCCCGCGATATCCTAAAAGAACACGTTATTTCCCTGCGACATCCTGCCCGCAGTGCTTACAGATTTTCGCTCTTTTTTTAATGATTTCCGCGCAAAAAGGACATTCGCGGGTGAAATATCGTTCATGAATCTTTTGTACAGATTCATCAACCGTTTTCTGGACAATTTCATTGCCGAATCTGGCACTTTTAATTGGTTCTATGGCTTCAGGCACTCCAATATCACCGATCATTTCCGCTGCTTTTAACCGGACCCGCTGCGGCTGGGCTGCATCGAGAAGCAGTCTAACCACCGTAACGTGGTCTTTGTCCACGTAGGCCCCCGCAAGAATGGAAAATCCTTTCTTGGTGTTTTCTTTTAATATTTCCTGCTCCGCCAAAATCTCTTCGTCAATGATTTGCCCGGTGCCTCCTATGGGGCTGAAAACAGGGATGCATTCAAACTGTTCTGTCCCCGGATAGTTCATGCACCGGTAAGATGATATATGGCCATAATTCTCCTCCATATTGTCCCATCCCTGAACATACAAGGAGCATTCATCGTTGAAACATATAAACAGATAAGGCGTTCCCCAGCCGAGACCGTCGCTGAAGCTAAACGGGGGAACCTCCCAGATCATCATTTCTGCACCGCAGTGAGGGCATTTGGGCTTGTCTTGGCTAAGTACTTTTTCTAAAACTTGCTCTTTGGTTTCAAATAACATTCACTATCCTCCACTATTTGTTGATTGTGATAAAATCCTATCTGGTTTCGAATTTTCAATGTGATTAATATTACCACTAAATGTGGTTTTGCAACATTCAAGCAATAAAAGTAATTTTGCAATGCGACTCTGATTTATAAATTTTATTTGGCATATATTCAATGCGTTTGATTGTATAGACTTTAGATTTATAATCTGAATGTCACTTTGGGGAAGTTCGATCTAAAAGGCGGCATCAATCAGTTCATTAAAAAATTGGCAAATTGAATTTATACTATATATTATGGTTTGTAGATATAAATTAGAGCCTCTAATATGAAAACCTATTAAAAGCCACCATTTTGATATCACAAAAATTAAGCGTATTGACATACTTGCAGGTATCGGCAATTCGTTGTCAATATAAAAAGGCAGAGCCGTTGATGGCTCTGCCTTTTTAAAATATTTTTATTATTTTGGTATTCTCGGTTTTAATCTTCTATCGGCCTCACTTCCCCGTTCATTTCCAGATCTGTGTTCAGGAATGTGATAATCATAAGAGAATTGACGCCTTTCAATATCCGAACGTCTTCATCGGGCAATATGTGGCTTATACCTACTATTTTTTAAACCTTTTTCGTCCATACCCTGCAAGACCAACCAGACCAGTACCAAGCAGTATAAGTGTAGCAGGTTCGGGTACCGGGTTAGCACCGGGTTCTGAAACATCTGAAGTGGCAACTGGTGCTGAAGTTGTTGATTTAAAGCTTGATGTGGTTGCCGGATCATCAGATGAAGGACAGCCTACAATTCCAAAAAACATAATCACAACACATAAAACCATAAAAACTTTCTTCATCTGTTTCCCCCTTTATTATAGAAAATGTAAATATAATAATTCCCAATTTGGCTTTATCCTGGATAACATAATTATACTTAACAATGATTATAAAAATTTAATTATTTTTTTCGGTAACATTTATAATGTTGTTGTAAGTCCCGAAGCAATTGGGATTTAGTTGATCATTTTGGAGATCTTCTTTCCATTGACCGTCAACAATAAACTTGTATTCGTATTCTCCGGGAGGAATTAGCACGTTCCTGACCCACGCCCCGTTTTCATCGCTTCTCATAGGGTGGCTTTTTGGATTCCATTTGTTAAAATCCCCTATCAAAAAGACTTCATTGGCATCGGCGTTTTCAAGTAAAAATGTCACCTTCCGCCGTTTAATTTCCTGTCTTGTTTTGATTCTTACCATCTAATACCTCCTTAAATAACACTGATCGATTCAAAAACATAAAATATCCTGTGTCGCTTATCTATTAGATCAGCAAATCACTTTATGCTCTTTCACAAATTGTAACTAATCTTTGATTAATGAACTACTTTATTTTTATCAGAAATTTTCAACGTAACAAACTGGAGGGTGCCACTTTGGCAAATGGATTGTTCCTTCAGAGAGAAATCGTCCCGCAGATTAAGCAGGACTTAATTGATTAAATTTATAATACTCATTATTTAGCAAGAAAGCAAGCTAAATATTTGTTTTTTTTAAAAATATTATTAAATATGCGTTTAAACGTGCAAACACGAAACGTTAAGCGAACAATGCCAGAGACGGATCGGCATACAAGGGTTGTGGTTTTATGATAATTGCTTGATCACATTGAGTACATACGGATAGATATGATCGACAATACGGAGGTACCCTTTTGCGGTGGGATGCAAACGATCCGGCTGATTGAATCGCGGGTCACCGCCAACCCCTTCCAGAAAAAAAGGAACCAGAGGGATCTTATATTTTTGGGCGATTTCCGGATAAACACGTGCGAAATCCTTTGAATATTCGGGGCCCATATTCGGCAGGATTTTCATGCCGCAAAGGAGCACTTCGATGTTGTTCGCTTTGATAGCAGAGACGATCCGATCCAGGTTTTTTCTCAGAATATCCGGATCGATCCCCCGCAAGCCGTCATTGGCGCCGGTTTCAAGGATGATGATATCCGGTTTCAGGGTCGAAATGACCCATTCGATGCGTGACAATGCCCCGCTGCTGGTCTCGCCGCTGACGCCTGCATTGACGACGTTGAAATAATACCCGTCGCCGGCGAGTTTTTTTTGCAGCTGAGCGGGATAGGCCTCGCTTTCATCCACACCGAGACCGGCCGTTAGGCTGTCCCCCACGGCAACGATGGTTTTTCGGGTGGGTTGCTTTGCCGCCGCCGTTTTCGACGCGGCATCATTTGATGCGGATTCACCGCTGCACCCGACAAAATACAAACAGAAAACCATAGTGAGGGTTACGGCCCTCATGGCTTTCTTTAATGGGTTATTAAAAATCATATCCTCTTTCTTTCATTCTAATGGTATAGCCTGGATATTTCATGTGTCCGAAGCTTCTCAAAATTTTTCACAAAATATTCGAGATAGTGGTTTTAATCCGGCTTATTCATCCGGCTGCTCCCTTAGATAGATAACCGGTTTTTTCTCTAATATCGACCTTGTAGAGACCATGCCGACTCCGATGATCAGCAAGAGAGTAGCACCGACAATTAAACCGCAGGTCAATAAAAACGGATGATAGGTGATGTCAAGGAAAAACCGGCAGATCAAAAAAACGCCGGTTTGGGAAATCCCTACCGCCAGTATTCCGCTGAGCAGGCCCACGATAAATATTTCAAGGGAAAATACTTTTCTGACAAATGTCTTTCCAGCTCCCAGTATTTTATAATAGACCGATTCGGTAATTCTTTCGGCACGGGTCGCAAACACCCCGCTGATCAGGATAAGAATCCCGGCTGCCATACTCAGGATACAAAACCCTTTGATGATGGTTGACAGTTTTTCCATCATGCGCGCAAAGACCTGTATGGTTGCCGACAGATCGATAACACTGACATTGGGAAACGTCTTCACGATACGGCTTTGCAGCAGGCCGACCCTTTGTTTTTCCACCCTCAGAGAGGTAAATATCGTCTGCGGCGCCGTTTTTAAAGTTTTCTCTTCGAACACGAAATAGAAATACGGGCCCAGCGTATCCGAAGTCCGGGTCCGGATGCTTGAGATTCGGGCCTTTAGCGGAACCCCCTGGATGTTAAATTGGATGGTGTCGCCAATGCCCATTTTGTGCATGTCGACCACAGTATCCAGCACCGACACCTGGGGACCGGTCCAGTCGTCGCGAAAGAGCCGGTCGCCCTTGATGATTTTTTCATCCTTCAACAGGCTGTCCCGGTATGTCAGGTTAAAGGTCCGGCCGAGATTATCGCGATGCTTTGCCCGCTCTTTTCTACGATCAATGGTTTTGCCGTTGATTGCTGTGACCCGAGCCCTAACGATCGGATAGAAGGTCAACGGTTTGGCGATAAAATCTGCAAATGCCTTCTTCTGGTCCGGCTGGATGTCGATCACGAAAAGATTGGGTGCGTCTGGTGGAAATGATTTGACGTAGGTGGTATCGAGATTCTGTTCGAGCAGGTATATGGAAAAAATTACACTTAAAGATGCGGTCAGGGTGACAATGACTGACCAAGTGGCACCACCCTGCCGGAACAGGCCCTTGATCGCCTGGCGGACGACCATTCGACGAATGCGCAACCGTTTTAAGATCCACAACAACAGTCGTGTGACAATCAAAGTGACGAGAATCAGAGCGCCCAGCGTCGCTATAAAATAAATTCCGAATCGAAGGTCCTGCATGTGTCTGAAGACCAGGCCGAAGAAAAAGAGCACAAACCCGATGGCTGACACATACATTGGCCAGTGTTTATGCAACACAGCCGTCTCTTTGCGAAAAATCACCACCGGCCGCGTCTCTTTTAACCGAAAAAAAGGTGCAAACGTAAACAGGGCCACCACCACAATACCAAGCGCCATGCTCTCTATGATACCGATCCAGGCCACGGCAAACGGCATGTCCGGAGGAAAAAAAGTGCTGAGCAGTCGTGCCAGGCCCAGTTGAAGGATGATGCCGATCGATATGCCCAGGACCGTTCCCAGTAGAGTCAGTACAACGACCACCGGCATAAAGTGACGGATGACCTGGCCATGGGTTGCGCCCATTGTTTTCATGATGGCGATGGTTCGTTGTTTTTCATTGAAAAATGCCGTTAGAGTGTTCTGGATCCCCATGCCGGCGACAACCAGAATAAAAATACCCACCAGTCTTAAAAAAAAGATAAAATTATCCAGAAACCGTTTGACCCGGGTTCGTGCGGTCAGATAGGTGTCGACCCGCTCCCGATCAGGTCTTGCAAACTGCTTAAGACGACTGGCGATGGCATCGATTTGCCGGCCGTCAGCCACCTTTAACAGGGATACATAGGTAATGCGGCTGCCGGTTTGGATAAGACTTAAGGCATGCAAATCCTTGCTGGAAACAAAAACGCGAGGACCAAAGGAGAAGACATTTGCCGGCCGGTCCGGCTCCGAAACGACGACATCGCTGATGATCAGCGTTGTATACCCGACCTTCAGCGAATCCCCGATGCCGACGCCCAATCGATCCAGCAGGGATTGTTCCACCACGGTATGCCCCGGGGTCAGCACGTCATGGAACGAACGGCCGGATTTCAATACGATTTCCCCGTAAAACGGATACCCTTTTTCGACAACTTTTAAAAGAGACAGGACCGATGCCTGATCATCCATTCTTCGTACCATGCTGTAAAATTCCCAAAAGCGAGTCCGTTCGATTTTTCCCTGTCGGACCTGGTCGGATATGGCGCTCTCGAGTTTATCCGAGAGTTTGTCGTGGGAGTGAATGATGATATCGGCGGCATGGAGTTTTTTTGCGTCTGACAAAAGGATCCGGGATACACTTTCTGAAAAACCGGAGAACACCGTCAGGCTGGTTAGCGACAGTGCGACACACAAACAAAAAACAATGGCCTGATTGGATGAACGTGTGATTTCGCGTATGGCAAAGTGTCCGTGTATCATAATTTTAAGATGCCGCTTTATTATTTATCTCCAGAAGAAATTTAGTTTGTCGAAACTCCAAGCAATGGCTCGTATTTGAGTAAATAGGAAATAGGAATTAGAAGATAGATAACCTCTTTCCCCTTTCCCCTTTCGGTTCTGGATGGATACGATTTAGGGTGATATCCTAGCTGGGGGACAACCTCCCATCCTTGAGCCTCAACACCCGATCTGCGGTGACTGCAAATTCCGGATTATGGGTCACCAGGATCAGCGTGACGCCCTGTTCATTTTTCATTTCAACAAGCTGCGCAAACACGATACGGCCGTTTTTTGAATCGAGATTGCCGGTGGGTTCATCGGCAAAAAGCAGTTTCGGAGTGTTGATCATGGCCCGGCACAAAGATACGCGCTGTTTTTCGCCGCCCGACAACTGGCTCGGCAAATTGTCCGCTCGGTCTGCAAGCCCCACCCGTTCCAACAACTGCCGGGCTTTTTTTTCTGCATCCGGAAGACCCTGCAATTCCGCCGGGAACATGATGTTCTCTATGGCCGACATGGAGGGTATGAGATAAAACGATTGAAAAACAAATCCAATCATCCGGTTGCGAAGCGGTGCCAGGTCATCTTCCGATGCATCGGTAATATCCTTCTGATCGATAAAGACCCGACCCGACGTGGGTTTGTCCAGCCCGGAGAGCAGCGTCAGCAACGTGGTTTTTCCGCTGCCGCTGCTGCCGGTGATAACCAAAAATTCACCCGGCTCCACCGTGAGCGAGATGTCATTCAACACCATTATATTTTGATGATCCACCGTGTAGATTTTGTTCAGCGCTTTTGCTTCGAGAATGGCCATGGTGTTCAATTCTCCGCGGTAATGATAACATCGAAAAAATAATACACATGTTTCGCACCCATCTTTTTATTATAAACTCATTATATGAATGAAAACTGAAGCAGTCAAAGATTTGAGGGTCAAGGGTCCGGGTGAAATGTTGAAAAAAGTATTAAAAATTAAAGGTGTTGCAAGAGTCCAATCAACACTGCTTGAAAATTTATAAAAAAAAGTCCGGTAAAATTCCTGACCTATGAAATGTTTATCCCGTTGAATGCGAAGCTTATTCAACCGGGGCAACGTCTATTTCATTGAGGCGTTCTTTATTTAACCGGAGCTTAATCGAATGAAGAGCAAAGCCGACTTAACTAGTGTCCATCCATAAATGGCCCTTTTTGTCCTGCTCGGCGTTCTCCGCGGGTTTCCGGCTGCGGCGTACAGTCGTACGCCTTCCTGTCCCGCGTGCGGGGACCGCAAACCCTTGTGCCGCCTTGATCAGAACAAAAATTGCTCATTTCTGAATTGGACACCCCTTGTGTTCATTTTGAACTCATGGATGGACACTAACTGGTGTCATTGAGAAATATCCAGCTTATCCGGCTCGCAAAGCAGTTCTGGATTTACAGCGGTCAGTCCGCACTTTTGGCACTGCCACCTGTCGTTATTCACTTTGTTATGACAATATGCCGGCGGCTTCGATCCCTTGATGCCACACCAGTCTGACTTTGTGCCCTTGATTTCAGGTTTGCAAATATTATGAGCGTCCAGCGAAACAGCGCCACAGGTTGAACAAAAATACGCCCGGGTGTCTTTTGGAACAGTCACATGTTTTTTTTCAGTCATAGCTACAGCCTCCTTATTTGAAGATGAGTGTTAATGAAATCAAGCCGCATTTAAATATCTGTTTTTACTAATTTATAATCACTATAGACTTATTGTCAAGAGTGACAGCGTGTTTCATATTTTTTCAGACAAATCAAACCGCAGGAAAGTTGCGCCCTGCCTTGGTGATGCGAAAGGTCCCGGGGCAGCACGGTGGCAGGTTGATGTTCATGATTTCTTTACAACTTTCACAAAAAGGTATCAGATAAGGTATCAGACTTCGATGAACTAGTATAGAAAAAAGATAACGATTTTATTTTATGGGGTTTGAAACAGGCCAGCTTGATTAAGATTTCTCTTCAACCTTGTAAATTGGAAGTTGAAGTTCCAATCTGCAATGAAAACAGCTTGGCTTTTTGTCGAAGGGGAATAGCGCATCATTTTTCCGACACTAAATTCATTGTAGACAGAGATTCAATCGGCGTTAGATGCAAAATTGAATTCTTGACATTTCCAACAAGCGTGTTACAATGTCTTACCATGAGCACGCTAACCATAAGATTGCCAGATGAATTGAAGGCAGATCTTCAAAAATTTAGTCAGGAGCAGAACAAACCTGTTAGCGATGTCGTAAGGGAATCTATTCGGCGATATGTAGCTATTGAGAAATTTCGAGCCATTCGAAAGAAGGTTCTACCATTTGCCGAAGCCCAAGGCTTCTTAACCGACGAGGACGTCTTTAAGGCCATTTCATGAAGATCGTCCTTGATGCCAATATTGTCATCGCTGCCTTTGCCGCTCGCGGCCTCTGTGAATCAATTATGGAGGTTTGTCTTAGTGATCATAAAATTTTGCTATGTGACGAATTGTTAGAAGAAATTCTGAGAAATCTCCGTCTGAAAATCAAACTTCCTGCTAAAGTGGTTGATAATATTGGAGACCTCCTTATGGAACAAGCAAGCATGATCGATCCAGTCCCTCTTTCCCCGGATATTTGTCGTGACCCCGACGATGTTAAAATTCTCGGTTTAGCAGTTGCTGCAAATGCTAATTATATCGTTAGCGGTGATAAAGACTTGCTCGTTCTAAAAGAGTTTCAGGGGATTCCGATTTTGAATCCAAGGGCATTCTCTAACCTTCTTCATAGCGAAAAAGAATAAACAGAGAATCCAATCGGGTAGCTGAGGAATTTTAACCCCCAGCCCCCACACCGCTCCCTACATGGGGTATTAGGGACAAACGTCCCTAATACCCCATGGAGTTGTATTTTTTTCTTTTTGCTCAAGGACGTCGAGTTTACAGCAAACGTCTTGGTATCGTGGAGCCAGTATTCGGCAATATCCGATCATGCAAAAGGATGGATAAATTTACTTTAAGAGGTAAGATTAAAGT
>Ga0210085_1000201_pt1 | contig 27134 bp, 29 predicted proteins | sample China_Galinas_PW_5_FD_184866 | JGI IMG/M metagenome (GOLD analysis project Ga0210085, IMG submission 184866) | Wetland microbial communities from San Francisco Bay, California, USA, that impact long-term carbon sequestration - China_Galinas_PWC_D1... | ecosystem: Environmental > Aquatic > Marine...
AAGGTTGGTCTCCGGGCGTTGGATGGATGTGTCACAACAACATCCTAACATCCTGAGCCAACCTTCTTCTTTATCAGAACGTTACCCCATTTTGGCTCGCATGCCGGGGCTTAACCGAGTGCCATTCATGTATATATAACAATAAATTCCAATGACTTGTGTGGCGTCCGCGGCTTCAGGATGCTGCGCGCCGATACGCGCAACGCCATGACCGGCCGGGTTGCCACCGCTCATTCACCCGCCGGCGACTTCCGCGGCTTCGTGTCCCGTCGCAGCCACCAGGCGCCGATCTGGGCATAGCCCATGACCGTGATCATGGGGAACAGGCTGGCGAATGCGATAAGCCCAAAGCCGTCGTGCAGGGCGCTGCGCCCGGGCACGGTTGTAGCCAGGCCCAGTCCCAGCGCCGCCACGATCGGCACCGTCACAGTGGAGGTCGTCACTCCACCCGAGTCGTAGGCCAGTGCGATGATCATGCGCGGCGCATACAGGGTCTGTATTACCACGATGAGGTAACCGGTGATGATGTAGTAGTACAGCGGGGTTCCGGTGATGATGCGAAAGGTGCCCAGCATAATGCCGATGGCAACACCGATGGCCACGGCGACGCGCAAGCCCCAGACGGTGATGGCGCCGCCGGACAGATTGCTGGCCTTGATGGCGACGGCGATCAGCGCGGGCTCCGCTATGGTTGTGGCGAACCCGATGGCGGCGGCGAACAGGTAGACCCATTTATAGTCCTGCCAGTGCAAGCCGTCCGAAACAGCCGTCGTCGTGCCGCGTATGAATTCGGGGTCGGTGAGTTGCTGCGCCATCAGCTTGCCCAGCGGGAAAAGCGATTCCTTCAGTCCGACCAGAAACAGGGTCAGACCGATCAGAACGTAGAGGAAACCGACCAGCACGCTTTTCAGATTGGGAATGCGCTGGCGCAGGATCAACAGATGGAAGCCGAAGATGATTGCGGCAATCGGCAGAACATCGGTGACGGTGGAAGTTCCGGTCTCCCAGAGCAGTTGCGGCAGTTCCATCAGATCACCAGCCCGTACGCCATGACGAAAATCATCGGTGTCAGCGAGGCGAAAGCAATCAGACCGAATCCGTCGATCATCGAATTGCGCCCCTTGATACTTTCAGCCAGACCGATGCCAAGCGCCGTCACCAGCGGAACGGTCACCGTGGAGGTGGTCACTCCGCCCGAGTCGTAGGCAATGCCGATGATCTCCGGGGGGGCGAACAAGGTCATGATGACCACGCAGATATAACCGCCGATGATCAGATACTGAATCGGCCAGCCCTTGATGATACGCAGCACACCGATGACGATGGCCAGGCCGACCGAGAACGCAACGGTCAGACGCAGACCCAGAGCATAGGACTTGAGCGCCTCTTCATGCTTCTCGATGATGCCGCCGTCTGCAGCTACCTCGGCGGCGACATTGGCTATCGCGATCAGTGCCGGCTCGGCGATGGTGGTGCCGAAGCCGAGTGCAAAAGCGAAAAACAGCAGCCACAAAACATTTGCCTTGCGCGCGAAGGCAAAGGCAATCGATTCCCCGACGGGAAACAAACCCTGTTCGAGACCACGAATGAAAAACGCCAGCCCGAGCCACACGAGCAGGAAACCGATCAGTAAATTGCCAAATGCCGGCAGCGGCTGTTGCAGCACCACCAACTGGAAGAACGCCACGACGAGGACAATCGGCAGTAAATCGCGGACACTGGAGGCGAGCGTGGCGATGAGGCGAAACTGTTGGTTCAATACCGTCATCCTGTACTAACTATTTACATACCGCCAGGTTGTCGTATACTCCCGGCCGCGATTCTTGCCGTAACCTGACAGCCCGGTGAGCGTTGTTATCCTGGATCAATTCCCGCGCCGGAACAAATCATGATTTCGACCCGCAAGACAGTGTATGCGATATCCGCTGCCGCAATCGCCTGGTTCTTCCTGTTCCCTTTATCCTACGTAGCGCTCGCCGGCGCCATGCTGCTGCAGACCCTGGCCTACACGGTCATCGCCGGAAAATCCGCCGCGGACGGCATCGTACTCTCGGGCATATCAATGCTGCTGATCGGGTTTCTGCCGGAAAGTCACCCGATGATCAGGGGGCCGTTCTTCGAGTCGGTGAGGCTATGGATCATCGGCGCCGGAATGATCCTGCTATTGACCGGACTGTTGATTCTCACCCTGAACCGCCCGGGACGTTGTTGAGCCAGACCGCTTATCACCCGTTCCGTGCTTCGGAATTATCTGGAAACTTGCGGACATCTGGCCTGATTGCTATGCCGCCGTTGGCGGCGATGGCGCCCCGGAGGCGGTGAATCTCCCCTCGCTTGTCGAGCGACAGGCTTTCAAACTATTGGCGCGTGATCCAGGTTTCCTTCAGCCCCAACTGTTGCCGAATCGATTTCGCCCGGACCTTGGCCGCCTTGTGGGTGTCGAATCCGGTGATGCGCACCCGGTAAATGGTTCTGCCGTTCACGCTGGCCACGGATTGTTCGGCGGCGACGCCTTTGCTCTCGAAATCAGCCAGCTTCCGTGCCGCAATCGACTCGTTGGCATAGGAGGCGAGGTTGATAACCCAGTCGCCCGTTCCGCTTTGACGCGGGGGGCTTTCATGGCGTTCCTCCCGTGCGGATTCAACCGGCCTGGCGTGCATCTGCGGTGCTTCGGCGTGTGCGATGACGGTCGGCGCTGCAATCGTCGCGTCGTCCTCCGGGACCTTTGTCATGTCGGGGGTCAACTCGCCGGTCGGCGGCATGTCTTGTCCGATGGCCGATGGCGCCTGTGACCCCGCGGCCCGGGCCGCCTCGTCTGACGCCGACTCTGACGGCGACATCGCAGGAGTACCGGGGTAGGTGTCCGCCGTCACGCCGTTTTCCATTGACGGCGGAGGCTGCTGCCATCGCGAAGCGACGTTGTCGACCGGGACGTCACGGGACACTGCAACCGGCAGGGCGGCGGGCGGGTCGGCCAGCATGGCCGCGCTGGCTTCGATGATGGCCTTATTATTGTCGACCAGGGATTCCATTTCGGCAGACAGATGATCGAGGCGGGCAGAGGCGTAAATCAGCCGTTGCTCGAGCGTCTGGAGGCGCTGTTCATAAGGTAACTGGATCTGCATCAGCCGGCCTTCAATTTCCCGCAGGCGTGCCTCATGGCTGGCATAACCCTGTCCCATGCGGTTTTCCATGTCCCGGAGCTCGGCATGATAGGGCGCGTAACCCTGTTCGAGACGATTCTCGAGCGCCGATAATCGGGCTTCATACCTGGAGGCATTGAACTGTGCCTGCGGGATCCCGGGATCCCCGGATGCTTCCAGTCGGCTTTCCACCTTTGTCAGACGCGCCTCGTAAGGATCGACGGTTTGCGCTATTTTCGTCTCCAGAGAGTGAAATCTTTCTCCATAAAGATCATTGAGCTGCGTCAACTCCTTCTCAATCTTCACGAGGCGTGCGTCGCGCGATTCCAGCAGTCCGGCGGCCGCGACAGATTCACTGCGGGTGGTCGTCGCCGCACGCTGCGAGTCATATGTCAGATAAGCGCCCATGGCGCCGGTGATCAGCATACCGAGCGCCATGATAGCCAGGCCGGTGAGGATGCGATCACCCAGGCGGCAGGGGGCGTGTTTGTCTGACTGGACAGGGGGTGAGCCGGGTCGTGCCCGGGTATTGTCCGGCGGCGTTACCGCCGGCCGTGCCTTGACGCCGATTTTTTCAGGGTCTGACCAGGGGCCGGCGCCAAAGCCCGCTTTCCCCTCGTTGCGCATTTTTTGTGAGAACTCGTTCGGTTCCTTGTAGTCTCGATGGGACATCAGTCCGTTTCCCCTATCGTGGCAATCGTTATTCAACGCGTGCGGCAAATCCCCAAGGCAATTTACCCGGACCGTCGTTCCTGAATTCGTTATGCGCCGGTGGGTAAAAGGCGAGGCATTGTCGCACAGCAGAACAACCGGTATCCAGTCATCGCCGCTAATTCTTCAGCACACCCTGCATTCATCCTGAACCGTTCATGAGGGCGTCAGCGCGAGCGTCGGGTCGCCATGGGCTTGAAGGCTGGAATGACTGCCGCAGCAGCGCCGCTCCGATAGGTTAAATAAAATTAAAGTAGTAGGTTATCTTGTTTTCTTCACAATATAGACAAGGTTTCTGATGCAGCTCGCCGGAGTTGAAAACAGCGGGTGTTGCCGGCTGTCTCCTCAGGCATCCAGTCGCTTGAACTTGATGCGGTGAGGTTGCTCGGCATCCGTACCCAACCGGCGTTTGCGGTCCGCTTCATAGTCGGCGTAGTTCCCCTCGAACCACGTAACCTGGCTGTCTCCCTCGAAGGCCAGCATGTGTGTGGCAATGCGGTCGAGGAACCAGCGGTCATGCGAGATCACCACGGCGCAACCCGGGAAATCGAGCAGGGCCTCTTCCAGGGCGCGCAGGGTTTCCACGTCCAGATCGTTGGTCGGCTCGTCGAGCAGCAGCACATTGCCACCGCTCTTCAGCAGCTTGGCGAGATGCACGCGGTTGCGCTCACCGCCCGAGAGATTGCCGACATTTTTCTGCTGGTCTGACCCGCTGAAGTTGAATCGTGACACATAGGTCCTCGAGTTGACCTCGTATTTCCCGATGGTGATGATGTCCTGTCCGTCGGAAATTTCCTCCCAGACGGTTTTGCGGTCATCCAGCAGGTCGCGGCTCTGGTCCACGCAGGCGATCTGGACGGTCTCGCCGATGCGCAACTCCCCCGCATCGGGCTGCTCCGTACCCGTCAGCATGCGGAATAGCGTGGTCTTGCCGGCGCCGTTCGGGCCGATGACCCCGACGATGCCGCCGCGCGGCAGGTTGAAGCTCAGGTCCTCGATGAGCAGTTTCTCCCCGAAGCGCTTGCCGAGGTGACTGGCATCGACCACGAGATCACCCAGCCGGGGACCGGGCGGGATAAAGAGCTGCTTGGTTTCGTTGCGTTTCTGCTGTTCCTGTGAAGCCAGTTCCTCGAATCGGGCGAGGCGTGCCTTGCTCTTGGCGTGCCGGCCCTTGGCGCCGGCGCGGACCCATTCGAGCTCGGCCTTCATGGCCTTCCGGCGGGCCGACTCCTGCTTCTCCTCGATTTCAAGTCGCTGTTCCTTCTGTTCCAGCCAGGACGAATAGTTGCCTTGCCAGGGGATGCCATGGCCGCGGTCAAGCTCCAGGATCCAGCCGGCGACGTTGTCGAGAAAGTAGCGATCGTGGGTTACGGCCACGACGGTTCCCGGGTATTCGGACAGGAACCGCTCCAGCCAGGCGACGCTCTCCGCGTCCAGGTGATTGGTCGGTTCATCGAGCAGCAGCATGTCCGGATTGGACAGCAGCAATTTGCACAGCGCCACGCGCCGGCGCTCGCCGCCGGAGAGCCGGGAGACGTCCGCATCCCAGGGCGGCAGGCGCAGGGCTTCTGCTGCGACTTCCAGCTTGCGCTCCAGATTATGACCGTCACTGGCCTGCAAGATGTTTTCCAGGCGCGCCTGTTCGGCGGCCAGGGCGTCGAAATCGGCATCCGGCTCGGCATAGGCGGCGTAGACCGCGTCGAGTTTCTCCTGTGTTCCGGTGAGGGCGGTCAGCGCCTCCTCGACATTACCGCGTACATCCTTGGTGGGATCGAGCGCCGGTTCCTGGGTCAGGAAGCCGACATTGAGTCCGGGTTGGGGCCGCGCCTCGCCCTCGATTTCGGTATCCACCCCGGCCATGATGCGCAACAGGCTGGATTTGCCCGAACCGTTGAGGCCGAGCACGCCGATCTTGGCGCCGGGGAAGAAGGACAGGGAGATATCTTTCAGGATGACGCGCTTGGGCGGGACCACCTTGCCCACGCGGTTCATGGTGTAGACGTACTGGGCCATGCGAATTGTTTTCCTGGAGCAGGTTGATAAACGGACGGTCATTATAGGCGCCTGCCCAAGCCGGGCAAACCGGCGCGTTCAATCTGGCGGGTTGCGCAAAAACGCTCACCCACCCGAATTGGGCTCTCCTGGTATGCACCCGTAAACACCGACGATTTCACCGCAAAGACGCAAAGGACGCGAAGTGTTTTATTGTTTTAATTGAGGAATTTCTTTGCGAACTTTGCGTCTTTGCGTTGAGATTGTTTTACATCGATGGGTATAGCGGTCCACCCCCCTTCCCCGGCATGCGGTAGACTTGGCGCATGCCTGCGGATACCTGCGTGTACATCGGCGATCAACTGGCCCGTTACGGTTTCGGTCAGGGTCATCCGTTCGGACCCGACCGGCTGGGCGCGTTCTGGAAACAGGCGCAGGCGTCAGGTCTGGATGCCCGGGTGATGCGCTGCTTGCCGGTTTCCGCCGACCGTGACAGCCTCGAACGGTTCCACACCCGGGGATACGTCGATCGGGTCATTCGCCAGTCGGAAACCGGGACGGGTTACCTCGATCTGGGTGATACGCCCGCCTTTCCGGGTGTCTATGACGCCGCCTGTTATGTCGTCGGGAGCGTGCTCGATGCCGTCAAGCGCCTGCAGGCGGACGAGTGCCGGCACGCCTTTGTGCCGATTGCCGGTCTGCACCATGCGCGGCGCGACAGTGCGGCGGGTTTCTGCGTGTTCAATGACTGTGGCATCGCCATCGAGACGCTGCGACAGGTGTACGGCCTGCAGCGCATCGCCTACGTGGATATCGATGCCCACCATGGGGACGGAGTCTTTTATGCCTTTGAGGACGATCCGGAGTTAATGATCGCCGATCTGCACGAGGATGGCCGCTTCCTCTATCCCGGCACCGGGTCGGCGGAGGAATCCGGGCGGGGGGCGGCACAGGGAACCAAGCTCAATATCCCCATGCCGCCGGCGGCCGGAGACGATGCCTTTCGCGAGGCGTGGGTAAGGGTCGAGTCCCTTGTGGAGAAGTTCCGGCCGGAATTCATTCTGTTCCAGTGCGGCGCCGACAGCATTGCCGGTGACCCGATTACCCATCTGGCCTATACGCCAGCGGCACACCGGCATGCCGCGGCCGGATTATGCCGGCTGGCCGAACGGCACTGCAGCGGCCGCCTGCTGGCGATGGGGGGTGGGGGCTACAATCGCCAGAACCTGGCATTGGCGTGGTCGGCGGTGCTGGAAGCGCTGATCGAGAACTGAATCTGCCCCTGGATGAATGGGGAATTTTTATCCTTTCCATTTTGGGACAGCCCGGCGCGAATCGGCTATCATTTCCTGCTCGCCGGGGTTTTGATATTCCCCCTGTTTCTGACATTACCGCAGGATCGCTGAGATGTTCGACAAAGATATGCAGATTGCCGGCTACGATGAGGAACTCTGGACCGCCCTGGAGGGTGAACGCCGGCGTCAGGAGGAACACATCGAACTGATCGCCTCGGAGAACTACGCCAGTCCGCGCGTGCTGCAGGCCCAGGGTTCGGTGCTGACGAACAAGTACGCCGAAGGCTATCCCGGCAAGCGCTATTACGGCGGCTGCGAGTTTGTCGACGTGGCCGAGCAACTGGCCATCGACCGCGTCAAACAGCTGTTCGGCGCGGATTATGCGAACGTGCAGCCGCATTCCGGTTCCCAGGCCAACGCCGCGGTGTATCTGGCCCTGCTGCAGCCGGGTGACACCATCCTGGGTATGAGCCTGGCCGACGGCGGGCACCTGACCCACGGCGCCAAAGTCAATTTCTCCGGCAAGCTCTTCAATGCGGTGCAGTACGGCCTGAACCCGCAAACGGGTGAAATCGACTACGATCAGGTGGAGGCGCTGGCGCGCGAGCACCGGCCGAAAATGGTCGTGGCAGGCTTTTCCGCCTACTCGCTGCAGGTCGACTGGCAACGTTTCCGCGACATCGCCGATGCCGTCGGCGCCCTGCTGTTCGTCGACATGGCGCACGTCGCCGGTCTGATCGCGGCCGGGATGTATCCCAACCCGGTGCCGATCGCCGATATCACTACCTCCACCACGCACAAAACCCTCAGGGGGCCGCGCGGCGGAATCATCCTGGCCCGTGCCAATGCCGAGATCGAGAAGAAGCTTAACTCCATGGTGTTTCCCGGCACCCAGGGCGGGCCGTTGATGCATGTCATTGCCGCCAAGGCCGTGGCCTTCAAGGAGGCGATGGAGCCGGCTTTCAAAGAGTACCAGCAGCAGGTGCTGCGCAACGCCCGGGCCATGGTCGAGGTAATGATGCAGCGCGGCTACAAGGTGATTTCCGGGCGGACCGACGACCACCTGTTCCTGGTGGATTTCATCGACAAGGGGATCACCGGCAAGGCGGCGGACGCAGCGCTCGGTGCGGCCAATATCACGGTGAACAAAAATGCGGTGCCGAACGACCCCCAGTCGCCGTTCGTCACCAGCGGCATCCGGATCGGCACGCCTGCCATCACCACACGCGGCTTCGGGGAGGCCGAGGCGAGCGAACTGGCCGGCTGGATCTGTGACATCCTGGATGACATCGGCAACCTGAGTGTCATCGAAGCTGTGCGCGGCAAGGTGCTGGCGGTCTGCAAACGCTTCCCGGTCTATGGCGGCTGACCCCGGGACGCAAGGAGCCTGTCCGAGTCATGATGAACCTGCCGGGAAAACGCCACGACGGCCCCGTTGCACGCAACTCCTCGTCGAATAGCATCCACAGTCTGCCTCGGATTTTCACTCCGCTGGTCATGCCACGCCACGTTCTCGCGACGGCTCCCATTAGCCGGACAGACTCCTAGCCGCGGGGAACCCTGATTATGTACTGCCCGTTCTGCCGCGCACAGGACACCAAGGTGATCGACTCACGGCTTGCCAGTGAAGGCTCGCAGGTACGCCGGCGGCGCGAGTGTCAGGCCTGCGGCGAACGCTTCACCACGTTCGAATCGGCGGAGCTGGTCATGCCGCACATCATCAAGAACAACGGTGCGCGTGAACCGTTCGATGAGAAAAAACTGGCGGTCGGCATCATGCGCTCGCTGGAAAAGCGCCCGGTCGATGCCGACAGCGTGGATGCCGCCATGAGCCGCATCCAGCACCGCCTGCGCGCGAGCGGCGAGCGCGAGCTGCCCTCACGCCTGCTGGGTGAATGGGTCATGAATGAATTACGGGCGCTCGACCAGGTGGCCTATGTGCGATTCGCCTCGGTCTACCGCAGCTTCGCGGACGTCAAGGCCTTCCAGGAGGAAATCGAGCGTCTGGAAAGCGAACCCACGGCGGAAGAGAAGAAAGACCAGATATCGCTGCTTCCCGAGGATTGAGGACGGCAGCATCCGGTGGGTCGATGACGAATCATGAAAGCGCGGGGAAACAGCCGTTAGTGGTCTGGTGATATGACGCTCCACTCTGATCACAAACACATGGGACGGGCCCTGGAGCTGGCTGCCCGGGGTCGTTATACCACCGATCCGAATCCGTGCGTGGGCTGCGTGCTGGTCAGGGACGGGCAAGTGGTGGGGGAAGGATGGCATGTGCGCACCGGTGGCCCGCACGCCGAGATCATCGCCCTGCATGCGGCCGGCGACCGTGCGGCCGGTGCCACCGCCTATGTGACGCTGGAGCCCTGCTGCCATCACGGGCGTACGCCGCCCTGCACCGAGGCGCTGATCGCCGCCGGTGTGCGGCGGGTGGTTGCCGCGATGCAGGATCCCAATCCGCGGGTCTGCGGCGCGGGTCTTGAGGCCTTGCAGGCGGCCGGTATCGAAGTGCGCTCGGGCGTGCTGGAGGCGGAGGCGGAACGGCTCAATCCGGGGTTTGCCATGCGCATGCGCCAGGGTCGGCCGTGGGTACGCTGCAAGCTGGCGATGAGCCTGGATGGACGTACCGCCATGGCAAGCGGCGAAAGCCGGTGGATCACCGGCGAGGACGCGCGCCGTGACGTGCACCGCTGGCGCGCGCTCAGTTCCGCCATCATGACCGGCGTCGGGACCGTACTGGCGGATGACCCGTCGCTGACGGTCCGCCTGGGAGAGGGCGAGTCCGGCTCCCGGCGGCAGCCGCTGCGGGTCATACTGGACACGCATCTGCGAACCCCCCCGGGCGCGCGGCTGCTGCGCCTGCCGGGAGAAACGCTTATCCTGACCGGGATTCCGGACAGGCAGAGGGAGGCCCGACTGGAAGGCAGCGGTGTCTCGGTCGTTACCCTCCCGATGGACGGCAGCTGCATGGATCTGGCCGCCGTGATGGCGTACCTTGGCAGGATGGAAATCAATGAAGTCCACCTCGAGGCGGGGGCGTCGCTGTCCGGCGCCTTGCTCGCGGCGGGCCGGGTCGATGAATTGCTGGTCTACCTGGCGCCCCATCTGATGGGTGATGCAGCCCGCGGCTTGTTCCGCTTGCCGGGGCTGGAGCGCATGGAGCAGCGTATCGGACTTTCCATCAGCGACATCCGCGCGGTGGGCCGGGACTGGCGCATTACCGCTACCGTAAACAGGTGAATCACCGTGAACATGGCAGGCGGTTAACCAGTGTCCATCAATAATGAATTAAACTCACCGCAAAGACGCAAAGAACGCAAAGTCATTGTGTGTTTTCATTAAAGAACTTCTCTGCGTACTTTGCGTCTTTGCGGTGAAAATGCTGTTTATGGACTAACACTAAATGAGGATTCAGTCTCATGAGTTTTATCGCTCAACGGTACTTTCATTATTAGCGTATTTACCCGGCATAAGACCTGCTCACGTAGTGCTGAAGGCCTGACCAAAAACATGTTTACAGGAATCATTCAGGCGGTTGGTGCTATCTCCTCATTGGAAAACCGGGGAGGAGATCTGCGTATCGGCATCAGCACCGGTAAAATGCCAATGGACGATGTCGTCACCGGCGACAGCATCGCCGTCAGCGGCGTCTGCCTGACAGTCATCGAACCGGGCGACGGCGGATTCCGCGCCGATGTCTCGGGGGAAACCCTCAGGCGAACCGTCCTCGGGACGCTCGTTGTCAATACGCCCGTCAATCTGGAGAAGGCGCTGACTCTGGCCACCCGCCTGGGCGGGCACCTGGTGAGCGGCCATGTGGATGGCATCGGCACGGTGATCGCGCGGCGCGAGGACAGCCGCTCGGTGCAGTTCACGATCCGGGCGCCGGATGATCTTGCCCGATATATTGCCACCAAGGGCTCGATCTGCGCCGACGGCATCAGTCTCACCGTCAATGGCGTGAATGGCGCCGAGTTCGAGCTGAACATCGTGCCGCACACCCTGGCCGAGACCACCATGAACGGCTACCGCGCGGGAAGCAGGGTCAACCTGGAAGTCGACCTGATCGCACGCTATCTGGAGCGCTTGTTACAGGGGGAACAGGCAGCGCTTCCGGGCGCCGGCGGCGCCATTACCCGGGAGCTGCTCGCGGCGAGCGGTTTCCTGGAGGGAAAGCGCTGAAGCGCGCGGCCTGTTCATGGATAATGCATCATCAGCTTTGCCGTCATTGCAGAAACCGATCGCTGTCATGCCACTCAATCGTACTGAAGAACTGATCGCCGAGATCGCCGCCGGCCGCATGGTCGTCCTGATGGACGACGAAGACCGCGAGAACGAGGGCGACCTGGTGATGGCGGCGACGCACGTGCGTCCGGAGGACATCAATTTCATGGCCAGCCACGGGCGCGGCCTGATCTGCCTGACGCTGACGCGCGAGCGCTGCGAACAGCTTGCGCTGCCGCTCATGGTGCGCCGCAACGTGTCGCTGCATTCGACGAACTTCACCCTGTCCATCGAGGCGGCGGAAGGGGTCACCACGGGCATTTCAGCTTACGACCGCGCCCGTACGGTGCAGGCGGCCGTCAGCCCGAATGCCATTCCCGGGGATATCGTGCAGCCCGGGCATATCTTCCCGCTCATGGCGCAGCCGGGCGGCGTGCTGAGCCGGGCCGGTCATACCGAGGCCGGCTGCGATCTGGCGCGTCTCGCAGGACTGGAACCGGCCGCGGTCATCGTCGAGATCCTCAACGAGGACGGCAGCATGGCGCGCCGTCCGGACCTGGAGGTCTACGCGAAAAAGCACGGGCTCAAGATCGGCACCATCGAGGACCTGATCCGCTACCGGATCGAGAACGAGAAGACGGTGGAGCGCGTATCGGTATGCGAGGTAGCGACCGAACACGGCATCTTCCAGCTGCATACCTACCATGACCATATCGACGGCGCCATCCATCTGGCGCTGACGATGGGGGACGTCGTTTCCGACGAGCCCACCCTGGTGCGCGTGCACATGCAGAATACCCTCAGTGACCTGGTCGAGGTACAGCGGGAATGTCGCCACTGGTCGCTGCGCCAGGCATTGCAACGCATCGCGCGTGAAGGCAGGGGCGTGGTCGTCATCCTGCGCTGGGAGCAGCAGGATGAACTGCTGCAGCAGATCAGGGAGTATCATATGCCGGAGGATCAGTCAGACTCGCCGAGGAAAGGGGAGCCGGCGGAATTGCGCACCTACGGCGTGGGCGCGCAGATCATCGCCGATCTGGGGGTGCGCAGGATGCGTGTACTGAGCACGCCCAAGATCGTGCACGGTATCGCCGGATTCGGACTGGAAGTGGTGGAATACGTTCCGTGTGAATGATGTTATGAGTGCGATAAACTCACCGCAAAGTCGCAAAGTGGGTGCTTGTTTTCGTTGAAGTATTTCTCTGCGTCCTTTTTGCCTCTGCGGTGAAAACGGTGTTTAGGGATGATCGCCAGGCAAGAACAGGATTCGATGCCTTAGTAGCGGAAAAACCATGAACGAAATTACTACGAAAGAAGGTGAGCTGGCGATACGGGATGCGCGCATTGCGCTACTGGTGTCGCGTTTCAACGGGTTCGTCGTCGACAGCCTGCTTGCAGGTGCGCTGGATACCCTGAAACGGCATGGCGCCGATGAACGCGATCTGCAGATCATCAAGGTGCCTGGCGCCTTTGAAATGCCCGTCGCGGCGCAACGACTGGCCGCGTCCAAACGCTTCGATGCCCTCATCGCCCTGGGAGCCGTCATCCGCGGCGGCACACCGCATTTCGAATACGTGGCCGGGGAATGCACCAAGGGGCTGGCCCTGGTGTCCATGAAATACGATATCCCCGTGGCCTTCGGCGTGCTGACCGTGGATACGATCGAACAGGCGATCGAGCGGGCCGGTACCAAGGCCGGCAACAAGGGGGCCGAGGCGGCACTGTCGGCGATCGAAATGATCAGTCTGTTGCGTAACCTCGACACGTGAGATCGCTGGAGCCTGTCGGACTCAGGTGATCGTAGCGAGCATGGTGGGAGAGCGAGAACAGAGTTTCACGATATCGAGGCGCATAGTGGTTCTATGCAACGAGATATCGGGGAACTATGGGCCGCTCTCCCGCCAGTGCACGACTGCAGGGAGAAGGTGAGACCGGATACCGGTCGAGAGGCTGGCCTGGGCCATGCAGGAGGTAGAGCACCAAAAGTAGGCGCTTCAAGCGACGCATGGAGCAGTTGCCGAGTAGATCAATGCCAAGTCAGACAAGCTTCTAGGTGAGGGTGATGAAATTTTCCGCACAGGCACGCACCCGGGCGCGGCGTTATTGCATGCAGGCGTTGTACCAATGGGATCTGTCCGGGCTGGATATGACCGAGATCCAGCGGCAGTTTTTCGAGGCCGAGGATTTCACGAATGCCGATGGCGGTTATTTCATCGAGCTCCTCAATGGCGTCAAGACCCGGATCGAGCGCATAGATTCACATATTTCAGAATCTATTGACCGTCCTATCGGTCAGCTGGACCCCGTGGAGCGCGCCATCCTGCGCATCGCCTGCTATGAACTGCTGTTCAGGCATGACATCCCGTATCGCGTCAGCATCAACGAAGCGATAATGCTGGCCAAAAAGTTCGGCGCCGAGCAGGGGCATGCCTTTATAAACGGTGTGCTGGACAACATGGCGCGTAAAATCCGGCCGGCGGAATCCCGGGGAGTCGACAAGCAGGTCACGGGCAGCTGAAATCCGGCGTGCCTTCGGACCGCTCCGCCATGGCCGAATCCGAGTTCGACATCATTCGCTACTACTTTGCCCGCCACCGGGCATCACGTGACGACGTCCTGGTGGGGATCGGCGACGATGCGGCGCTGTTGCAGGCGCCGGCGGGCAGGGTGCTTGCCGTTTGCCTGGATACCCTGGTGGCGGGCGTGCATTTTCCCCCGGAAACCAGCGCTGCCGCTATCGGCCATAAAGCGCTTGCGGTCAACCTGAGCGATCTGGCGGCGATGGGCGCCGAGCCCGCCTGGGCCATGCTGGCGCTCACCGTGCCTGAAAACGATGCCGCCTGGCTGGCGGCGTTCTCTGATGCATTCTTCACGCTCGCCGATCAATACGCCGTGCAGCTTGTCGGCGGTGACACCACGCGCGGACCGCTGGCCGTTACCGTTCAGGCGCACGGCTTTGTACCGCCGGAAAAGGCCCTGCGACGACAGGGTGCGCGCCCGGGTGAACGGATCTACGTGACCGGCACGCTCGGCGATGCCGGACTGGCCCTGCGAATGAATGACCCGGGCGACAACTGGCTGCGGAAACGACTGGATTTTCCCGAGCCCCGCATCGAGGCCGGATTGGTGCTGCGGGACTATGCCAGCGCCGCGATTGATGTTTCCGATGGTCTGCTGGCCGACCTGGGTCACCTGCTGGAGAGCGGCCGGCTGGGTGCCTCGCTATGGATCGACGCACTGCCGCGCTCGGCAGCCTTTCTTGGGGCCATGCAGGTTCTGGATCCGGAACGGCGGGGGCAATTCCACGAATTGCCCCTGGGTGCCGGCGATGACTATGAGTTGTGCTTCACCGTGGCGGAGCAACACTGCGGCGAGATGGAGAAACGGCTTGACGGGATCCCCGGCGGTTGTCGATGGATCGGCGTCGTGGAAGCCGATCAGGGCATACGCTGTTACCGGGATGATGGCGCGCCATATCGGCCTGCCGTGAGCGGGTATCAGCATTTCAGCAGTACGCCATGACCCTGCCCGGCAAGGTGTCACCCCGCCTGCTGCGGCATCCTCTGGGTCTTCTTGGCTTCGGGTTCGGTAGCGGGCTGGTGCCGGTGGCGCCCGGTACGGCAGGGACGCTGGCGGCAGTCCCGCTGTATCTCCTGCTGAAGAATCTGCCGCTCGCCGGCTACCTGGCAGTAGTTGCGCTGTTGTTCCTGCTTGGTCTGCCGGTGTGCGCCCATGCCGCCCGTCAGCTCGGGGTGCATGATCATCCGGCCATCGTGTGGGATGAAATCGTGGGGTATCTGGTGACGATGGTTGCCGCTCCGCCGGGTTTGGTCTGGATCGTCGCGGGGTTCATGCTGTTCCGTTTCTTCGACATCCTCAAACCCTGGCCCATCCGCTGGTGCGACCGCCGGGTACATGGCGGGTTCGGCATCATGCTGGATGATCTGCTGGCGGGTGTGTTTTCGGCCGCCCTGTTGCAGATAAGCGCGCGCTGGTTCACCTGAGAACCGAATCGGCATTTGACCCATTCAGCCGAGTACCGGCCTCAACCAGCGCAGGTAGAGTCGGTCTGCGATCTGTTGTGCTTCGGCAATTTTCCCGGCAAGATTTTCAGTCATCGTTTCGGCGGACTGTACGGCGGGCGAGGGGTCATCCAGCTCTTGACGGTAGAGGGATGCCCATTCATGCACCATCGAGCCCGACATTTCCACGTGGCATTGCAGTGCCAGGGTGTTGCCCGAGGCGAATGCCTGCCGCGCGCAGTGGTCACTTTCAAGTATGACTTCGGCCTGGTCGGGCACTGAAAACGTTTCGCCGTGCCAGTGAAACAGTTCCATCCGCGAGGGCAGTTCACCCAGCCAGTTTTCCGCGGTTTCATTGCGCAGCTTGCGCACGGTGTGCCAGCCGATTTCCCTGACCGGATTGGCGCTCACGGTGCCACCCAGCGCCTTGCTGATGAGCTGCCCGCCAAGGCAATGTCCCAGCACCGGCATTGCCCGTGCATGCGCCTGGCGGATCAGTTCCAGTTCCTGGTCGATCCAGGGAAGCGGGTCGTTGACGCTCATCGGACCACCCATGAATACCAGACCCGAACAGTCATCGACCCCTGCAGGCACCGGGTCGTTTCTGTCGATGGCGATGAGTTGGTTGGGAACGGACAGCCGGGACAGTACCTCGCCCAGGTATGCCGGGCCTTCGCATTCGATGTGGCGAAAAATATACAGAGGTTTCATAATGTTCCCGAGATGGTGTGATCAGGCCACTGGATCAGGAAATGTCATTATCCAGAAATCTGTTATTACTCCTAGTGTTTTGTGTGCTTGCGGTCCCCGCTGTCCAGGCTGCGCCAGATGTGCGTGTGGTCGGTCTTTTCAAGAATCGCGCCGTGGTGATCATCGAGGGCAAGCAGCGCGTGCTCCGGGTAGGACAGACCAGCCCCGAGGGCGTGAAACTGGTCGCGGCCGACAGTGAATCCGCTCTCCTGGAATATCAAGGGGAGGAGTTCAAGGGGATGCTGGACGGTCGAGTGAGCACGCGCACCAGGCCGCTCGCGACCGAGGAGGTCCAGATCTGGCGCAACTCCCAGGGCATGTATGCGACCACGGGGAGCATCAACGGACTGCCGGTTTCCCTGCTGGTCGACACCGGTGCGACCCAGGTGGCCATGAATGCCGCCCAGGCGCGGCGTCTGGGAATAGATTATCGGGTCATTGGCAGGCCGGCGGCGATTACCACGGCGTCCAGACTGGAACCGGCCTGGGCAGTGACGCTGGATTCCGTCAAGGTCGGAGACATCGAGTTGAGCAATGTTGAGGGTGTGGTGCTCGAGGGCGCGCAACCCCAGACGGTCCTGCTGGGCATGTCCTATCTTGGCCGGCTTGAAATCCGCAATGACGGGCGCCTGCTGACATTGCAACGTAAATACTGATACGCGAGTCAGCCTGCCGGTTTGGTGTGCTCTATCAGCGCATAGGCCGAATGATTGTGGATGGACTCGAAGTTCTCGGATTCAACAACATAGGCCGCAATGCGCTCGTCCGTATTAAGACGGGTGGCGATGTCTCTTACCATGTCTTCGACAAACTTGGGATTGTTGTACGCCTTTTCCGTCACATATTTCTCATCGGGACGCTTGAGCAGGCCGTACAACTCGCAGGATGCCTCGGATTCAACCATGTCTATCAGGTCCTCGATCCAGACAAAGCCGAGGGTTTCCGCGGTGACGGTGACATGAGAGCGTTGATTGTGGGCGCCGTAGTCGGAAATCTTTTTTGAACAGGGGCAGAGACTGGTAACCGGGACGACCACTTTTATATCGAGTTTCGGCCGGCCTCCGGCTATTTCACCGATCAGACTGACATCGTAGTCCATCAGGCTTTCCACTCCGGTGATGGGCGCGGCCTTGTTGACGAAATAATGGAAGTTCATTTCAATGTGACCGGCTTCGGCTTCAAGTCGCTCGGTCATCTCATGGAGCATTTCCATGAAGGAATCGACGGAAATCTCGCGTTCATGCAGATTGAGTATCTCCACGAAGCGCGACATGTGCGTGCCCTTGAAGTTGTGCGGCAGGTTGACGTACATGTTGAAGGTCGCGATGGTGTGCTGTTCGCCTCCATTGCGATCCTTGACCCGAACCGGGTGAAGAATATTTTTGATGCCGACCTTGTCGATCGGAATCCGCCGTTTATCGGCACTGCCCTGCACATCGGCAATGGGTTGCGCTTCACTCTGTGCCAGTTTCTTGGGTTTCATGGGTCGTGATCCGGTTCAGCTATGCGATAAGTCGGGTGGTTGTTCCGGCAAGGCGAGGTCTTTCGTCGTTCCTGGCCTGTTCGGGCCGGTATGCAGGTTAATCGTCAGAATAGTGCACGGGAACCTGCATAAAGAGGTATACCCGTCATATGGCAAGGGGTATGCCTGCGTATATGCCAAGTATACCTGAGGGAACTGGTAGGAGATTAACCCGGGAATGACTGATTTACAAACCGCGCTACCCCGGGTGCGAGGTGATTATCTATTTCTTTCAATGGCGTATATTGATATCCAGCGCAGGGGGTCGGCTTTTTCATCCATCCCTGCGAGGCTTCTCATGGCTTCCTCGTGAAGTTCACGGGCGCGCTGCTTCGCGCCTTGCAGCCCGAACAGCATCGGGTAGGTCGATTTCTCCAGCGACTGGTCCGCTCCGGATCGTTTGCCGAGGGTATCGGTTTCACCTTCAACATCGAGGACATCGTCGCGAATCTGGAAGGCCAGACCAACGCACTTCGCATAGTGATCGAGTTTCTCCAGGGTGACAGCGGGGAGTTCCGGAGCGGTGAGGGCGCCGAGGACGACACTGGAGCGAATCAGCGCACCGGTTTTGTGGATATGCATGTCCTCGAGTTCGGCGATGCCCAGTTGACGGCCGGTGGCCGTGAGATCGATCGTCTGTCCGCCAACCATGCCACGCGAGCCGGCCGCCAGGGCCATGGTGTCGATCATTCGCAGCCGGGTGTTTGCATTTTCCGGAGTTTTATCATGCGCCAGTACGTAAAAGGCCAGCGCTTGCAAGGCGTCACCGGCGAGGATCGCGATGGCCTCGCCAAACGCCTTGTGACAGCTGAGTTTGCCACGGCGCAGATCATCGTCGTCCATCGCGGGAAGATCGTCATGGATCAGGGAATAGGCGTGAATGAACTCGATGGCGCAGGCCGCACCGTCCAGCTGTTCCTGTCGGCTGCCGACGGATTGGCCACTGGCGTAGACGAGAGCGGGGCGAATGCGTTTGCCGCTGCCCAATACCGCGTAACGCATGGCTTCATGCAGCGATGACGGGAGGGTGTTGGCGTCGGGCAGCCAGTGATGCAGGCTTTTCTCGAGACGAGCCTGGCAATTTGCCATGAACGACTGCAAGGAATCTTCAGACATCATCACTGGTTAACGGGGCAATGTCGTCCTGGCCGGATTTGTTCAACAGGATTTCGACCTTCTGTTCGGCCGCTTTCAGAGCCTGCTGGCAGGTACGTGTCAGTTGAATACCGCGCTCGAAATGCTGCAGCGATTCCTCCAGGCTCAGGTTGCCTTGCTCCATCTTTGTAACCAAGGCTTCCAGTTCCTTCAGGGATTTTTCAAACGCGAGTGTTTCCTGTTGTTTTCTGGCCATTGCTTGAAACTTTAACGGAATCGGACTACGTTACCCCAGCCGGGTAAGGGGGGTCAATGCAATGTCTGATGACGTACCCCGTGGATTACCGGTACTTGACCTGGCAGATAATGTTGTTCTACATTTGCCAAAAGATTAGATTGATTCTAAACTTTAGCCAGGACCAGACAATCCCCCTTCATTACATTGTATGAGGAATTAGCTATGAATTTGAAAGACAGCAAGACGGAACAGAATCTCAAGGATGCCTTCGCGGGTGAATCACAGGCCAATCGCCGCTACCTCTATTTTGCCTCCAAGGCCGATGTCGAGGGATACAACGATGTGGCCACGGTGTTTCGTTCCACGGCGGAAGGCGAGACCGGCCATGCTCACGGTCACCTTGAATACCTCGAACAGGTCGGTGATCCGGCTACCGGGCTTCCCATTGGCGCCACATCGAATAACCTGAAGGCGGCGATTGCCGGTGAAACCCATGAATACACCGATATGTATCCGGGTATGGCCAAATCGGCGCGCGATGAGGGTTTCGATGAAATTGCGGACTGGTTTGAAACCCTGGCCAAGGCCGAGCGGTCCCATGCCAACCGTTTCCAGAAAGCACTCGATGCGCTGGATCAATAATCCCTGGCAGGTGGCAATTGAGGGGCCGGCCGTACGGCCCCTCGTATCGTAAGACAACGGGTACGGGTCAATGGCATCGACAGGGGAAGGAAAACGGGAAGGCAGCCTGGAAGCGCCGACGCGTCATCCCATCGACTGGACGGGTAGCGGTTTCTACGACGAACATCAACTGTTCGCCGAACTGGAGCGCGTCTTTGATATCTGTCATGGTTGCCGGCGATGTTTCAGCCTGTGCAACGCCTTCCCGACCCTGTTCGATGCCATCGACGGATCGGACACCATGGAACTGGACGGCGTTTCCCGCGAGGTTTACTGGGAGGTCGTCGACCACTGTTATCTCTGTGACATGTGTTTCATGACCAAGTGCCCCTATGTGCCGCCGCACGAGTGGAACGTGGATTTTCCGCACCTCATGCTGCGTGCCAAGGCGGTTCGGTTCAAGCAGGGAAAAGTCCGGCCGCGAGACCGCCTGCTGACATCGACCGATACGGTCGGCCGTCTGGCCGGAATACCGGTTGTCGCCGGCGTGGTCAATGCAGTCAACAACTCAAAGCCGGGACGCCGGATCATGGAAAAGGTGCTGGATGTGCACCAGGATGCCATCCTGCCCCAATACCACAGCAGGACATTGCGAAAACGGCTCGCCGGCCGTGCTGACTTCGGCGTGGCCGCAGAACCGGCCGGACCGACACATGGCAAGGTTGCCCTGTTTGCGACCTGTTACTGCAATTACAACGAGCCGGATATCGGGATGGACCTGGCGGCAGTGCTGGAACATAACGGCATCCTGCTGACCACCGTCCCCGGGGAGCAGTGCTGCGGGATGCCCAAGCTCGAACTGGGTGACCTGGATGCCGTCAAGGCCGCCAGGGATGCCAATATACCGGCCTTGCTGCGCCTCGTTGATGAGGGCTGGGATATTATTGCCGCGGTGCCTTCCTGCGTCCTGATGTTCAAGCAGGAACTGCCGCTGATGTTTCCGGATGATCCGGAAGTTGCCAGGGTCAGGGATGCGATCTTCGATCCGTTCGAGTATCTGATGCTGCGTCACAAGTACGGCAAACTGCGAACCGACTTCAAACAGGCGCTCGGCGGGATTGCCTACCATGTGCCCTGCCATCTGCGAGTACAGAATATCGGTCTCAAGACGCGCGATCTGCTGCAATTGATTCCCGATACCCGGGTGGATGCCATCGAGCGATGTTCAGGACATGACGGTACCTATGCGGTAAAGAAAGAATTTCACGAGATCTCAATGAAAATCTGTCGACCTGTGGTTAATCGCGTGGTGCGTGATGAGGTCGACCATTACAGCAGTGATTGCCCGATGGCCGGTCACCAGATCGAGAATGGCATGGCTAGCGAGAAGGCACCGGAACATCCATTGAAACTGCTGCGCATGGCTTATGGAATCTAGTGATCACCCTTGATAAAGAAATAAACTCACCGCAGAGACGCGACAGACGCAGAGTATCTGATTTTTTTGTTAATGAGTTCCTCTGCGTCCGTTGCGTCTCTGCGGTGAACATGATGTTTATGGATAAAAGGAACGTTAACCGGTATTGAGTCTATGGAAAAACTGACGCGTGGTGATCTTTACAGCCTGGAACAGTATGCGGAGCTACGACAGGAATTTCGTGCCCGTGTCATGGCGCACAAGAAAGATCGCAAGCTGCCCATCGGACCGGTGGCCACCCTGTATTTCGAGGATCGCCTGACCGTACAGTACCAGATTCAGGAAATGCTGCGAGTCGAACGGATCTTTGAAGCCGCGGGCATCGAAGAAGAACTCGCCGCTTATAATCCGCTCATCCCGGATGGCGCCAACTGGAAGGCGACGCTCATGATCGAGGAACCCGATGTCGACAAGCGCCGGGAGCTGCTGGCCGGACTGGTCGGGATCGAGGACAGAGTGTGGGTATTGGTTGAAGAGAATGAGCGGATCTATGCGGTCGCGGATGAGGATCTTGATCGGGATACGGAAGAAAAGACCTCATCGGTCCATTTCCTGCGATTTGAAATGAGCCCGGCAATGCTCAAGGATATAAAGGCCGGTGCAGTACTCTCTTTTGGAATAGACCATGCGAACTACATGCACCGGGTGGAGCCCGTCACGGAAAACGTTCGCGCAGCGCTGCTTGCCGACCTGTCGTGAACCGGTGCAACCTGCACCAGGCCACTGAAATTGCGAAGATGCTGTTGATGAGGCTCGAAATGAGTCGATGGGCGCGCTAAACTGCGCTCCCAATGAATACACCAATCCCTGGCAGAGCTGCACACCGGATATGCCGGCTCGTCGTCGCATTGGTTCTGATTTTTTCCAATATCGTTTCCGCAGATGACGATACGGGCTGGACCGGAACGCCTTTCCTTGAACCCCCTGCCTGGAAGGAAAAAGCCCACGAGCTGCCTGCCTACCCGGAATATGACCGCTTACTGGAGTTGCCGGCCAGTCTGCCCGGTTATGACTTTCGTGTCCTCATCGATCCGGAGTCGCTATCCGTCGGGGGGGACCGGGTGGTGCGCTACACCCTGGTGATCGTTTCATCTTCAGGTGTGCGGAATATCTCTTATGAGGGGCTGCATTGCGGCAAACACGAATACCGGCGCTATGCCTACGGTTCCGATGATGCATGGGTTCCGATCGAGGCCTCGCCCTGGCAAACGGTGCGCGACATCGGCATGGATCATTACCGGCATGTGCTGTACTGGGACTACCTGTGTAGCCCCTTGCGACCCAATCTTGATGCTGCGTCAATGGTAAGAAGGATTCGCGACACCCAGGGACCCGTTTTACATGACTAGTCATTTTGCAAAACCAGGATACGGATTATTACCATGAGTGCCGTGTACGATGCTGCCGCGATCGAGATTCTCAGCGGGCTTGAACCCGTACGCAAACGTCCGGGTATGTACACGGACACTTCGCGTCCCAACCATCTGGCTCAGGAAGTCATCGACAACAGCGTCGATGAGGCGATGGCAGGTCATGCCACACGTATCGAGGTGGTGCTATACAAGGATGGTTCGCTGGAGGTTGCGGACAACGGCCGCGGCATGCCGGTAGACCTGCATCCGGATGAGGGTATCAGCGGAGTCGAGGTCATCCTTACCCGCCTGCATGCCGGGGGGAAGTTCTCGGCCGGCAACTACACGTTCTCCGGCGGACTGCACGGCGTGGGCGTGTCGGTTGTCAATGCCTTGTCCAGGCACCTTGAAATCTGGGTGCGACGCAATGGCAAGGAGTACAACATGGCGTTCTCCGGCGGCGACAGGATATCGGCTCTGGAAGAAGTCGGCACGGTCGGCAAGCAGAATACCGGCACCACAATCCATTTCTGGCCAGATCCCAGGTACTTTGATGCGGCCAAATTTTCCCTGCCACGTCTCAAGCATGTCCTGCGCGCCAAGGCGGTGTTGTGTCCCGGTCTTTTGGTGCGCCTGCACGACGAGGCCAGTGGCGAGAAGCTGGAATGGCGCTATGAGGCGGGGGTGCGGGATTATCTGGTAGGGGAACTCGGTGACGTACCGCGACTGCCCGAGGAACCCTTCGCCGGCAACATGGCCGGCAATCACGAAGCTGCCGAATGGGCGCTGGCCTGGTTGCCCGACGACGGCGAGCCGGTAGCCGAAAGTTATGTCAATCTGATTCCGACCGCCCAGGGCGGGACCCACGTGAACGGTCTGCGCATGGGCCTGACCGAGGCGATCCGCGAATTTTGCGAGTTTCGCAACCTGTTGCCGCGCGGCGTGAAACTTGCTCCAGAGGATGTATGGGAGCGATGCAGCTACATCCTGTCGGTGAAGCTGCTCGATCCGCAGTTCAGCGGTCAGACCAAGGAACGGCTATCCTCCCGGGAATGCGCTGCATTCGTGTCCGGGGTGGTCAAGGATGCCTTTGGCCTTTGGCTCAACCATCACACCGAGACGGGCGAGCGCATCGCATCGCTGGCAATCGAAAATGCCCAGAAACGCCAGCGTGCCGGAAAAAAGGTTATTCGCAAGAAGGTGACTTCGGGCCCGGCGCTGCCGGGCAAGCTGGCCGATTGCTCCTCAACTGACGGCGAGCGCACCGAACTGTTTCTGGTCGAGGGCGATTCGGCCGGCGGTTCCGCCAAGCAGGCCAGGAACCGCGAGTTCCAGGCGATCATGCCGTTGCGCGGCAAGATCCTGAATACCTGGGAGGTGGATTCCGCCGACGTGCTGGCATCCCAGGAGGTGCACGATATTGCAGTCGCCATCGGTGTCGAACCGGGCTCCGGTGTACTGAGGAATCTGCGTTACAGCAAAATCTGTATTCTCGCCGACGCCGACTCCGACGGTGCACATATTGCGACGCTGCTGTGCGCGCTTTTTCTGCGCCATTTCCCGGCCCTCGTACAAGCCGGTCACGTTTACGTCGCCATGCCCCCGCTCTACCGCATCGATGTCGGAAAGGAGGTGTTCTATGCCCTGGACGATGCCGAGAAACAGGGACTGCTGGACCGGATAGCCGCCGAGAAGATCAGGGGGAAGGTCGTCGTTCAGCGATTCAAGGGGCTGGGCGAGATGAACCCGATGCAGTTACGCGAGACGACCATTGCACCGGAAACCCGCCGCCTGGTGCAGTTGACGGTAGACATTGAGGATGACACTCATCAGCTGATGGATATGCTGCTGGCCAGAAAGCGTGCGTCGGACCGCCGTAACTGGCTCGAAGCCTCCGGCGACATGGCTGAGATATAGCGAACCGCGGGTATAACGATGAAAACAATCGATCTCGACTATGAAGGCATCGAACAACTGCCTTTGAAAAGTTTCACCGAGAAGGCATACCTGAATTATTCCATGTATGTCATTCTCGACCGGGCCCTGCCGCATATCGGCGACGGCCTGAAGCCGGTGCAGCGGCGCATTGTTTACGCCATGTCCGAGCTCGGCCTGTCGGCGATTGCAAAGTACAAGAAATCCGCCCGAACCGTCGGCGACGTGCTCGGCAAGTTTCACCCCCACGGCGACTCGGCCTGCTACGAGGCGATGGTGCACCTCGCCCAGCCCTTCACCTGCCGTTACCCGTTGATCGATGGCCAGGGCAACTGGGGAGCACCGGATGATCCGAAGTCCTTCGCCGCCATGCGCTATACCGAATCGCGCCTGTCACCCTACGCGGAGATTCTGCTGGAAGAGCTGGGGCAGGGGACGGTGAACTGGACGCCCAACTTCGATGGCACCCTGGAAGAGCCGGAAATCCTGCCGGCGCGTCTGCCATCGGTGCTGCTTAACGGCGCTACGGGCATTGCCGTCGGTATGGCAACCGATATCCCGCCGCACAACCTCAACGAGGTGGCCGCGGCGGCAATCCATCTGCTGGATAATCCCAAGAGTACTGTCGAGGAACTCTGCGGGTTCATAAAGGGACCGGATTTCCCCACGGGTGCAGAGATCATTACGCCGGTATCAGAGCTGATTCAGTCCTACAAGTCGGGCAATGGCAGCGTGCGTGTTCGCGCCTGCTATGAAATCGAGCGTGATGACATCGTCATCACGGCCCTGCCGTATCAGACATCCGGCGGCAAGGTGCTGGAACAGATCGCTGCCCAGATGACGGCGAAAAAACTGCCCATGGTGGAGGATCTCCGTGATGAATCCGATCACGAGAATCCCACACGTCTGGTTATCGTGCCACGCTCCAGCCGGATTGATGTTGAATCCCTCATGACGCACCTGTTCGCCACCACCGACCTGGAACGCACGGTTCGCATCAATCTGAACATGATCGGGCTGAACGGGCGCCCGCAGGTCAAGGACCTGCGTACTATCCTGTCGGAGTGGCTCGAGTTTCGCCTCGTTACTGTGCGTCGGCGTCTCGAATATCGACTGGACAAGGTCAATCGGCGCCTGCACCTGCTCGAAGGACTGTTGATCACGTTCCTCAACCTCGACGAGGTGATCCGGATCATTCGCACCGAGGACAAGCCCAAGCCGGAATTGATGAAGCGGTTCGAACTGACCGGGGAGCAGGCGGATTACATACTGGACACCCGGTTGCGGCAACTCGCGCGCCTGGAAGAGATGAAGATCAAGGCGGAACTGGAGGCGCTTGCTGGCGAGCGTGATTCAATCGAAAAAATACTCGGCTCCGCACAGCGGCTGAGGACCCTGGTCAGGAAGGAGATCCAGGCCGACGCCCGGAAATATGGCGATGAACGCCGTTCCCGACTGGTGGAACGCGCGGCCGCCCAGGCGCTGGATGAGGCCGAACTGGTGCCGAGTGAACCGGTAACCGTGGTCTTGTCGACTAACGGCTGGGTGCGTGTCGCCAAGGGCCATGATATCGATCCGGCGGAAATGAATTACAAGACCGGGGACGAATTTGCCTCCGCGGCGCGTTGCCGCAGCAACGAACTGGCGGTGTTCCTCGATTCGACCGGTCGCAGTTATGCGGTGTCAGCACATTCGCTGCCAAGCGCCAGGGGACTGGGTGAACCGTTGACTGGCCGCCTCAAGCCCGAAGATGGTGCGCGTTTTGTCGGTGTGATGGCGGGCGGTCCGGACAAACTGTACCTGTTGGCGAGTGATTCAGGGTACGGGTTTATCTCGCGGCTCGGTGATTTGTACACGCGGAACAAATCGGGTAAATCGGTATTGTCAGTTCCCCGTGGCTCCGGAATATTGCCGCCCGTGCCGGTCAGGAATCTTGAAGACAGCCTGATAGTTGCGGTCACTACTGATGGCTACATGCTGGTAATCACTGCTACCGATCTCCCGCTGATGTCGCGAGGTAAAGGGAATAAAATCATCAATATACCGTCGGCAAGACTGAAAAGTCGCGAGGAATTCGTCGCTGCGGTTGCCTGTGTGCAAGGTGGCGAACAACTCATCATTCATGCCGGCAAACAGCACAAAACCATTAAAACCGATGAACTCAAGGAATTCGCTGGAGAACGAGGGCGGAGAGGGCGTAAATTGCCTCGTGGATATCAGAAGAATCTTTCTATTATGGTGCAGACGTCCTAGAGATTCTGGCTATATGAAAATAATCAGGACTATGTAGAAGGTACGCGAAACTCGCGATAGCATTCTCGATTTTATCGTGCGTAGATTTACAGCTATTCATCTTTCTGGTTCTTGATATTCCTGCCGGAATGAGATGTCGTTGTGTTGCCGCGACCTGTTCTTCTTATCCGACTGGTTGGGGTACTCAATTGAGTTGATTTTGCCGGACTCTGTTGTCAGTATTACGAAAATATCTAAAGTGTCTAGCCCGACTTTCGCAACTCACCCCCTGATTTACCGAAAATCAACCGCTGCCCGGTTCTAAGCGACGGATTTTGCTAGGCGTCAGTCCCGAAATGCGCGTGTAGTGAAGACCTGCCCCATTGATGTCCTCATGGTTTTTGTCAAACTCGTGGCATGTTTTTGCGTGCCACGAAACGTTTCAAGGACGGTAAGGAACACCGCTATTGGAGCATCGTTGAGAATCGCCGCTGCCAGGGCAATCGTATCGTGCAGCGCCAT
>Ga0210085_1000202_pt1 | contig 27059 bp, 24 predicted proteins | sample China_Galinas_PW_5_FD_184866 | JGI IMG/M metagenome (GOLD analysis project Ga0210085, IMG submission 184866) | Wetland microbial communities from San Francisco Bay, California, USA, that impact long-term carbon sequestration - China_Galinas_PWC_D1... | ecosystem: Environmental > Aquatic > Marine...
CAGTGATCGCGGGTCACGTTAGCGAACGGGATTGAATCACCATAAGTTTGACCGACCTCTTCCCGCTGTCCGCCCCGTAAGGATCTTTCATTTTCCGGGGTGGCGGCTACCCCTCCATGATCGTTAGCGCGTTTCCGGTAGCACTCATCGCCTATGACCGGGTTCGACCCACTGCGATCACTGGAGCAAGAACGGGAAATGTCCGAAGTACGTCAGATAGCGGACTAAAGTCACATTGGTCGAGCCAGTTCTCACCCACATCGGCAAGCCGGATGGGTCGACGCCGATCACTCCAACGCGCAGACCGCCGCATCATCGAAAGAAACAACAAGCTCAAGGTTGCAGGATAGGTCTCCTACCCTGCTCTGGACGGGGGGCTGTTGATCCTCGCCCGGAACGCGCACTCTGCCTGGAATAGCTGTACGAGGACCGGTTGCTCCGGACTGTCAATCAGGGTCGCCTGGCACGGGCATATCTGCCATCGTCGGCAACCAACTGCAACGGCCTTGACAACCGTGTCATAACCGTCACCTCCTGGGGATTGACAGGCAAGGACGGGCGCCTGTGCAATGAAGCGGGGGAACCCAGAACAGCCTGCTGCGGAGCGAACAGCGAGTCGGGCCCAAGAGACCACGTGGCCGACGGAGGACAACAACCATGCGCATAGTGCCCTGGCCCGCACTACTGTTCCTGTCAAGCCTGGGAGCCGCAAATGTGCCGGACAGCGAGACGCAGACGCCGGAAACCGCCGTTTTTCACGTTGCCCCCGACGGTGACGATGCTGGCCCCGGCTCCAAGGAGCAACCCTGGCGTACGCTGCAACACGCGGCGGACAGGGCCAGTGCCGGGAGCAAGGTTCTTATCCACGCGGGAACGTACGCGGGCGACGTCGTGTTTGGTGTCTCGGGGAAGGCCGGCTCGCCGATCCTTTTCGCCGGCCCGGAAGACGGGACAGCCACGGTGCAGGGGGCACTGCAGATCCGGCCGAACGTCTCGCACCTGCGGTTTACCCGCCTGACCATCCGGGGCTTCTCCGACTGGGGGATCACGCTGAACGGAGACAACAGCCACGTCGAGCTGACGCACCTGACCGTGATCGGCGGCGAGTCAGGCGTACACCTGACCTGGGGGGATTCCGGTCAGAAACCGGGGGATGGGCCGGTCTCCGACGTCGTACTAGCACACAGTCTGATCCGGGATCCGGTCTATACGGCTGTGGACTGCACCCCAGGGCCCTGTGACCGGATGATCTTCCGCGATCTGGAGATCACCGGCGCTGGTCTCGCAGGCGAGGACTCGTTCGGCGCGGACGGGCTGGCGGTCGAGCGCGGTCAGAACATCCTGGTCGAAGACTGCTTCATCCACGACAACGGCGGCGACGGCATCGACCTGAGCTCGCGAGATCGGAAGGGAAACGTGCGGGGCATCCTCGTGCGGCGCAACCGCGTGGTGCGCAACCACCTCAACGGCATCAAGCTGTGGGCCGGGGGGCGCATGGAAAACAATGCCATCTGGGGCCAGGGCGATACGGCCGTGGTGATCGGCGAGCTGCCCGGCACCTACGAGGTCGTGAACAACACCGTCGCGTACAACATGTGGGCCGCCGGGTTCGGAGGCCGCAACTACGCCCTGGTCGCGGCGTATCCCAGCGATGACACAGGCATCTCCGCGTCCACCGAGTTCGTCCTGCGTAACAACATCTTCGCCTTCAATGGGGGGCCCGCACAGGGCAGCGCGACCGGGATCTACATCGGCAGTGGCATCCGCTGGATCCGCGAGGGGAACAACCTGTTCTGGAGCCGGGGCGATGAGGAGATCCTCTGGGATACTGGCACAGGGGTGCGGGAGCTCTCCCGCGCGGATGTCACCGCCTCCCTTTGGACCGGCACACAGGGCGGGCAGGACCTGGCTGCCAATCCTCGCTTTGTCTCTGGGTGGCCCGACGTGGACCTGCATCTCCGAGAGGGCAGCCCCGCGATCGATGCCGGTGCCTCTCTGGACGCGCCGCAGACCGACCTGGAGGGCAAACCACGCGGTGAGCGTCCTGACCTGGGCGCCCACGAGCATTGACGTCTCGGTCTGAGCGGCTGCTACGCGGACGATAACGGACTACAAAAGGGAGTGCGTTGAGTCTGTCTAATCGACAGCCGAAGTTGCGGCTTATTGTGGGCAGCCACGGTGTCACAAGATCCGTTATCGATGACATTCGTCCACGAACACATTGACGGAGACGCTCAAGCGCTTCTGCTCCAGCACGGCTACCGCGATTCCGTTGAGGTACAGCACCAAGTCGGGACGCTTGGTGCTGGCCTTGGTGTCCACCCCCCGAGATCGTCACCTCCTCGGCGATGGCGAAGTCGTTGTCGTCCGGGCGCTCCCAGTCGACCGGCCAGACGGTGACCCGATTCTCGCCGGCCCCGGGCTGCACCTTCACCCCGTAGCGCAGTAGCTCGTAGACGGCCTTGTTGCGGTCATACAGGTGCTTGCTGGTATCATTCACCGCCTTCTTCAGCTCAAACAGAGCCCTGTCGGTGAGGGTGCCGCTCAGGTCCCGCCGCTTGAGCCAGGCGGTCAGCAGTCTCGGCTCGATGTTGGAGTTTCCGGCGCGATCGATCCAGTTGCCGAGATAGGCATCGCCCAGTCGCTTCCTGCACAGCTCGACGACGCGGGCTTGGGTGGTCTTCTCAATCTGGCCTACCTGGCTCATGGATTCCGTTACCAGCTAAGGTAACTCGGGCATGGTTCGCCGCATGAAGCTATCGAAATAGCGGCACGGTGAAAGCGGTATCGCCGTGGGACGGACTGTATGCCATACCTTTGCCGATGATGCGATTCCTTATCGGGGCCACCGCCGATGGCTTCTTGCCCATCATTTGCGCGATATCCCCTGAACGGTGCGGGGCGGCGCCGAGCTCGGCCATCGCCCGGAGGTACAGTTTCTCGGCTGGGGTCAGCCGATCGAAGCGCACCCGGAAAAAGCTGGCATCCAGCTCGGCCAGCGCCACGTCGGTAGCGCGCAAAGCGTCCTGATGCGTAATCAGGCTTGCGTCCGCTTCGCTCCAGGCACACTTGCCCCACTCTTGAAGGAAATAGGGATAGCCTTCCGTTCGGGAGACGATCTCTTCGACGGCCACGTCTTCGAATTGGACGCCTTCATGCTCTGCGGGGATGCAAAGCGCTTGCCTCGCAGCTTCCGCATCCAGCGCATCGATGGGCACGAGCTCGAACAAGCGCTCGGCGTAGGACTTCGCCCGTCCCATTTGACCCAGTAACTGGGGCAGCCCGGCACCCACCAGTGTCAGGGGCAACTGGTGTTGGTTGACACTATGCAGGGCACATATCAAGGCGGCCAGTTGCTCCTCGGGTACGTACTGAAGCTCATCGAGAAAGAGGATGACCGCGGTGCTTCGCTCCGCCGCCGTCTCTCCGACGCTGCGCAACAGGTCGGTGAGATCTGTGTCCAGATCGCCGCTGTCGGCCAGTCCGATGGCCGCCTCGAAATCCACGTTGAATTCGACATCCTCGTATTTGATCTTGGCTGTGCGAGCAAAGCTGGCGAGCGCGCCGAGAGCCTTCTTCAGCGCCTTCTTTGCCGCCGCGCCTCGGCTCATGCGGATCAGGGTAGTGCGCAGCGCAGGGCCGAGGATCGCGGGTAAGGAGCGATCTTCCGGTGCCTCGATTGTCACCGGGACATAGCCTTCCTGCTCCGCATCGAGGCGCATCCGGCTCAGCAGGACTGTCTTACCTACGCCCCGTAATCCGTAGAGGATCAGGCTTTGGGCCGCCCTCCCATTGGCGATTCGGTGCAGTGCAATCGCTGCCCGCTCGATGATGTCGTTCCGGCCCGCCAGCTCCGGCGGCGGTGTTCCCGCCCTCGGAGCATAGGGATTGCGCCTCGGGTCCATTCTTATACCGAAATATTTGCGAGTTACTGAATTTTGTTAACTTAGCGTAACTTTGATATATACTCCGCATAGGTACAAATTGCGATTTTGTTTTATCAATATTTGTTGTAGTACAGATAGTTATCTGAATTAATGACCGGCAGATAATTCCTATACGCAGTATAAACGCCAGATCCGGTTACAGAGCCGAGCACAGGCCGGGGCCGGACCCGGGTACGGTCGAATTGTCACCTCGAACCGGTGCGCGGGAGGCGGTTGCGGACTTCGCCGCCGAAATGTTCGGACCCGAATGTTCGGACCTCGACCCCAAATGTTCGGAGCCCACCGGCCTAATGTTCGAAGCTCGAGCCCGATTTGTTCGGACCTCCCGTCCCCATGCACTACTCCAAGCACCAGGGTGCCGCCTTCGGTGCTGGAGAAGGCGGAAACCGTCCCCCAAAGCGATTTGGGCAAACCGACCTCGGCGGTCTTGAATTCCAGGCCCTCGTCCTCGCCCAACCTCAGGGCATCCAGCAGCGCATCGAGATTCATACCAGCCGAATCCTCCCGGTCAGCAGCTCCTGCATCATGCCTTGCTTGATAGCTCGGGTCTTGTCGCGGCGAGCTTCGAGGGCTGTGATTTCGGTGTCCATGTCGGAGAGAACTTCAGCGATTGCGGTTTTTCGAAACGTGAGGAAGGGAGAGCGGTAGTTGCTCGTACTCATTGCCGTTGATGCCGGGCTGCCCGCTCCGCATCAACATCAAGCGCACCCAGTTCCAATATGGTTGCGTCGCTGCATAAGCCGCCATGAATGCGGGGACAACGGTTTCCGGGTCTGGGCGAGCCCGAATCAAGAATTCCGCGAATGCCAACTCGCCTTCTCTGGGGTTATACAAGTAGGATTTGCCGACGCTCGCCCCGTTCTTGCCAAGACTCTACAAACGGGTCGAAAGCAGCAGAATGATGCGGACACGCCTTACGTGGACGAGGCGATGCGGCCCTTGTTGGAGCCGGCGGTCGCTCATGAATTCGAATATGCGGCTCCGAATAGGGGTGCCCGGGCAACCTATGAAGCCCCCGAGTAGACAGACGATCAGACGGTCATGGCTCCCCAAGCCACCCGGAAGGATGTAAAGTCACGATCACCACGCAGATTATCCTCACCGCTCTTCATCCCACGGGGAGAGGGCGTGCAAAACTCGGGAGCCCCGGATATGCAAAGCACCACCCGATGGCATGTCATGGAGTATGCGGTCGCCGTCGCCGCCGAGGCGACGCGACGAGTCCTGGCAGCATCCCGGACGGCGATCGCAGAGCGAGGCGTCTTCCGGATCGTGCTCGCTGGCGGGCATACCCCCATGCAGGCCTATCGCATGCTCGCCGAGACGGACACGGACTGGACCGACTGGCAGATCTACTTCGGCGACGAGCGCTGCCTGCCTCCGGATCATGCAGAGCGCAATAGCCTGGCCGCCGCGCAGGCCTGGCTCGATCGGGTCGCCATGCCGGTGGAGAATGTCCATCCGATACCGGCCGAGCTCGGCGCCGAGGCGGCGGCCGAGGCCTATAGCCCCCTGGTGAGCACCGCTCTACCCTTCGACCTGGTCATTTTGGGATTGGGAGCGGACGGCCACACGGCGAGTCTCTTCCCGGGTCAGGTGCACCCGGCCACGGAGCTGGTCCTCCCCGTCCATGGGGCACCCAAGCCACCACCGGACCGGGTCAGCTTGAGCGCAGGTGCCCTGAGCAATGCCCGCGAGATCCTGATCCTGGTGACGGGCGCGGGAAAGCGGAGCGCCGTCACGGCCTGGGAGGCCGGCGAGCCCCTTCCGGTGGCGACCGTCGGCGGGACATGCGGTGTGGACATCCTGATCGATCGGGACGCATACGCCGATCCCACTCCCCGATAGGGCACTCCGTCAAAGGAGCCTGCTCGACAGAATCGTCCGGGGCCGAACCGCAATGAGGCTCGTTCGAGCCGGCGATCCCTACTCCAGCTCGCGGGCGACGGCGGGTGCCGGAACCGGCTTGCCCGCTGCCGGACGACTTTTGGACACGACGGCGTGCTCCACCTCCACCTTACGGGGGCCGACGCCCCACTCGACCAGCTCCATGCACCCGTCCGTGGCCTCCATGATCGCGGTGCAGCTGTCGACCCAGTCCCCGCAGTTGATGTAGGTGATGCCGTCGATCTCCTTGATCGTCGCGGCATGGATATGACCGCAGATGACCCCGTCCACGCCCCGCTCCTTGACATAGCGTGCAACGGACTGCTCGAAGCCGTAGATGAAGCCCACGGCGCTCTTGACCTTGCGCTTGGCGTACCCCGCCAAGGACCAGTAGCCGCTGATCCCGAGCCGGCGGCGTATCCAGGACAACAAGGCGTTCAGGCGCACCACGAAGGCGTAGGCATGATCGCCCAATACGGCGGCCCACCGGTGGTACTTGGTGACTTGGTCGAAGGCGTCCCCGTGGGTGATCAGATAGCGCTTTCCGTCGGCGGCGGTGTAGACCGGGTCGTGAAGCAGCCGGATATGGCCGAAGGAGATACCCACGTGCTCGCGCAGGGCCTCGTCGTGATTGCCGGGGACGAAGATCACGTCTGTCCCGTGGCGGGCCCGCTTGAGGACCTTCTGCACGATCGTGTTTTGGCGAGTCGACCAGAAGACCCCCCGCTTCATGGCCCAAAAATCCAGGATATCGCCGACCAGGAACAGCTTTTCGGGCTCGTGCTCACGGAGAAACTCCAGCAGGCGCTCCGCCTGACAAGCGCGGGTTCCCAGATGGATGTCGGACAGAAAGATTGAGCGGACTTTCGGCATGAGGCGCCCTTGCAACCCGATGCCGAGAAAGATAGGCCATGGATATGACATGGCCATGTCCGGGGAGAGAAGCTTTGTTTGCGGTCCGCGTGAGCTGGAGGATCTTGCGCTGGATGCCGGATCTCATGCCGCTTCAGAGAAGGACGTCGAGGTCGACGTGGACGGCTGCCCCGAGCCGCCGTGTACGGGGAACGAAGAGGTATCGGAGAGGTCTACTCCCAGCGACTCGCCGATGGCGCGGCGGCAGTGCTCGGAGATCTGCCGGCGGGAAAGGGCACTGCCATCCAATGGAGGCAGAAACCGGATCTGAGCACGCAGACCCGGGTGCCGGGCAAGCCGGATCAGATGGGGCACCAGGGCATCGTCGCCGACGAAGGGTGCGACCGGATCTGGAGCAGAATCGGTCCCATAACGCAGGGCGACGGGTTGGACCAGCCCCCCACCGAGCTGGCCGGCGCCGAACAACCGCGGGTGAAAACGCCGCAGCCGAGTCCCGTCCGTCGTCGTGCCTTCGGGAAAGACCACTACCCGTCCGCCCAGGGTGATACGCTCAGCGATTCGTCGAATGAGCTCACCGGCCTGGTTCGCCCCGCGGGCGATGAAGAGGGTTCCGGCAACGCCCGCCATCCAACCGATCAAGGGCCAATCCTTGACCTCGGCCTTGGACAGGAAGCCGATCTGTTCCCGGGAGCCGAGAATCGGGACGTCCAGCCAGGAGACATGGTTGGCTACGAGCAGCGCATTGGGAGCCGGCTTCCCGAGCGCCTCCACCTGAATGCCCAACGCTCGGCACAGGCGCGCGTGCCACCAGCGGACGATTGCCGGGAGCTGGCGCGCACGCCATCCGAGCCGCCGGCCCAGGGCAATACCCAGGAGAATGACCAGACCCGTCAGCAGATGCTCGACAACGCGCAACAATCTCCAGATGGGCCTGACGCTCGGCATCTTCTCAAGGCCGCTCGCTACGCCCCATGAAATGCCGGGAATAGGCGGGCTCGAGCTCGTCCATGTTCACCAACAGCAGCACGTCGGCGACGCCGAAATCCGGATCGCGGCAGGGCTCGCCACAGACCTTGCCGCCCAAGCGCACATAGGCCTTGAGGAGGGTCGGGAGGGGGGCGTCCAACACATGCTCCGGAACCCGAGGGGCGCGAAGGGGAGAGCGCGGGGTCACCCGGATGTGGGGCGCTGCCATGGCCTGGTGGCGCAGCCGGTTCATGATCGCCTCCGCCTGCAGGTCCTGCTCTCCCAGCGGGAGGCTGGCACAGCCGAACAGGTAATCATAGCCGTGCAGGTTGACGAAACCGGCGAGACCGGACCAGAGGACCGCGATAGCAGCGCCCTGGCGATAATCCGGGGCGATACAGGTACGTCCGACCTCCAGCTTCCGGCCGGGCAGCGCCAAGACCGCCCGCATATCGAACTCGCCCTCGGAGTAGAAGCGTCCGTAACGCGCCGCATTCTCTTCGGTAAGGATGCGGGTACAGCCCACTAGGCGGCGCGTTTCGACCTCGCGCACCAGCAGGTGCCGGCAATAGGGGTCCAGCTCATCCAAGTCCAGACCCGATTCGCCCCCCTTCAAGGCTGCGCCCATTTCCTCCCCGAATATCCGATAGCGCAGCGCCTGGGCCTCCCGGACGTCTTTCTCGCTGCAAGCGATCTCCACGTAGAGGCGGGTTGCGCGCCTATTTGCCAATGCCGGTGCTGTCAATCCCATTACGCATCCTCAAGATTGTAATCTTTATGGTAAAGAATACGTTGGCCTTGTGTCGAGGCCGTTTCCGACATGTGACTCGACTATTAAAGAAGACTTTTCGGGAGATGACAACCTGGAGAGACAGAGGCGGTTGCCGCACCCGCAGCCGTGAGCGATCATTCGATCGAGCTAACGATCATGGGGCGAGTCGAGCCACCCCCGACGATGAAAGGTCGCCTCGCCCCTGATCGTTCCCTCACCCCGACCCTCTCCCATAAAGGGAGAGGGCGAGTCGGAGCGCCTTCGGCGCGTACTTTCACGGTAGCACCACGAGGACATCGAGGCATGCGCCCCCTACGTTGGAAACGTCGCTATCAGGTCGGCAACACCGAGATCGACCGTGGCAACCGCGAATTCTTCGATTGCCTCAACAGCCTGATCGAGGCTGCCGGCAAGCGCGAGCACTGCCGGGAGATGGAGGATTTCATCGACCGGTTCGGCGCCGAGGCCGAAAAGGCGCTGGGAGAGGGCTCCACCCACGGCGACCTGCGGGCCGACTTCGGTCGCCGCCTGACTGATTCGCTCCCCCTCGGCACCTTCGGCAGCACCGCCTGCCGCCAGTGCGGCCTCTGTGACCTGGCCAAGCAGAAGGTCGCCGAGCATCTGGAAGCCCCTGCCCGCTGCCTGTTCCACGCCTCCGCCGATTAACCCTCGCGCTACCTGCCCCTTCGTTACACCGCGGCCTCCCCACAGGCTCCGGGATCTCCCTGAGCGAGGGGTTTCTCAGACCTCGATCCGCTCCAGCTCCGTGAGCCCCTCGTTCTTGGCCTCGACCTTGCCATAGAGATCATAGAGGGCGGCCTGGAGGGCCTCTTCGATGACCGGATGGTAGAAGGGCATGCGCAGCAGCCGCCCGACGGTCAGCCCCTGCTCGATGCACCAGCACAGGAGGTGCGCCAAATTCTCGCCCTTGGGCGCGATCATCTCCGAGCCCAGGATGACGCCGCTGCGCTTGTCGGCGTAGACGCGCAGAATCCCCCTGTTCCTGCCCATGATGAGCGCCCGCCCGACCGGAGCGAAATTGATCTGGCCGACGGCAGTGGTCTCCTGGTCCAGGTCGTTCCAGCGGGTGCCCACGGCGCAGATGTTCGGATCACAGAAGTTGATGAACATGGGCACCTTGCGACGAAAGGAGGCGACCTCCTCCCGGGCAGCGTTGTAACCGGCGATCTTGCCCTCGTCGCCGGCCTCGTGGAGGATCGGGCGCTCGCCGTTCACGTCGCCGGCGATGAAGATCGGAAGGTCCCCTACCTGCATGCTGTTGCGGTCGAACGCGGGGATGCCGCGGGCGTCCAATTCCACATCCAAATTCTCCAAGCCGAGGTTATCGACGTTGGGGACACGGCCGATGCTGCACAGGACCCGATCTACCAGAACGCTCGTCTCCCCGGCGGTGACGCGCAGCTTGCCGCCCTCCTCGGCGATCTGTGCAGCCTGTCCGAGGTGAAGGGGAAACTCCTTTCCCATCAGCTCGATGGCGACCTTCGAGACCTCCGGGTCCTGGGCGCCGGCGATGGTCGCCAGCTGGTCGAAGCCGGTCACCTCGACGCCCAGGCGGTGCAGGCTCTGGCCCAGCTCCAGGCCGATGGTGCCCAGCCCGATGACCGCGACGGACGCCGGCAGGTCCTCCAGCTCGAAGATGTCGTCCGTGGTAAGCACCCGCTCGCCGAAGGCTTGCCACGCCTGCGGCACCAGGGGACGCGAGCCGGTGGCGATGACCACCCGCTCGGCGCGGATGCGCTGTCCGGCGACCTCCAGCAAGGTGGGCTCCAGGAACTTGGCATAATCCTGGATGAAGAGGTCCGCAGGCATGTTGTCGGTGGAGTTGCCCAGCACCCGGTCGACGAAGGTGTCGCGCAGGTCCTGGACGTGCTCCATGGCCTCCTTGATGTCGAGCGTCATTTCCTGGTGTCCGTCGATACCGTACTTGCCCAGGTGGGTACGCCGGTGATAGTCCTCCGCCACCTGGATCATGGCCTTGGACGGCATGCAGCCGACCCGGGCGCAGGTCGTGCCCGGCTCGCCGCCGTTGATGAGCACGAAGGACTTGCCGGCACGGCGGACCTGGGCCATGGCGTTGAGTCCGGCGGTTCCGGACCCGATGACGGCGACGTCGACCTTTCTCTCTTCCACTTCGAATTCCTCGCTTGGATGCCTGAGCACTGGGTTGAAGACATTGATCGGTTGGGCATTCTAATCTCCGGTCCGAGAAAAGAAACCCGGTGGTTTACAGCCCGTTGGGCGCTGGCTAAACTGCGCCGCCTCGGTTTCTACCCCGAATCCATGAGCACACGGGTATCTTGAGCACGGCTTCGCATCCGGTATTTCGTTTGTCACCCGGCGGCATTCTCCGCGGCCACATCCGCGTGCCCGGCGACAAATCGATCTCCCATCGAGCCGTCATGCTCGGGGCCATCGCCGAGGGCATAACCGAGATCTCCGGCTTCCTGGAGGGCGAGGACAGCTTGGCCACCTTGCGTGCCTTCCAGCGCATGGGGGTGGCTATCGAGGGACCCGATGACGGGCGCGTGCTGATCGAGGGCGTCGGGCTGCACGGGCTGCACGCCGCGGGCTCGGAGCTGGACCTGGGCAACTCCGGCACCTCCATGCGACTGCTCGCCGGGCTGCTCGCCGGACAGCGCTTCGCCTCGACCCTGGTCGGCGACGCCTCCCTGAGCCGGCGGCCCATGGTGCGGGTCACGGACCCCCTCGCCCGGATGGACGCCCAGATCACGACGACGCAAACGGGCACCCCGCCCCTGCACATCGAGCCGGTGGAAGGTCTGCACCCCATCGATTACCGGATGCCGGTGGCCAGCGCCCAGGTCAAGTCGTGCCTGCTGCTGGCAGGGCTCTATGCGGACGGAGAGACTTGCGTCACCGAGCCTGCCGCGACCAGGGACCACACCGAGCGGATGCTCGCCGCCTTCGGCCACCCGGTGCGCCGGGAAGGGTCGCGAATCTGCGTGACCGGAGGCGGACGCCTGCGGGCCTGCCGTCTGGACGTGCCCGGGGACATCTCCTCCGCTGCCTTCTTCCTCGTCGGGGCGAGCATCGCCCCGGGCTCGGACGTCACGCTGGAGCACCTGGGGGTCAATCCCACGCGCATCGGTGTGCTGAATATCCTGCGCGCCATGGGCGCGGACATTCAGGTACTGAATCAGCGGGACGCCGGGGGCGAGCCGGTGGCGGACCTGCGGATTCGCTCGGCCCCCCTCAGAGGCATCCGCATCCCGGAAGACCAGGTGCCGCTGGCGATCGACGAGTTTCCCGCCCTGTTCATCGCCGCCGCCTGTGCCGAAGGCGAGACCCTGCTGACCGGCGCCGGCGAGCTGCGTGTCAAGGAAAGCGACCGTATCCAGGCCATGGCGGAGGGCCTTGCGGTCCTGGGTGTGGAGGCGGAGCCGCGTGCCGACGGCATCCGGATCAGAGGCGGCAGCTACGGTGGCGGCACATTGGACAGCGGCGGCGACCACCGTATTGCCATGGCCTTCGCGATAGCAGCCCTCAGGGCGTGGGCACCCATCGAGGTCCGGGACTGCGCGACGGTGGGCACCTCCTTTCCCGGCTTTGCCGCCCTCGCTGCGCAAGCCGGTCTGCGCATCGAGCAGGGGCGCGAATGACCCCCGTCATCACCATCGACGGCCCTTCCGGGACCGGCAAGGGCACCATCGCCGGGCGCCTCGCGCAGCGTCTCGGCTGGCACCTGTTGGACAGCGGGGCGCTGTACCGGGCCCTGGGACTGGCGGCACAACGCCGCGGCCTGGACCTGGACGCAGCGGATGCCCTGGCCGGGCTGGCATCGGCGACGAAGGTGGCCTTTGAAGACGAGCGCGTATTCCTCGACGGCGAGGACGTGTCCGACCTGATCCGCACCGAGGCAGTGGGCAATGCGGCCTCCCGCGTGGCGGCTCACGGCGCCGTGCGAGAGCAATTGCTCTCCTGGCAGCGGGACGCGGCCAGACCGCCGGGTCTGATCGCCGAAGGACGCGACATGGGGACCTGGGTCTTTCCCGAGGCCCGGCTCAAGATCTTCCTTACCGCAAGCGCGGAGGAGCGCGCATCTCGCCGTTATAAACAGTTGATAGAAAAGGGATTGGATGTTAATCTTCGCGAGATCGCCGCGGAGATCGGTGAGCGCGACCAGCGTGACACCGGGCGTTCCATTGCACCACTGAAGGAGCCTCCCGGAGCGCTGAAGGTGGATACCACCTCGCTGACGATCAGCGAGGTGCTCGACCGGCTCTCGGAAGCGGTCAGCAGCGTCTTCCCGGATTCCCTTGGCTGACCTCGAGGTCGCAGGGGCCGCGGGAGGAACCGAAGAGAAAGTGTAGGCCGCTGATTGGTCAGCGGTTTATTCGTTTCTGGCGGTCGTAGTGACGCAGCCGGACGCCGGATTCCAACTGGTCTGCCGATAACCGGCAGGCCGTATGTTCAACTCGAGCCCTTGGCCCGGAAGGGACAAGATCAGGTGCTGCGCCAGGAAACCTCTAACCCATGACCGAAAGCCCAACGACCGAAAGTTTTGCCGAGCTCTTCGAGCAAAGCGCCTTCAACAGCCAACTGCAGCCCGGAGCCATCGTTACCGGCACTGTGGTCGACATCACCGCTGAATCCGTCGTCATCAACGCCGGACTGAAATCGGAAGGAATCATCCCAAGGAATCAATTCTTGGACGCCGAGGGCGACCTGGAGGTCGCGGTGGGCGATCAGGTGCAGGTCTCCCTCGACACGGTCGAGGACGGCTCCGGAGCCACCCGCCTGTCACGGGAAAAGGCGAAGCGCCATGCGGCATGGGAGGTCCTCGAGACGGCGTTCGAAGCGGCGGACACCGTCAAGGGCTTCATCAACGGAAAGGTCAAGGGAGGCTTTACGGTCGACCTCGGCAGTGTTCGGGCCTTCCTGCCCGGTTCTCTTGTGGACATACGTCCGGTGCGCGACACCAGCTACCTGGAAGGCAAGGAGCTGGAGTTCAAGGTCATCAAGCTGGACCGCAAGCGCAACAACGTGGTGGTCTCCCGCCGCGCCGTGGTGGAGGAGGAATACAGCGCCGAGCGCGAGGCCCTTCTGGAGAAGCTGGAAGAGGGCATGGAGATCAAGGGCGTAGTGAAGAACCTCACGGACTACGGCGCCTTTCTCGACCTGGGCGGCATCGACGGTCTGCTGCACATCACGGACATGGCCTGGCGGCGCGTCAAGCACCCCTCGGAGGTGGTGGAGATCGGCGACGAGGTCCTGGTCAAGGTGCTCAAGTTCGACCGCGAGCGCCAGCGCGTCTCCCTAGGGCTGAAGCAGATGGGCGAGGACCCCTGGGTCAACATCTCGCGGCGTTACGCCGAGGGTTCCCGGGTGTTCGGCAAGGTCACCAATATCGCCGATTACGGCTGCTTCGTGGAGATCGAGGACGGCGTCGAGGGTCTGGTGCACGTCTCCGAGATGGACTGGACCAACAAGAACATCCATCCCACAAAGGTCGTCACCCTGGGCGACGAGGTGGAGGTGATGGTGCTCGATATCGACGAGGAGCGCCGCCGCATTTCCCTCGGCATCAAGCAGTGCCAGATGAATCCCTGGGACGAGTTCGCGGTCAACTTCAAGAAGGGCGATCACGTCAGCGGCAAGATCAAGTCGATCACCGACTTCGGCATCTTCATCGGCCTCGACGGAGGCATCGACGGTCTTGTGCACCTGTCCGATATCTCCTGGGACGAGCCCGGCGAGCAGTCACTGCGTCGTTACCAGAAGGGTGACGAGCTCGAGACCGTGGTTCTCTCGGTCGATCCGGAGCGCGAGCGCATCTCTCTGGGCGTCAAGCAGCTCGACAAGGACCCCTTCTCCTCCTTCGTTGCCATCAACGAAAAGGGCAGCATCGTCACCGGGACCATCACCGAGGTGGACGCCAAGGGGGCGACCGTTGCCTTGGCCGAGGGCGTCGAAGGCTATCTGCGCTCCTCGGAGATTTCCCGCGACCGGGTAGAGGATGCCCGGGCCGTGCTCAAGGCGGGCGACGAGATCGAGGCCAAGTTTCTGGGCGTCGACCGTAAGAACCGTAGCCTTTCGCTGTCCATCAAGGCCAAGGACATGGACGAGGAAAGCGCGGCGATCAAGGGATACTCGCGCGACGCACAGGCCGGTACCGCGACCCTGGGCGACATCCTCAAGCAACAAATGGGGGAGGCCCGGAAGGACTGAGCCCCCGTCCCCGAGGTGATGCTGATTATTGGCCATCCCGGCCAAAATCAGCGTTTCCCTTAACAGCCGGCCTGCGCGAGGCGGGCTATAAAACCTCTGTACGGAACAAGAACGATGACAAAATCGGAGCTGATTGAGCTATTGGCGGCCGAGCAAGATCACTTGGCGTACAAAGACGTGGAGCTGGCCGTGAGATGCCTCCTGGAGCAGATGAGCAATGCCCTGGCCTCCGGCGAGCGCATCGAGATCCGCGGTTTCGGCAGCTTTTCCCTGCACTACCGTCCGGCACGCATCGGTCGCAATCCGAAGACGGGTGACTCCGTCGCCCTGGCGGGAAAGTACGTACCTCATTTCAAGCCCGGGAAGGAGCTGCGGGACCGTGTAAACCTCGCCTTTCTCGACCAGGAAAGCGAGGGAGTGCCGCAGGAACCGTCGGCAGAGACCGATCCGCTTTCCGCAACCTCAGGATGAAGCTTCCCCAAAGGCAGAGTGGCGTACAGGCTGCTCCGACCGAGAGAGGACTGTGCCCGCCGGAAAGCGGCACGTGAAGATGCTCCCCCGCCCCATATCGCTCTCGATGGTGAGCCGCGCATCGTGCCGGTTCAGCACGTGCTTGACGATGGCAAGACCCAATCCGGTCCCCCCCGAGGTCCGGGAGCGGGCCTTGTCGATGCGGTAGAAGCGCTCGGTCAGGCGGGGGACCAGGTCCGGCGCTATACCCTCTCCGTTGTCCTTGACCGAGAACAACGGCGCTCCCTCCTGCTCCCGCCAGGAGACCCGGATACGGCGCCCCTTGGGTGTGTGCTTGACGGCATTGAGCACCAGGTTGGAGAAGGCGCTGCGCAGCTCGAGCCCATTCCCCCTCATGAGCAGGTCCGGGGCGATATCCGAGATCAGCTCGTGCTCACCCTTGTCGAGCAGCCGCGCCTCGTCGAGGATCTGATACAGCTCCTCGGGTACGTCCACAGGCTCGAGCTCCAGCGGGCGGTCGTTCATCTCCAGGCGTGAGAGGGTGAGCAAATCCTCGATGATCGAGCGCATGCGCTCGGCCTGGTTGCACATCAAGTGCAGCGGACGGCGGTGACTCTCTGGCGTAACCGGCGAATCGACGAGGTTCTCGAGGAACCCGGCAATCACCGTCAATGGGGTGCGAAGCTCGTGCGAAGCGTTGGCGACGAAGTCACGGCGGATGCGATTGACGTGAAAGACCTCCGTGATATCCCTGCCCACGATCAACCGCTGCCGTTTACGCTCGCCGAAGGACGTGTTGTGGAGGGACAGCATGATGGCGCCATTGTGTGCCGGCGCCATCTCGGTGGACCGTGCGTGCTCATCGGAGGCGATGAGCTCCCCGAGGCCCTCCTGATGCAGGATCTCCGTCAGGCGTTTACCTTCGTCCTGCGGCCACTGCACGTTCATCAGCTCGGACGCGGCCGGGTTCGCCCACTCGATGCGTTGGCGCTTGTCCAGGATGATCAGGGCATCCGGGACCGATTCCGCCGCCTCGCGAAAGCGGCGAACGAACCGAGTGTGACGCTTGCGACCCTTGCGAGAGCGCTGCTGGGCTTGTGCGATGGAGCGGTAGACAGGACCCCAGAGGCCCCGGGGGAAGGGTGGGGCCAGCCGGTGTTGGCGGCGCATAAACAGGGTCAGACGACCAAGGAAATAGAGGTGGCGGCCCAGGTAAGAAAGAGACGCGAGGAGGACGACGAGGATCGGGTCGAGGCCGAGCCACAGTAAAAGGAGGGCCCCGGTCAGGAACGCGAGCAGGATATAGACTTCGAAGAAGAGCGTCTGGAGCATGACCCCCGAGTTTGCGCCTTGATCGGGCTCGTTGCGAAGGTGAATCGCTTCCCATACCCCTCCGCTCAAAAGGCTACGCCCACTTTCAGGCCGAAGGCCTGGTGAATGACCCGCACGCGCCCCGCGCTCATCCCCTGTTCGAGAAGCGGTAACCGACGCCACGGACAGTCTGCAACATATAGTCGTGCTTGGTAACCTCCAGGGCCTTACGCAGGCGGCGAACGTGGACATCCACCGTCCGCTCCTCCACGTAGACCTGGTCGCCCCAAACCTGATCGAGTAGCTGCGAGCGGCTGAACGCCCGGTCGGCATGGGTCATGAAGAAATGCAGCAATCGGTACTCCGTCGGGGCGACGTCGACGGGCTTGCCGTCCGCAGTGACGCGATGGCTGACATTATCGATGCGCAGCCCGGCAATCTCGATGTCATCACCCAGCTCATCGGGTTTGACCCGCCGCAGCACCGCCTTGACCCGTGCCACCATCTCGCGCGGTGAGAAAGGCTTTGCGATGTAATCGTCAGCCCCCGTGTCCAGTCCCCGGATTCGATCTTCCTCTTCCCCCTTGGCGCTCACCATGATGATGGGAACCGAGCGCGTTGCGGCGCTCTGCTTCAGCTGCTGGGCCAGCTCCAGCCCCGAGCGTCCAGGTAGCATCCAGTCGAGCAGCACCAGGTCCGGGTACTCGGAGGCCAGGAGCTTGCGAGCCTCGTCGGCGTGACCCGCCTCGAGCACGCGAAAACCTGCGCTCTGGAGGGCGAACCGGATCACTTCGCGAATATCGGACTCGTCGTCGACGACAAGAACATTCGTCATAGCACGTATCCCTCTGCAAGGGAGAATCGCTGATCTTCGGCATAGTTTATTTTCGTGAAGTTAACGAAAGATTACGGCATTGCCCATATCCGCGAAGGAATCGCCCGGGTAACATGGTCACAGTTGCTATCCTGACTCAGCCCTGGCCGGCACTCCGACCCCTGAGCGCCCTCTCGAACGCCGTCTCCAATCGGAGGCGCGGTGCCGAATCCGTCAGACACCCGACCCAGATGGCCAGCATGGAGAACAGAAAGCCGGGAGCCAGCTCGTAGAGATCGAACAGACCGCCCTCGAGATGCCTCCACGCCACAACCGTGACACCCCCGGTGATCACACCTGCGAGCGCCCCGCGGCGCGTCATGCGCGGCCAGTAGAGGGACAGGATCAGAACTGGACCGAAGGCCGCGCCGAACCCGGCCCAAGCATAGCCGACCAAGTCCAGGATCATGGCCTTCGGATCCAGGGCCATGATGAAGGCAAGGCAGGAGAGCGTCACCACAGACCCCCGCCCGACCGCCACCAGCTCTCTCGGACCCGCTTCGGGCCGCAGGAGAATGCGGTAAAGGTCCTCCGTAAAGGTGGAGGAGGAGACCAGTAGCTGAGAGTCCGCAGTGCTCATGACGGCGGCGAGGATGGCTGCCAGACAGATGCCGGCAACCGCCGGGTGGAACAAGACCCCGACCAGCTCGATGAAGACCTTCTCGCGGTCACCTGCCGCCAATGGCGTCTTCAACACGAAGGTGCCGGCAAGCCCGGCGAGCACGGCTCCCGTGAGGGTCACCGTGACCCAGGAGACGGCGATACGGCGGGCCCGCCCGACCTCGGAGACGGACCGTATGGCCTGAAACCGCGCCAGGATGTGGGGCTGACCGAAGTAACCGAGACCCCAGGCGGCAAGCGACAGGATTCCGACGAATCCCAAGGCTGACCCGTCCGCCCCGGAAAAGATTCCGAGCAAGTCGGGGTCGACCTCGCGGATGCGCTCGAGCCCGGCTCCCAATCCGCCCGCATCATCGAAGGCCATCAGGGGGGTGATTACGAGGGCGGCGGCCATCAAGAGTCCTTGCAGGACATCGGTCCAGGAAACGGCGAGAAACCCGCCGACGGCCGTGTAGGAAAGGATTGCCAAGGCCCCCGCCGCCACTGCCCAGACGTAAGGGAGACCGAACACGGACGCGAACAGCTTGCCGCCGGCCACCAGCCCCGAGCTCGTGTAGAGAAGGAAGAACAGCAGAATGAAAAATGCACTTATGGCGCGCAGCCAGCCACCCTCGTCGCCGAAGCGGTTGGCGAAATACTCGGGCAGGGTGAGGGCATCGCCATAGGCCTCGCTGAACATCCGCAAGCGTGACGCCAGCAGGCGCCAATTGAGCCAGGTGCCGAGCAGCAGCCCCCCCGCCAGCCAAAGGGACCCCAGGCCTGCGGCGTAGGCGAAGCCCGGCAGCCCGAGCAGAAGCCAACCGCTCATGTCCGAGGCACCGGCGCTCAATGCGGCAGTGCCGCTGCCGAGCTGCCGTCCGCCGAGGATGAAATCCGAAAGACTCGCCGTTCGCCGGAAGGCATACCAGCCTATGAGCAGCACCAATGCGAAGTAAGTGCAGAAAGTGAGGATGATGACGAGGGCGTCTTGCTTCACTCGGGCGGATCTCGGACAGATGAATCTCGGGGCGAGTATTGGAGCACGTGCAGCTCTGGGGCACGATAGTGTAACCTGGAATGAAACCGTAACTTGGAATCAAACCGTAACTTGGAATCAAACCGTAACTTGGAATGAAACCGGGGAATCCGTCACATGCGCATTCATGTTCTTCAACATGTACCCTTCGAGGGACCAGCCTCGATCGGTGACTGGGCTGCCGCAAAGGGCTTTCCGATCACGAACACACGCCTGTTCGACCAGGGAGCGCTGCCGGATCAGGCGGATTTCGATTGGTTGGTCGCCATGGGCGGTCCCATGGGCGTCGCGGACCAGGCGAGCTACCCCTGGCTGGAGGAGGAGAAGGGATTCATCCGCGAGGCCATCGCGGATGGAAAGATCGTCGTCGGAGTCTGCCTCGGTGCACAGATGATCGCCGCGGCCCTGGGGTCCAGCGTATACCGCAATCCCGAAAAGGAGATCGGCTGGCTCCCGATCGAGCTGACGGAACAGGGGCGAAAATCGGGCCCTATGGCGTTTCTTCCGCAGCGTCTGGAAATCTTCCAGTGGCACGGAGATACCTTCGACCTACCCGCGGGTGCCGTCCACCTCGCGCGCAGCGAGGCCTGCGAGCATCAAGCATTTCTCTATGAGCAGAGAGTGCTGGGACTTCAGTTCCACTTGGAATCGACGCCCGCGAGCGTGGAAGCCCTGGTCGCCAATTGTGCGGAGGAGATGACCCCCGGAAGATATGTTCAGGACGCCGGGCGCGTCTTCGCCGCGACGGAGGCGGATTACGGGCGCATCAACCAGGCGATGACCGGTGTTCTCGAGCGGCTCGCCTCCGATTCGGCTACCAAGCCGATCCGCTGAAGTCGCCCAGCGGGCGCTTGAAGGTATCAGCGAACGGATAGTCGACCAGGTTCTTTCTCGTCTGCTCGACGTTCAATGCGGGGTCGACAGCAGCGAAGGGAAGCGCGAGCAGAAAGGTTCCGGCACTGAACACGGATGAGACGAAGGTTATGGGGCGGACGGCCGCCGCATCCAGGATCTTTGTTTCGTTCGAAGGACGAAACTCGGGCAAAGGCGGCTCCGACGCCAGCGCCGCGGACGAAGCGCCCCCAGTGGACTCCCGACTGGTGGATGCAGCCCGCTCCTGCGATCCGGCCGCCTTGGTCGGGGATTGCGTCTCCTTGGGCCCTGTCGACCCCTGTGCCGCTTCCAACCCTCTGGCGGGCAGCCCGAATGCCAAAGTCGCTGCCAGAATCGTCACCGCCGAATGGAGTTTTCCCGCCATCGTTGGATTCCCCCCAGAGTCTCAGTTCCGAAGTATTGGAGCCAATTATGCCCCAATACCTCGCGGTTGGGCAGGCGATGAGCATTCCCCGCCGCCGACACTGCCAATGCCACTGTGCCGAGCTAGCGCCCGCACCCTCCCCGTCTCTGCGTCCATGATCTGACACCTGGAATCACCCCCCCCTCATGCCCCTTCGTTCGTAACGTTCTGTGACAACTGGCGATTTCCGCAACCGACCCCGAGTAGCCCGGAGACGAGCGGATTGAGCAACCATCACCGGGTCGCCTATAATCTCGCCTTCGAATCCCGAGTCACAGTCGTGCGATGACTTCTTACCGGATTGAAAGCCAATGCGCTCGCTTTTCCTTATTATCTCCGCTGCCATCGGTCTCTCTCTCGCCGCTCCGGCCTCGAGCGAGGACCTGATCCAGATCTACGATCGGGCGGTACAGAGCGACCCGTCCCTCAAGGAAGCGGAGCAGAACCTGTACTCGACGCGCGAGGTCAAGCCGCAGGCCAGAGCTCTCCTGCTACCGAACCTGGGCATCACCGCCAACGCCCAGTATCAAAACGACAGTATCACCAGCCACAACCCGGCATATACCGATTCGCTGACGAGTACCCATCGGAACGAAACCTACAGCTCGCGAGGCTTGACGGCATCCATCACCCAACCCGTCTACAATCGCGCGGATTGGATCCAGCTCGACCAGACGAACAACACCATCGCGCAGGCGGAGGCCCAATACAGAGACGCCCAGATCGCGCTGATGGCCCGCACGACGGTCGCCTACTTCGACGTGCTGCGGGCCGCCGATGCAGTCCATGTCCAGGAAGCATTGGTCCTCGCGGACGAGCGACAGCTGGAGCAATCCAAGCAGCGTTTCGACGTCGGCCTCGTTGCCATCACGGACGTCAACGAGTCCCAGGCGGCCTATGATCGTGCCCGCGCGAACCTGATCAGCGCCCAGAACAACCTGAGCGACAAGTGGGAGGCATTGAGGAAGATCATCGGACCGGTGAACGTCCCCATCGAGCGACTCGGCGAGCGGTTACCCCTCACGCCACCCCAACCCAACGACATCAACGCCTGGGCCAATGCCGCCGTCAAGAACAATTTCGGTGTCATCGCCGCCGTCGAGGCGTCCCGGGCCGCGAAGAAACAGATCGATATCGAACGCTCCGGACACTTCCCCACATTCAACCTCCAGGCAGGGTACGACCTTGCCCGTAGCGAGGCACAGGTCGGCACCGATAGCGATTCGGCGTTCGTCGCCCTCAACATGGTGCTGCCCCTGTACCAAGGCGGCGGAGTCACCTCCCGCACACGTCAGGCAGGCTACGATTTCCAGGCAGCGCAGGAGCGGGTCGACCAGGTGCGCCGCGAGGTGCTCAACAACGTACGAGATGCCTTTCGCGGCATCCTCTCCAGCATCAGCGACGTCAAGGCGCGACAGGCCGCCGTCGTCTCCGCACGCAGCGCACTGGAGTCCACCCAAGCCGGATTAGAGGTCGGCACCCGCACCCAGGTGGACGTGCTCAACGCCCAACAGAGGCTCTTCGAGGCGGAGTTCGAGTACCTGAGCTCCCGTTACGACTACATCGTCAACGGTGTGAAACTGCATCAGGCGACCAGCACCTTGACCAGGGGCGTGCTGGTAAAAGGTAACGCCTGGCTGAATCCGAAGGACATCATTTCACCACCATCCTGACTCGGCGAGCCCATGGGATTCATCCACGAGTCGAGATCCTTGACAACATGTCCGGCAACAGCTTCGGCAAGCTCTTCGTGGTCACCACGTTCGGCGAGAGCCACGGTCCGGCCATCGGCGGCATCGTGGACGGTTGTCCTCCCGGACTGGAGCTCAGGGAGCAAGACCTGCAGTCAGACCTGGACCGCCGCAAGCCGGGGCAGTCCCGTCATACGACCCAGCGCCGCGAATCCGACCGTGTGCAAATCCTCTCCGGCGTCTTCGAGGGTCGCACCACGGGCACCCCGATCGGTCTCATCATTCACAACGAAGACCACCGATCCAAGGATTACTCGGAGATCGCGGCGAAATTCCGCCCGGGGCACGCCGACTACAGCTACGAGATGAAATACGGAATACGGGATTACCGGGGCGGCGGTCGCTCGTCCGCCCGGGAGACCGCGATCCGGGTGGCTGCCGGAGGCATTGCAAAGAAGTATCTGCGTGACCGGCTCGGGGTTCGGATACGCGGCTATCTTTCACAGCTGGGTCCGATCCGGCCATCGCATTTCGATTGGGATCAGGTGGAGCGGAACCCCTTCTTTTGCCCGGATTCCTCCCTGGTGCCCAGACTCGAGGCGTACATGGATGCCCTGCGCAAGGAGGGAAACTCGATCGGCGCCGAGGTAACGGTGGTGGCCCAAGGTGCTCCACCCGGGCTGGGCGAGCCGATCTTCGATCGCCTGGACGCGGACATCGCCCATGCGCTGATGAGCATCAACGCCGTCAAGGGTGTAGAGATCGGCGCAGGCTTCGCATGCGTGGAGCAGAAGGGAACCGAGCACAGGGACGAGATGACACCGGAGGGCTTTCTCAGCAACAACGCGGGCGGCATACTCGGAGGGATCTCCAGCGGACAGGACATTGTCGCCCGCATCGCGCTGAAACCAACCTCCAGCCTGCGCCTGCCCGGAAGGACCATCGACCGGTCCGGAGCAGCCACCGAGATCCTGACCAAGGGGCGCCACGATCCCTGCGTGGGCATCCGTGCGACCCCCATCGCCGAGGCGATGCTCGCCATGGTCATCATGGATCATTGGCTGCGTCAACGCGGCCAGAACGCCGACACCGAGGTGCGGACTCCTCGCGTACCGCCCGAGCTCGACGACTGCACCGACAAGTAAATCGGATCTCGCCTCGAGCTCCCCGCGAGTGATGACGGGGTAACGACTTCCGACGGTCAGAGGCAAAAGCGCGATATTGGAAGACGCAGCGGCCGGCGGACGCCGGCCGCTGCCCTCCAGCTCAGATGATGTATCCGCGCTCGTCGTGCAGGGCGAGGTCGAGACCCTCGGTCTCCTGCTCCTCGGTGACACGCAGCCCGATGGTCCAGTCGATCAGCTTCAAGAGTATCAAGCTCACGATGCCGCCATAGATCAAAGTCGCACAGACAGAGATCAGCTGGATCAAGACCTGGTGACCCATGGTCACGCCTTCCGCCAAGCCTGCACCGCCCAGGCTGGCATCGGCGAACACACCGGTCAGGATGGCACCGACGATACCGGCGATTCCGTGAACACCCCAGACATCGAGCGAGTCGTCATAACCCAGGGCCTTCTTGACCTTGGTCGCAGCAAAAAAGGCGAAAAAGGCACCTGCAAAACCGATGGCAATGGCCCCCATTGGCCCGGCGGTACCCGAAGCGGGCGTGATGGCGACGAGGCCGGCGACAGCACCGGTGGCGATACCGAGAACGGACGGCTTGCCGTGACTGATCCACTCAATGAACAGCCAGGTCAGGGCAGCAGTGGCGGTCGCCAACTGGGTTACGGTCATGGCCATACCCGCCGTGCCGTCCGCGGCCAGCTCCGAGCCGGCATTGAAGCCGAACCAGCCCACCCATAGCATGGAGGCACCCATTACCGTGAGTCCGAGGTTGTGGGGCGGCATCGCAGTGGTCGGATAACCCTTGCGCTTGCCGAGCACCAGAGCCGCCATCAGTGCGGCCACGCCGGCGTTGATGTGGACCACGGTCCCACCGGCGAAATCCAGAGCACCCATCTCTCCGGCCCAGCCGCCGCCCCAGACCCAGTGGGCGATCGGCGCGTAGACCAGGGTAGCCCACAGACCCATGAACCAGAGCATCGCCGAGAACTTCATTCGCTCGGCGAAGGCACCGACGATCAACGCCGGGGTGATGATGGCGAAGGTCATCTGGAAGGTCATGAACACCGACTCGGGGATGCTCCCCGACAGGGCACCGACGGTGACCCCGGAGAGAAACACCTTGTCCAGACTGCCGATCCACTGGTTGAGCGAGCCTCCGTCCGTAAAGGCGAGGCTGTAGGCATAGATGGCCCAGATCAGGCTGACCAGACCGGTAATGGCGAAGCACTGCATAAGCACGGACAGCACGTTCTTGGAGCGCACCAGGCCGGCGTAGAAGAGCGCCAGTCCGGGTATGGTCATGAAGAGCACCAGCGCCGTGGCACTGATCATCCAGGCGGTATCTCCGCTATCCAGCACCGCTTGATCCTCGGCCAAAGCCAAGGTCGGCACCATGGTCAGCAAGGCCGCGACGACCGACGACACCGGCCTTGCGATCACAACATTTTTCATTGCTAAAAGCTCCTCTGCTAGCTCACAAGGCGTCCGAGCCGGTTTCACCGGTACGGATACGGATCACCTGGGTCAGGTCGAAGACAAAGATCTTGCCGTCACCGATCTTTCCGGTACGCGCTGCGCCGGTAATGGCCTCGATGACCTTGTCCAACAGCGAATCGTCTACGGCGATCTCCACCTTGATCTTCGGCAGAAAGTCGACGACGTACTCGGCACCGCGGTAGAGCTCTGTGTGCCCCTTTTGGCGGCCGAAGCCCTTGACCTCGATGACCGTGATGCCCGAAACGCCGATATCGTTGAGTGCCTCGCGGACGTCGTCGAGCTTGAATGGCTTGATGATGGCTGCAACTAACTTCATGTCGAAGCTCCGTAGTGATTGGACGGCCGGAGTCCGACCGCCTCGGGGTTGATCAGAAGGACTTTGAGACGGTAAACACAGCCGTGTCCCCGCATTGGAAGGGTGCCGAGCACAGGTCTTCGTCCGACCGGCTGACCCAGGCCAGCTCGAAGCCGAAGCCCTTGAAATCCCGCGAAAGACCGACGCTGTAGTCCTCGTAGTTGCCGGCGCTGTCGTTGAACCGATTCCAGCCGTAATGTCCTGACAGCGTGAAGTCGTACGGCAAGGGTACATCCACGCTCAGGTCGTAATACCAGGCGTCTCCTGTTCCGAACCATTCGTCGCTGTAGTAGGCGGTGAAGCTCGGCGTGAAATACCCCATGACATCGTAGGCAACGGCGAGATGCCACTCGTTGGTATTGTTCTCCGAGGTATTCGTCTTCGGATACTGGTAGCGCAGATAGCCGAGATCGAAGTCGATTCCCTGCCAGGACGGCTTCCAGCCGGCGTAGAGGTCCAGCTCCATGCTGGCGCCATCGTAACCCGCCGGCTCGAGCACGACCTCTTCCGCGTTCGGATCATCCGGGCTCACGATCACGTTCGGATTGTTCGCATCGACGTAGATGCTGGATCCGGCGGAGGAATCGACGTTCGAGGCCCAGACCCCGGCGTAGAGATCCAAAGGGGTGTACTCGTAATCGAACCCGCCCTGGATGGCCGGACCATTGTTGGTCTGGCTCACCCCGCGAAACATATAATTGGTCGTCAGGGCAACATTGGCGCTGAACTGATTGGGGGATTCGGACTCCGCCAACGCCCCGCCGGACGCACCCATGGCCATAGCGAAAACGGAAGCAGCGGCGGCACCGGTGACGGTAAGACTCGGAATTCTCATGCTCATTTCGAAACCTCTCGGACTCTACGTGCATTATTCGGAAGCATCGGCCAACACCGGGGGGGGGAGGCGTCTGCCGTTTTATCGTTGTGCGAATCGTCTATGCACTTGGCATGCCAATATGGAATGTACCCAAGAGACAACGGTTATCGCTAATTGAGTTAAATTCGCAACATAGACTTGCACTCAACTGGGGCAACTTACCCTGATATGCGGCAGTTTTACGCGCTAGATCGGTGCATTCCGCACTTTGTGCCATCCTGACCTGACGACGCCCTGATGTTGGGGCCCTACGCTGTTGCACATTCCGCAACATCTCGGAATCGGTATACGTAAAACACAAACTTCCGGGCCAATGGGGAATACCCTCGAACAATAAGATGCAAGATGGCATTTTTCCGCGGATCAAGCTCGGCGTGAGCGCCTGCCTGCTGGGTCAGCAGGTACGCTTCGACGGCTGCCACAAGCGTGATGGACTCATCGTCGGACCGCTCGCCGATTTTGCAGACTTCATCGTCCTGTGCCCGGAGGTGGGAATCGGGATGGGAGTTCCGCGGCCGCCGATCCGGCTGATTGGCAGTCCGGAGCGAGCACGCGCCATCTGGAGCGACGACATCGGTCTGGACGTCACGTCACAGCTGGAATCCTTCGCTCGGGAGTCGCTCGCCTCCCTCCGGGATATCTGCGGCTTCATCCTCAAGAGCGGGTCACCGAGCTGTGGAATGGAAGGAGTGAAGGTCTACGAGACCGAGGACGGTACGGCGCAGCCCCTGGGTGTCGGCATCTTTGCCCGCGTCTTGATGCAGGCAATGCCCCTGCTGCCCGTGGAAGAGGAGGGACGGCTCGACGACCCACGGCTGCGCGAAAGCTTCTTCACCAGGGTCTTCGCTTACGAGAGATGACGACGCCTGCTGGCTGGGGGAATGGAGCCCGAAGGGCTGATCGAGCTCCACAGGGACTACAAATACCTGGTCATGGCCTATTCCCAGGGCGCCTACGCGCGCATGGGCCCCATGCTCGCAAACCTGTCAGGGGGGGACATGGAGGCGATCGCATCCAGTTACCTACAGGAGCTCATGACCGCCTTGAAGCATCCGGCGAGCCGTAAAGGCCACACCAACGCGCTGCAACATATCCTGGGCCATTTCAAGCACAGCATCGGCAGCGGCCCCAAGGCCGAGCTGTAACGTCGTTCCCTCCGTTGGGCGTTCCCGGCGGGCATATCCCAAGGTCCGTCAGGACAGATCTGGAAAACTTCCCTCGTAGATTCCGGCACAGAAGCGGGAAAAGATAGGCCGGTCGTCCTTTA
>Ga0210085_1000203_pt1 | contig 27030 bp, 25 predicted proteins | sample China_Galinas_PW_5_FD_184866 | JGI IMG/M metagenome (GOLD analysis project Ga0210085, IMG submission 184866) | Wetland microbial communities from San Francisco Bay, California, USA, that impact long-term carbon sequestration - China_Galinas_PWC_D1... | ecosystem: Environmental > Aquatic > Marine...
CGCATCGCTCTGGTCGAGCACGAAGACGTCCACCAGCCCCGGATGTGCCTCCTGGTAGTGGCGCACGACACCCGTGGCCGAGGCGCTGCCGCCCAGCGATTCGAGCATGCGCCCGGCCGGGCCGCGAAGCGCGGCCCCGCCGACCACCGGGCTCACCGCGATCACCGGGGCCGAGGCTGCCGCGAAGGCTTCCGCCATGCCGGGCAGGGCCAGGATCGTGCCCACCGAGACGAAGGGGTTCGAGGGCGCGATGACGATCAGCTCGGCCTCGGCGAGGGCGGCCAGGACCTCCGCGGTGGGAGCGGCCGCATCGATCCCCCGCCGGCGGATCTCCAGCACCGTGTCCTGCTGGCCGCGACGCACGAAGTAGTCCTGGAAGGCCAGCCAGCCGTCGGGTGTGCGGATGTCCGTCCGCACCGGCGCGTCGCTCATGGGCAGGAGCCGTGCCGGAACCTCCAGGGCGGCCGTCAGCTCGGCCGTCGCCTGCGTGAGCGTCCGCCCGGCGCGCAGCAGCTCGGTGCGGCGGACGTGCGTGGCCAGGTCTCGGTCACCCAGCCGGAACCAGGTCTCCGCGCCGTAGCGCGCAAGCATCTCCGAGCTCGACCAGGTCTCGTCACGGACACCCCAGCCGGTGTCGTCGTTGGCCAGGCCCGCGAGCGTGTACATGACCGTGTCCAGGTCGGGCGAGACGGCCAACCCGTGCAGCTCCAGGTCGTCCCCGGTGTTGACCACGACCGACAGCGCCAGCGCCGCCTCGCCGCGCTCGGCACGGGCAGCCGATGCCAGGGCCAGACCGTGGCTGAGCTTGGCCCCGCCGTAGCCACCGGCGAGGACCGTGACGGGTCGTTCGGCCGCTCTGCTCACCGCTCGTGGTGCTCGATGACTCGCTCGGGCCGGAGCAGGAAGCTGATCCGCTGCTGCGGCGCGAAGACCTCGCGCACGATGCGTTCCGCCTCCGCCGGGTCGTGCGCCTGGTAGCGGCGCGCCATCTCGGCGATGTCGGCCTGGGCCGTGGCCTGGTCGGTCACGGTCTCGACGCGGCCGCCGACACTGACCCACTCGTAGCCATCCTCCACCAGCAGGTTGCAGCGCGGATCGCGCAGCAGGTTGGTGGGCCAGGCGCGGCCCACGCGGGAGTTGACCACGATCGTGTCACCACGCAACAGGAACCACACGACCACCTGGTGGATCGCACCATCGGCGCCGGTGGTGGCGAGGGTGCCGAAGCGCGGCTTACCCTCGAGCAGCGCGCGCGGCCGACCCGTGATCCTGGTCAAGCGAAGAACCTCCCCATCCGACGACGACGTGCGGCTCGATGATACGGGTGGCCGCCGATGATGAGCGGGCCTTCGTCGGTCAGCCTGCCGCAGCCGGAGGTGAGCGTGCTCGACGGGCCGCTAGACTGACCTTCACACCGCCGCAACCACGGCCATCGCCGGGGAGGGAACGATGTCGCAGATCCACCTTCGCGCCGAAGCCGGCGAGTACGCGCCATTGGTGCTGCTGCCGGGTGACCCCAACCGGGCCACGCGGATCGCCGAGCTCTTCGACGGCGGCCTGGAGCAGAGCCGCCTCGTCAACGACCATCGCGGCATGCTCGGCTATACCGGGACCTACCAGGGTCAGCCGGTGAGCGTGCAGACCTCGGGCATGGGCACGCCGTCGATCGCCATCGTGGTGGAAGAGCTGCTCAACCTGGGCGCGAAGCGTCTGGTGCGCGTGGGCACGACCGGCGGCATCGGGCGCGGCGTGAAGGCCACCGACCTCGTGGTCGCGACCTCGGCCACGCCGGCCGACGGCAGCACCCTCACCTACCTGCACGGCGACCCCTACGCTCCGGTCGCCGACTTCGAGTTGACGCGGGCGCTCGTGGATGCCGCCCGGGCCGCGGGCATCGAGCCGCACGTCGGCCCGATCCTGACCGTCGACGTCTTCTACAACCCTGATCCCGACTACGTGCCCAAGTGGCGCGCACGCGGCATCCTCAGCGTGGAGATGGAGGCTGCCGTCCTCTTCACCCTGGCCGCTCGTGCCTATGCCGCGGGCGACGACGTGCGGGCAGCCTGCATCCTCACCGTCAGCGACACCATGTCGGAGGAAGAGGACATCGGCGACACCTACCTCTCGCTCGACGCGCTCGAGCAGGCGACCGACCAGATGATCCGCGTCGCCCTGGAGGCAGGACTCGCCATCTAGATGCCGACCGCCCTCGCGATCCCGGTCGGTATCAACCTCAAGTCGATCGGGGTCGAGACCTCGTGGTGGCTGGAAGCGGCCCGACAGGCGGAGGGGGCCGGCTTCTCGACCGCCTGGATCTGGGACCACTTCATCAGCCGCGGCGAGCTGACCGACCCGCTGCTGGCCTGCTGGCCCATGCTCACCGCCGCGGCCGTCAGTACCAGTCGGATCCACGTGGGCTCGTTCGTGGCCAACAACCTCAACGTCCATCCCGCGGTGCTGGCCAACATCGTGGGTACGATGGCTGCCCTCGCCCCAGGCCGCGTGGAGCTGGGCATCGGCATCGGCGGCCACCCCTCGGAGCACGAGGCCTACGGTATCGACTTCCCACCGGCGACCGAGCGGGCCGCACGCCTGGAGGAGGCCATCGCGGTGCTGCGGGCCCTCTTCACGGGCGGGCCCGTCGACCATGACGGCCGCTACTACCAGCTGCGCGAGGCCTATGCCTACCCGCGCCCCGAGCCGGTGCCACGGATCATCGTGGCCGGGCGGCACCCGGCCGGCGCGAGACTGGCAGCCCGTGCGGGCGACGGCTGGACCACCTTCGCAGACGCCTACTCCGACCTGCGCCCGTCCTTCGAGCGGGAGCTCGATCGAGCCGGCCGCTCGCTCGGCGAGGTCGCCGTGGTGGTGGCCCTGGAGAGCAAGGAGATCGACGAGCCGCTGGCGATCGTGGCCGAGCGCTGGGCCGAGGCCGGTGCCACCGAGCTGGTCGTCCACGACGTCTCGCCCGAGCGGCTGGAGCGGATCCTGGCGCTTCTATGAGTGCGGTGGTGACAATTCACCCTCGCGCGCGCTACTCTCTCGCCTGATGACCCACACTGCGAACCCGGCTGAAGCCACGGGGGATCACGGCTTCCTCGCTCCCGTCGAGGGCGGGCACCCGGTGGACCACTGCTTCCGCTGCGGGGTCGAGACCCCGCCCGGCGTGGGGCTCTGCGAGATCCACAACCGGGGACACCTATCGGGGCCCAGCTCGACGCAGATGCACGCGACGATCTTCATCGGCGTGGCCATCGGCGTCATCGCCTTCTTCTTCCTGGCCAGCCTGCTGGTGACCACGACAGGGCCGTTCGGCACGGCCGTCACCTCCATCGTGGCGGGGTCGGACGGCAGCGTGGCCCTGGCCTACACCGTGACCAATGAAGGCGACCGCGAGGGCGTCGCCGATTGCCGTGTCACCCGCGATGGGGTGCCCCGCTCGGACGACCTGGCCTTCCGGACCGCGGCCCTGCCCGCGGGCCAGACCGTGACCTTCGAACGCCAGCTGGCGGCCCCGCCGGAGGGATCGGCGGGTTACGACCCCGAAGCCCTCACCGTCGTCTGCGACTGAGGGCACGACGCGGCCGGGCGCTCGCGGCCACGTCGCCGACCTGACCCGTTAGCATCATGGAGTGCCCGATCTCGACCTGGCCCACGAGCTGACCGTCGCCTCCGATGCCGCCCGTCTTGCTGGCAGCATCCAGATGGACCTCTACGAGCGTCTGGAGGAGGTCGACTACAAGGGCGAGAAGGACGTGGTCACCGAGGCTGATCACCGCAGCGAGGAGGCCATCCTCGAGAGGATCGGCGCCACCTTCCCGGATGACGCCTTCCTGGCCGAGGAATCGGGCGAGTCGGGTGAGCTGACCGAGCGACTGTGGGTCGTCGACCCGCTCGACGGCACCGTCAACTACGCCAACGGCATCCCCTTCTTCGCGGTCAGCATCGGCCTCGTCGTGGAGGGCCGGCCGGTCCTCGGTGTGATCTACGACCCGAGCCGCGGTGAGCTCTTCAGCGCGGTCAGCGGAGATGGCGCGCGGCTCGACGGCCGCCCGGTGCGGGTGCCGGCCGGCAAGCGCCTGGTCGATTCGGTGGTCAGCCTGGGCCTGCCCACCATCGGCTTCGGGCGCCAGTACCGCGAGATCCGCCGGCAGGTCCGCATCACTCGCGCCATGGGCAGCGCGGCGCTTTCGCTGGCATACCTCGCTAACGGTCGCTTCGATGCCTACGTGCAGTGGTCCAAGCTGTCGCTGTGGGACATCTGCGCTGCGGGCTTCATCGCGATCGAGGCCGGTGCCACCGTGACCTCGGCCCTGGGCAACAGCTGGTTCAGCCTGGGCATGCCGGCCAAGTCGATCGGCATCGTCGCCGCCGCGCCCCAGCACCACCGGACCCTGGTCGAGCTGCTCAACGCGGACTGACCCCAGCGAAGCGGACGCGGCCCCGCCTGCCGCCGGGCCGCTCGCCTAGTCGTGCGCCGGCACGCGCTCCAGTAGCCGCGGTGCCCGCAGACGCGCGGCCAGGGCCCGGAAGGCGGGCTCGTCCACGCCGCGCCAGCGCAGCTCGTCTGGGTTCTCCTGCGGGATGGGGGCGTCGAGCCGGAGGGTGGCCAGCTCGCGGAACAGGAGCGCGTCGGCCCGTCCGGCGCGCAGCGCTTGGGCCAGTGACGCCGCTCCGCGGACCTTGAGGTCCCACGCGGCCGCCGAGTCGGGGATCTCCTCCAGGTGGGGGTATCGCGAGAGCACCGCAGCCGCCGACTTGGCGCCCCAGCCGGGCAGCCCCGGGAAGCCGTCGGCCGCGTCTCCGACGAGGGCCAGGTAGTCGGGGATGGACGACGGCCGCACGCCGAACTTGCCGGCCACGCCGTCGGCATCGTAGAAGCGGCCCTGTCTGCGATCGAAGGTGACCACGCGCCCGTCCTCGCGCACGCACTGGGCCATGTCCTTGTCCGGGGAGAGGATGACCACGCGCTCCACCCCGGGATGCCTCGCAAAGCGAGCCGCCGCTGCGGCGAGACCGTCGTCCGCCTCGAACTCGACCATGGGCCAGACGACGACGCCCAGCGCACGCAGGGCGTCCTCCAGCAGGGGGAACTGCGCCAGCAGCTCGGGCGGCATGCCCTCGTCGGTCTTGTAGCCCGCGTAACGTTCGTTGCGCCAGGAGTGGATGACGTGGTCGGTGGCGCAGCCGAGGTGGGTCACACCCTCGTCGCGCAGCAGCGACAGGACCGACTCCACGACGCCCAGGGTCGCGGCCACCGGCTCACCGTCGAGGCCCTTGCGCGGAGGCCGCCCAAAGTGCGACCGGAAGAGCTCGTAGGTGCCGTCGAGCAAGTGGATCTGCATGCCGTGCCGCTAGCCGGTCGTTGGCTGCTGCGCGCTAGCCGCGCTTCTTCGACGCTGCCGGCTTGCGGCTCCGCGAGCGCGACGCCGTCGAGCGGGCAGCGCTGTTCGTGCTGCGGCGCGAGGCGGGCTTGGTGGCGGCGGCAGCGGCTGCTTCCTGGGCGGCCTGCTCGTGCGCGGCCAGCCCGGCGGCATAGGCCGCGCCGATGATGCCCGACGTATTGAGGTAGCGCGCCTTGACCAGCTCGCAGTCGGTCTTGAGGTACTGCCAGTACTTCTCCGATTCCTTGCTCACGCCGCCGCCGAGGATCAAGCGGTCGGGCCAGAAGAAGAACTCGAGCATGGCCAGGTACTCGTTGAAACCCTTGGCCCACTTCTTCCAGCTCAGCCCCAGCCGCTTGCGGGCGGCCCCGCCGACGAGCGTCTCCGCGGCCTGATCGTGCAGCTCGAGGTGGCCCAACTCGGTGTTGGGCACCAGTCGGCCCTCGCTGATGACTGCGCTGCCGATGCCCGTGCCGATGGTGAGCAGGATGTTGGTGCCGGCACGGTCCTTGGCTTCGCCGTAGGCCAGCTCGGCCATGCCCGCAGCGTCGGCGTCGTTGATGACGTGGACCGGCCGCCCCAGCTTCTCCTCCAGCACGCCGGTGGCATCGAAGTCGACCCAGCCCTTGTCGAGGTTGGCGGCCATCTTCATGCGGCCGTACTTGATGGGTCCGGGCAGGCCACAGCCCACGGGCACGTCCCCGGCTGTGCCGTACTCGTCGAGCACCTTGCCCACGACCGAGGCGATCACCTCGATCACCGCGTGCGGCTCGGAAGGCTGTGGCGTCTTCTCGCGGTAGCGCCCGGTGACCAGCTCGGCCGTGGCCAGGTCGATCATGGCGGCCTTGGTGCCGGTGCCACCGACGTCGATACCGAGGGCCACGCCCTCGAGTGGCACGGCCTTGGCGGTGGCAGCCGCCGGAGCGGCTCCCGGAGCGACACCATGGACCGCGGAGGGGGTGGCCGCCGCGGGGGCTGGCCCAGACGAAGGGTTCGACTTGCTCATGACGCCCCGCAGGATACGACGCCCAGGCCTGACCGCGATAGCCCCACCGGTCTGGCACCGGTGCCCCGAGCGCCGAGAGCCCCGTTGGGCGGGCGATCCGACGGCAGGCAGGTCAGCCCGGCTTGGCCTACGATTCGGCGGATATGTTCGACCACTATGGTGACTTCAAGCTCCAGCTGCCCGACTCCGACCCCGAAGAGACCCTCGACTGGATCGCTTCGCTCGATGCGCTCTATCGCGACGTCGGCCGGGAGCGCGCCCAGTTCGTCCTCTACAAGCTGCTCAAGCGCGCTCGTCAGCTGCACATCGGCCTGCCTCCGCTGACCCAGACGCGCTACATCAACACCATCAGCCCCGAGCAGGAGCCGCCCTTCCCCGGCGACGAGGAGATGGAGAAGCGGATCCGCCGCCTGGTGCGCTGGAACGCGGCGGCCATGGTGCTGCGGGCCAACAAGGCCTCGCCCGGCATCGGCGGGCACCTCGCCACCTTCGCCTCCGCCACCAGCCTCTACGAGGTCGGCCTCAACCACTTCTTCCGGGGCAAGGACGCCGAGGGCATGGGCGACCAGGTCTACTACCAGGGTCACGCCGCTCCGGGCATGTACGCTCGCGCCTTCCTCGAAGGTCGCCTGAGCGAATCGCAGCTCGACCACTTCCGCCGCGAGATCGTGCCCGGCGAGGGCCTGTCCTCGTATCCGCACCCGCGCCTGATGCCCGAGTTCTGGGAATTCCCCACGGTCTCGATGGGCCTCTCGCCCCTGGCGGCCATCTACCAGGCCCGCTTCAACCGCTACCTCCACAACCGCGGCATCAAGGACACCTCCAACAGCCGCGTGTGGGCCTTCCTGGGAGACGGCGAGACGGACGAGCCCGAGTCGCTGGGTGCGCTCAGCATCGCCGGCCGCGAGGGCCTGGACAACCTCGTGTTCGTGGTCAACTGCAACCTGCAGCGGCTCGACGGACCCGTGCGTGGCAACGGCAAGATCGTGCAGGAGCTGGAGGCCGTCTTCCGCGGTGCCGGCTGGAACGTGATCAAGGTCATCTGGGGCCGAGAGTGGGATGAGCTGCTGGCGCGCGATCCGGACGGCGTGCTCGTGAGCCGCATGGCGGAGGTGGTCGACGGCGAGTGGCAGAAGTACTCGGTCGAGCCCGGTTCCTACATGCGTGAGCACTTCTTCGGCACCGATCCCCGCTTGGCGGAGCTGGTCGCCGACAAGACCGACGACGAGCTGAAGGGCCTTCGTCGTGGTGGGCATGACTACCGCAAGCTCTACGCGGCCTACAAGAAGGCGACCGAGTCCAACGGCGCGCCCACGGCGATCCTGGCCAAGACCGTCAAGGGCTGGACGCTGGGCTCGTCGGTCGAGGCGCGCAACATCACCCACCAGGCCAAGAAGATGAACGACGAGGAGGTGCGCCACTTCCGCGACCGCCTCGAGCTGCCCATCCCGGACGCCGATCTGCCCGAGGTGCCGTACTACCACCCCGGCCCCGATTCGCCCGAGGTGCACTACCTGCAGGAGCGACGAGCCGCGCTCGGCGGCCCCTCACCGCGTCGGGTGGTCATCAGCAAGCACCTCGAGACGCCCGCTGAGAAGGTCTATGGCGAGTTCGCGGCCGGGTCGGGCAGCCAGGCTGTCTCCACCACCATGGCCTTCGCCAAGCTGCTGCGCAACCTGCTCCGCGACGAGGGCGTGGGCAAGCGCATCGTGCCCATCATCCCGGACGAGGCCCGCACCTTCGGCATGGACTCGCTGTTCCAGGAGGTCGGCATCTATTCGGCCCTGGGCCAGAACTACGACCCGGTCGATTCCAACCTCATGTTCACCTATCGCGAGGACAAGTCAGGCCAGATCCTCGAAGAGGGCCTGACGGAGGCCGGATCGACCGCCTCCATGCAGGCGGCAGGCACGGCCTACGCCACGCACGGCGAGCCCATGATCCCCTTCTACATCTTCTATTCGATGTTCGGTTTCCAGCGAACCGCCGACGAGATCTGGGCCTTCCAGGACGCCCGCGGCCGCGGCTTCATGCTGGGCGCCACGGCTGGCCGCACCACGCTCAACGGCGAGGGCCTGCAGCACGAGGACGGCCACAGCCTGGTCTTCGCCTCGGTCTTCCCGTCCTGCCGCGCCTACGATCCGGCGTTCGCCTACGAGACCGCGGCCATCGTCAAGGACGGCATCGAGCGCATGTACGGGCCGGACCCGCAGGACGTCTTCTACTACATCACGCTCTACAACGAGAACCACGTCATGCCGGCGCGCCCGGAGGGCGTGACCGACGAGGACATCGTCAAGGGGATCTACCGCCTGGCGGAGGCACCCGCTGCCGGGGAGGGCGCGGCCCGCGCCACCATCCTCGCCTCGGGCGTGATCCTGCAACAGGCTCTGCTGGCCCAGTCCATGCTGGCCGAGCGCTTCGGCGTGGCGGCCGAGGTCTACAGCGTGCCCTCCTTCCAGCTGCTGCGGAACGACGCGCTCGACGTGACGCACTGGAACCTGCACAACCCGGGCGACCGGCGCGTGCCCTACGTGACCCAGGTGCTGCAGGAGCCGGCTGCGGCCGGGCCCGTGGTGGCAGTCTCCGACTGGGTCGCCGCCTGGCCCGACATGATCAGCCGCTGGGTACCGACGAAGGCCTGGCGCTCGATGGGCACGGACGGCTACGGCCGGAGTGATACGCGGGAGGCGCTGCGGCGCTTCTTCGACATCGACGCCGACCATATCGTCGCGGGTGTGCTTGCGGAGCTGGCTCGTACCGGCGCCAAGCCGGTGGCCGAGGTACAGGCAGCCATCGACTCGCTCGACCTCGAACCGGACGCGCGCTTCGCCATGGATCGCTGAGCACCTAGTACGAATAGACTGCTAGTCACCACACCGGGGGTGACCGCTACCATCCACAGGACATGACCGGGACCACCTTCGTTCCGGGTGAGCCTGCCGACCGCGTACTGGTCGAGGCTGCCCGGCGCGGCGATCTCTACAGCTGGGAACGATTGGTGCGCCGCTACCAGGAGCCGGTGTATCGCATCGCCTGGCTGGTGGTGCGCGACTCCGACCTGGCCGAGAAGGCCACGCAGTCGACGTTCGTGCGCGCCTACCGGGCGCTCTCGTCCCTGCAGGATGAGGCCGCGCTGCTGCCCTGGCTGATCCGCATCGCCGCCGGTGAGTCCCGCCAGCAGCGCCGCGAGTCTGGCCGGCCCAACCCCTCCGATCGCCCCATCCAGCGCTCTGCCACGCCCCAGTTGCCGGCCACGCCCGTCGCCAGCCTGGGCGAGGTGAGCGACCTGTCCCCACGTGAACGACAGGAGGTGGTCGAGGCCTTCGACCGCCTGGGCGAGGACGACCGCCTGGTCATCGCCGTGCGTTACCTGCTGGGCCTGTCCCGAGCCGACGCCGCTGATGCGCTCTCGGTCGGCACTGGCCTGGTCGATGAGGCGCTCCGCGGGGCCATGGTCCACCTACGGTCCAGGCTGGGGCCCGCCTGATGACGGCCCAACGCGGTCCAGCCGTGCCTCGTGAGCTGCCAGATGACCGACTGGGCACGATGGCCGTCGCGCTCTCGGTCGCCGAGTTGAGCTGGATCCCCGACGTGACGCCGGCCGTGATGGACCGCATCTCACGCGATGTCGTGGCCTACCCCGAGCACTTCGACCGCCGCCCGGTCGCCGCTCCCGTCCCGCCGCCGCCAGTCGCCAGCGGGCGTTCGGCGGGACGCACCGTCGGGCGACTGGCCGTGTTCGCCGTTCTCATCGTGGTCATCGCCGGGCTCTTCTTCTTCGTGGCCACCGCCCACGCGGCCGCGGCCAGCTCGTTCCTGCCGAATGCGGCGTTCGGTGTCACGCTAGATGCGTGCTCCATCGATCTCGTCCTCACGGAGGCCGCATGACGTCGTCACCCGCTCATCGCCGACCGTGGCCGGCGCCCCTCCTTGCCGTAGTCTTCGTGCTCGCCGGCAGCCTCGCGGCCACGTCGCTCGCTGCCGACGAGCCCAGCTCCTCGGCTGCTCCGGCCTCCCCCGCCCCCTCGCAGAAGGCGACACCTGCGCCCACGCCCTACCCCGAGTTCGATCCGAGCGCCATCACCGTGCGCACCGACCTCTTCAGCGATGGCTACGTGGAGCCGGTCTACATCGCCGACGACGGCGTGGAGGACATGCGCTGCCTGTACGTGGTCGAACGCGCGGGCGTCGTCCGCCTGGTCCGGCCCACCGGCATCGCGGTGGCCCAGCCCTTCCTTGATATCCGCAAGCGCGTGAACTCCAAGGGGGCGCAGCAGGGCCTGCTCGGCATCGCCTTCCATCCCGACTTCGCCAATAACGGCCGCTACTTCGTCCACTACACCGACAAGAACGACGCCAACGTCATCGCCGAGTACAAGGGCGAGAAGTGCCGCCCCGGGGGCAAGGGGTCGAACAAGCAGGTTCGTCGGCTCTTCACGGTGGACCAGCAGTACAACAACAACAACGCCGGCTGGATCGGCTTCGGCCCCGATGGCATGCTCTATATCCCCCTCGGCGATGGCGGTGGGCCGGAACCCGGCGATCCCGACGGGGTCGGCCAGACGCCGGCGACCCAGTTGGCCAAGGTGCTCCGCGTGGACGTCGACCGAAAGCCACCCATCCCCTTGGACAATCCCTATGTGCGCGTCAAGAAGGGCAAGATCAAGAAGAAGGGCGGCTTCTTTCTCAATACCTGGGCGTGGGGGCTACGCGACCCACGGCGCGCCAGCTTCGACCGCGACACGGGCGACTTCTGGATCGGTGATGTCGGCCAGGTGCAGCAGGAGGTCGACCTGGTGCCTGCGGGCTCCGTGACCAAGAAGACGGGCGCCCCCAACTTCGGCTGGTCCGATGTGGAGGGGGCCGACACCTGCCAGCCGGCCCACGCGCCCGACTGCGATCCCTCGGCGTACGTGCCCCCGGTCTACGCCTATGAACGGGTGCCGGGGCAGGTCGCCATCACCGGCGGTTATGTCTATCGCGGCGAGGCCATCCCTGAGCTGCGGGGCGTATACCTCTTCAGCGACTTCCGCAGCGGCTACCTCTGGGCTCTCGATGCCGACGCGGTCTATGCCGGCCATGAGCCCACGGTGCATCGGTTGCTCGAGGCACCGCAGGGCTTCGTGTCGTTCGGCGAGGACGACGACGGTGAGCTCTACCTGGTCGCGCTCGGCAGCGGGAGCATCTATCGCATCGGCGCGGAGGCTTCCTGAGCGAGCGTCCGCCCGATCCTGACGCGCTGCGCTACCTGGGCTACTGGGAGCCGGTGCTCGCACCGTCGGCGCACCGCGTGCTCGAATGCATCACGCAGCCGCCGGCGGCCCTGCTCGACGTCGGAGCGGGCACCGGCTCGCTGACGCTCGCGGCCGCGACCCGCTGGCCGGACGCGCGAGTGCTGGCCGTCGACGCCTCGCGCGCCATGCTCGACATCGCCCGCCGTCGGGCCGAGGTGGCATGGCCTCGCGGAGCCTCTCGCTTCGAGTGGCTGGTGACCGACGCAGCCGACCTGTCGCTGGCCGACGGGTCGTTCGATGCCGCCGTCTCGTCGTTCGTGTTGCAGAAGGTGGCCGACCGGGGAGCGGTCCTCGGCGCCCTCCGGCGTGTGCTCCGCCCGGGCGGCGTCTTCGCCTTCGTGACCTGGCTGGCCGACGAGCTGATCGTGGACGCCGATGGGCCGTACGCCGCCGCCCTCGCGGCCGCTGGCTTCGCTCCCGAGCCCGCCGCCTTCCGCCTGCCTGGCGACGGCGACTACCGCTCGCTCGACGAAGCACGAGCTGACCTGCTCCAGGCGGGCTTCACGAGCGTGGAGGTCTGGTCCGAGGAGCTGCGCTGGAGCTGGTCGCGTGCGGGTTACCTGGAGTTCAAGCAGTGCTACGAGGACCACGAGCGCTTCGACGAGCTCGCGGCGGGCGAGCGCGGGCGACTGCGCGACCGGATCCTGGCCGCCTGGGCGGATCTGCCGGAGGCCGCCTTCGAATTGCGCACCCCGCTCGTGGCCGGCACGGCGATCGCGCCTGCGGGACCCCTGTCGACCTGAGTCAGGCCGCGAACGGCGTGCCCTCGAGGGGACGGCAGGACTTGCACGGCCGATACCCCGCCGACCGGGCCTCGGCGGCGTCGCGGAAACGCACCTCGTGCGTCGCCGAGATCCGCCGGGCATGGTGGCACGAGGGATAGCAGTAGATGCTGGTGGTGTCAGACCCGACATAGCGCACGCCGCGTTCGGCCATCCGCTCCAGCTCGCGGGTGTCGATCCCCTCGCAGGCGAGCACCTCGCGCTTGGCGTCCGGGCCGCCGGCCCCGTACTCGCCGATCCGCCCGTCAGCTCGCACCACGCGATGGCAGGGGATGACGAACACGATCGGGTTGCCGCCCAGGGCAGACCCGACGGCGCGTACCGCCCGTGGTCGGCCGATCTCCCGTGCCACCCACGAGTACGGCCGCACCTCGCCGTAGGGGATCTCCATAGTCTTGCGTAGCACGGCCTGCTCGAACTCGGTCAGTGACGCGAGGTCGACGGGCGGTCCGTCGGTACGCTCGCCCCGCAGGCGCGCCCGCACCTGGCCCAGGAGCTTCGGGGACATCTCCGGGACGCGCCGGATGGACCGACCCGTTCTGAGCTCGTAGTCGGCCTCGAACCCGGCCGGATCGCCAGCCCGTTCAACGGCGCTGACACCGTCCCGGCCCCAGGCCACGTAGAGCGGCCCGATGGGCCCCTCGACCTCGGTCCAGGAATCGACCAGCCCGACCTCGGACAAGACCGCGTCGGCCAGTCCCTCGGGGGCGCGGCCCGCATCCGAACGCATCGCCTTGACCATCGCTCGTGCCTCCCGCATCTCCATCGTCCTCATGACTCGACCTCTCGTTCCGCCGCTGCCTGCTCCTGCTCGACCATCTGGCGCAGCAGCCGCACGCCCCGATGCACGTCGGACTTGACCGTACCCAGCGGCCGGCCCAGGGCCTCGGCCAGCTCGGGATATGAGAGCCCACTCACGTGGCGCAGCTCCACGGCCCGCCGGAACCGCGTCGGCAGGGCCTCCAGACGACGCTGCCAGATCGTGTCCGCTTCGCGTTCCTCGACCAGGGCCGCCGGCCCGGATGCGGTATCCAGTGGCTCGACCACCACCTCGAGCCCGCTGCTCGGGACCTCCCGCCGGCGTGCGCGGTTGCGGGCCAGGTTGAGCGTCATGGCGGCCAGCCAGCCACCGACGCGCAGCCCGCGGATCCGCGCTGCCTCGTAGCCGCCGAGCGCCCGGTAGGCCCGCACGAAGGCGTCCTGGGCCAAGTCCTCGGCATCCTCCCGGCGGCGGCTGGAGCGGCGGGCGATGCCGTACACGAGGTCCTGGTAGTGGGCCACGAGCAAGGGGAACCCCGCGTCGAGGTCGGATGCCAGTCGGTCGGGACAGTCAGCGCACACGCAGACAAGAACACCCGCGGGGCCGAAAGGGTTGCACGCTCGTGGAAGCGCTCAGCGCAGCAGGAACCCCTGTCCCAGGGAGTCCCGTTCGTCGGCCAGGAAGCGGGAGTGGCCGGTCACGAACCCGCGCCCCTGCACGCTGGTGAACACGGCAGCATGCTCACCGAGCGTGGTCGTACCCTCGATCCGGCCCAGGAACGCCTCGCCCGTGATGCCCGCGTTCAAGATGGCATCGCCCACCTCGGATGCACCTAGCGCATGGCGTGCCGCGAGCAGCGCAGAGGTGCCCGAGCCGCAGGGGGAGCGATCGACCTCGGCGTCGGCGAAGACGGTCACGTTGCGTATGGTGGCCTCGCTCGCGAGGCCGTCGGGCGAGGAAGCCGGGTCACTGTCCACGATGATGGTGCCGTAGACGAAGCCCAGCGAAGCGTCAGTCGGATGGATCGGGGTGTGATCTCGCCGCAGGGCCTCGGTGATGGCCGCCCCGGCGCGGGTGAGCTGCTCGACCTGCTCGGGCACCACGCGCATGCCCAGCTCGGCCACGTCGACGATGCCGTAGTAGGCACCGCCGAAGGCCAGCTGCACGGCCAGCCCCTTGCGCTCGGCCGCGGTGCCGAAGAGGCGCACCCCGCGCGGCCGCACGACCAGGCCCTCCGCGTGGAGATAGGCGGGCACGTTGACGAAGCGCACGGAGCGCACGACCGGCTCCGCACCCACGCCGACCGCGACCTCGGCCGTGGCTCGCACGAGCCCCGCGGGTGTCTCCCAGGTGATCTCGGTCACCGGCGTGCTGGCGGGGTAGAGTCCCTCCTCGATAAGCCCCGCGGTGAGGGCGATGATGCCGTGGCCGCACATCGTGCTGTAGCCCTCGTTGTGCATGAACAGCACGGCGATGTCCGCGTCCTCGCGATGCGGCGGAAGCAGCACCGCACCGTACATGTCGCGATGTCCGCGGGGCTCGTACATGAGCAGACGCCGGACGTGGTCGGCGTGCTCGCGGACCCAGGCCCGCCGCTCCTCGATGGGCAGCTGCGGGACCGTCGGATAACCCGAGCGGACCAGGCGCAGCGGCTCGCCGGCACAGTGCAGGTCAAGCGTCTCCACGATCGTCCTGGAGCGATCGCGCTCGCGCGCCTGTGCCTCGCTCCACGGCAGGGGCCGGCTCGTGACCTCCGGTGCCCGCGCAGTGGGGGCGTTCCCTTCCGAGAAGGGATCGGCCAGGTCGGTCGACTCGAAGACCACGGTGAGCACGTGCTCCTGCCCCTCCGAGCGCCAGCGTCGCGAGCTGGGGATCCAGCCACGCGTGGCTGCCTGCTGGCGTTCGCGCAGGTAGGAGCGCTCGGCCTGGGCTCGGTCGCTCGCCGCGTACGTGCGGATGACCTGGCTGGTCGGCCGCTTCGCGCTGGTCCTCGCCATCGTGCCCGTTTCGTCCTCCCATGGCCGCATCGGAGCCGGCCTCGCTGACGCCATCATAGCTGCGCACCCGGAGGGTGAGAGGGGTACCGTTAGCCGCATGAGCGAGCATCCCGGAACCGACCTCCAGCAGCTGCGCCGACGGATCGGCGACGTCTCGCAGCTCGTCTCCACGCGCGCCGCCACGCTGGCCGACGGGCCGGAGGACGGCGTCCGCATCGTCGATGCCCGAGCCGCAGGTGGGCTCTCCGCGGTGATCCTTGCCGACCGGGGCCTGGACCTCGGAGCGGTCTGGGCCGGTGGTCAACAAGTGGCCTGGCAGTCCACGACCGGGGCCGTCCACCCCGCCTACTTCCACGCTGCAGATTGGCTGCGCTCGTTCCACGGCGGCATGCTCACCACCTGTGGACTGCAGAACGTGGGTCTGCCGTCTGAGGACCAGGGCATCAGCCACGGCTTGCACGGGCGGATCAGCAACATCCCGGCCCGCAACGTGACCCATCGCGTGATCGAGGAGGACGGGGTCCTGACCGCTGAGATCTGCGGCGAGATGCGCGAGACCGACGTGTTCGGGGCGGACCTGCTGTTGCGTCGCCGCATCACCCTGCCCATGGGGCGAACGGAACTGCGAGTCCAGGACGAGGTCGTCAACCAGGGCTTCGCACCGGCCGGGCTGATGCTGCTCTACCACGTGAACCTGGGCTACCCGGTGGTGGCAGACGATGCCCTGCTCATCACCCCTGACGCCGAGGTCACGCCTCGCGACGAGAACGCCGCACGCGGGATGGACGAGCGCACGACCTTCCCGCCGCCGCGTGACGGCTTCGTGGAGAACGTGTATCGCCACGAGCTGGCGCCGGTCCCGACCGAGACCGTCAGCGCCTCCATCGTCAATCCCGCGTACGAGCCGACGGGTGGCATCGGCCTGACCCTCAGCTGGGACCCACGCGCGCTGCCGCGCATGTGGCAGTGGCGCATGCTCGGGCCGGGCATGTACCTGACCGGCCTGGAGCCGGCCAACTGCGAGCTTGCCGGACGCGCCGCCGAGCGGGAAGCGGGCACGCTGGAGATGCTGGGACCGGGACAGAGCCGCCACTTCGGGATCACCATCACCATCTCGCTGGGCGCGGACGCACAGGCCCTGGCCGCGTCCAGCGCCTAGCCCAGCTCGCGGCGAGACCCTCCAGACGGCACGAACCCTCTCAATCTGGCACCGTTCCCTTCGACCGGTCCGCACTCGACCGGCCCATGCCGCGATCGCGGCCAACGACCAGCAACCAGAGGTCACGACCCTGAACCACACGTCGCCCCGGATCCGTCGGCTCCGCCTTCTGGCCGCGCTGGTCGCGGTCGGGCTGGTGTCCGGAGCCTGCGTCACAGCCACGCGTGCGCCCGGAGCGGCCTCGGGCGAGCCGACTGCTGCGACACCGGCTGCTGCGACACCGGCTGCTGCGACACCGGCTGCTGCGTCGCCGGCTGCTGCGACCGGTGCCGTCGAGTCCGCGCCACTCGTGGCAGCCTCTGGCTCGCCCGCGACCGCCGCCGGGGAGCGACCGGCGGCGACAGGGTCGACCTCCGCGGGCTCCGGCTCGTCGCTGATCGGATACATGTCCATGGGCGGCTCGGAGTGGTACATCCAGGACATGGACGCGGGCATGCAAGCCGCCGCCGATGCAGCCGCGGTGGGCCTCGTCGAGTGCGATCCCGGGGGCACGCGTGATGGCGTGCGGCGCTGCGCCGCCGAACTGGCTGAGGCGGGCGTCGATGGTCTCATCAGCATGCAGCCCTTCGCGGATCTCGCCGACGAGGTCTGCGCCACGCTCGGCGACGTCCCGGTCGTGGGCATCATCTATGACCAGGGAACCTGCCAGGTATCCCTGCTGGAGGTCGACCAGGGCCGCTCCGGCCGGCTCGCCGGCGAGGCCCTGGGGGCCCTGGCCGCGGATCGCTGGCAGTGCCAGGTGAAGGCCTACGTCGAGCTCGCTTCCGGCGCGGGCGATGTCGTCGGTACGACCCGCCTCGAGGGCTTCCGCGAGGGTTACCGTGAGCACTGCGAACTCCCTCGCCAGCAGCGCACGCTCAACGCCGCGCAGCACCTCATCACCGCCAAGACACGCATGGGCAAGCTGCTCGAGAAGGTCCGCGGCAAGCCCATCATCGTGGCCGGCGTCACCGATCTGGCGGTCCTAGGCGCGCGCGAGGCGGCGGTGGAGCAGGGCCGAGGCGGGCAGGTCTGGGCTGCCGGCCAGCTGGCCGACCCGGCCGCGCGGCAGGCCATCGCCTGCGACTCGCGCTACGTCGCTTCGGTCGCACAATTCCCGGAGCGTTTCGGGGATCAGGTCGTGCCAGCGCTACAGGCTGCCGTCGCCGGTCTCGAGATCGCGCCGCGGATGGAAGCAGACCTTGAACTGGTCACGCCAGAGAACGTGCGCACGCTGTTCCCGGATACCGAACCCTGTGACACGTGAGGTCTGGCTCAAGTAAGGTAGCGCCACGTTAACGTCGCCGGCGGCTGTCGAGGGGGCAGAGCTGGCGGATCTCCATATGCGTCAACCCGCACAGAGCAGGGGCAGGAGGGCACCAGCCTTGGACAAGACACGATCGCGGATCTTTCGCTTGACGAAGTGGTCCGCCCTGCTGGCGGCCGGCACGCTGGCCGTCGTGGCATGCCGGCCCGAGGATGCCACGCCCGCCCCGACCGTGGCCGCGACCCCCTCGCTGGTGCCGGTAGCTGCGTCGATCGTGCCCTCCGCCGAGCCGACGATGGCGCCGACGCCCGAGCCCACCGTCGCACCCACGCCCGAGCCCACCGTCGCACCCACACCCGAGCCCACCGTCGCACCGACGCCCGAGCCGACGATGGCGCCCACGCCCGAGCCGACGATGGCGCCCACACCCGAGCCCACCGTCGCACCCACGCCCGAGCCCACCGTCGCACCCACACCCGAGCCGACGATGGCGCCCACGCCCGAGCCGACGCTGGCGCCGGTCGAGTCCGCGTCGCCCGTCGTGAGTGAGTCACCTTCAGCGAGCGGCATCGTGGCCCCCACCGTCAGTGGCAGCTTCACGCTGCCGGAGGACGCGGTCGTGCCCGAGGGTTCGACCTGGACCGTGCAGTTGCAGGACACCTCGCTGGCTGACGCGCCCGCCACGCTCATCGCTGAGGCGAGCGGCACCTTCGAGGACCCGTCCCCCACCTCGATCGAGTTTTCCATCGCCTACGACCCTGCGCTCATCATGGAGACCAACACCCTGACCTTGCTGGTGAGGGTCGAGGACTCGGCGGGGCTCCTGCTCTACATCAACGACACGTCCGTCCCTGTGCTGACCGATCCCGACCACACCACCGAGGTCGAGATCCCGATCGTGGCCGCATCCGGCGCCATGGACCAGGCCACGGCGCTGCCGTCGGAGAGCCCTGTCTCCTGAGGCCAGGTGGGTGCCGGCATGACCGGCACCTGCTGCCTGAGTAGACTGGTGCCCGCACTCTGGGGTCGGATGGGTCGCGCGGGGGGAAAACGGGGCACGAGTGCCACGGCGGTACCGGACCGTATCGTCGGCCAGGACGCATCCGTGTCTGACGTCGCCCCTGAACACACACGAGGGAGGATCCTGCCCATGCTCGATTCGAGGTTGCCCTGCTGATGGCCGGGACACCCGCACTCTTCATCGCCGCAGGCTCGGCCATCATCGGCCTCGTCTTCGCGGGCTACCTGGCTCGCTGGGTCGGAGAACAGGATGCTGGTCCCGACGTCATCCAGAAGGTCGGACGCCTCATCCAGCAGGGAGCGATGGCCTTCCTGCGCCGCGAATACTCGATCCTCGCGGGGTTCGTGGTCATCGTGGCCGTCCTGGTCGCGGTGTTGATCGACTTCAACATCACCGATAACGCGACGATCGCAGCGACCGACAAGACGCCGCTCGGCACCGGTCCCTGGACCGCGCTCTCGTACGTGCTCGGCGCCATCGGTTCGGCCACGGCCGGGTTCGTCGGCATGCGCATCGCGACGCAAGGCAACACCCGCACCGCGACCGCCGCCATGGTGGGCCTGAATCCCGCACTGCGCGTGGCCTTCCGCACCGGCACCGTCATGGGCATGACCGTGGTCGGCGTGGGCCTGCTTGGCGTGACCGTCCTGTGGTTCATCTTCCAGAACCCCAGCGTGGTGGCCGGCTTCGCCTTCGGTGCCTCGTCGATCGCCCTCTTCGCGCGCGTCGGCGGTGGCATCTACACCAAGGCCGCTGACGTCGGCGCGGACCTCGTGGGCAAGGTCGAGGCTGGCATCCCCGAGGACGACCCGCGCAACCCGGCCACCATCGCTGACAACGTCGGTGACAACGTCGGCGACGTGGCGGGCATGGGCGCCGACCTCTTCGAGTCCTATGTGGGCGGGATGGTCTCCGCGCTGACCCTCGTGGGTGTGGGCGCGGCCTTCTTCGCCATCAACGACACGGCCTGGGACAGCGCGCTCGCGGTGCTGCCGCTGGTGGTGGCCGGCGTGGGCATCCTCTGCTCCATCGCCGGCACGTACCTCGTCCGCACCAAGGACGACGCCAAGATGAGCCAGCTGCTGTGGGCCCTGCGCTACGGCGTCTTCGGCGCGGCCGGCCTCATCCTGGTCGCGGTCGCGGCCATCCTCGTGCTGTTGGACCTGCCCTTCGACCTCTTCTGGGTCGTCCTCACCGGCCTGATCGTGGGCCAGGTCATCGGCAACACCACCGAGTTCTTCACCTCCTACGAGTACAAGCCCACCAGGTGGATCGCCAGGCAGGCGGCCACCGGGCCGGCCTCGGTCGTCATCGGCGGCGTCGCCGTCGGCCTCGTCAGCGTGGTCATCCCCACGATCGCCGTCGTCATCGGCATCTACGTGGCCGACCACTTCGCGGGACTCTACGGCGTCGCCCTGGCCGCGGTCGGCATGCTCTCCACCCTGGGTGTGACCCTCGCGACCGACGCTTACGGACCAGTCGCCGACAACGCCGGCGGTCTGGCCGAGCAGGGGCATCTGCCGCCCGAGGTGCGAGAGCGCACCGACGCCCTCGACTCGCTGGGCAACACCACCGCCGCGACCGGCAAGGGCTTCGCCATCGGCTCGGCCGTGCTCACGGCCCTGGCGCTGCTCGTGGCCTACGTCGAGGTCACCGGCATCACCGAGCTGGAGCTGACCGACAGCAACGTGCTCATCGGCATCCTGCTCGGGGCGATGCTGCCGTTCCTCTTCGCGGGCTTGACCATGTACGCCGTCGGCGAAGCCGCCGGGGCCATGATCGAGGAGGTCCGTCGCCAGTTCCGCGAGATCCCCGGTCTGCGCGAGGGCGTGGAGGGCGTCGAGCCCGACGCCGCTCGCGCGGTCGACATCTCGACCAAGGGCGCACTGCGCTCCATGCTCCTGCCCGGCGCCATCGCGGTGGTCTCCCCGGTCGTCGTCGGTGTCGCGCTCGGCGCGGAGGCGCTCGGAGGCATGCTCGCGGGCTCCATCGCTTCGGGCTTCCTGCTGGCGCTGTTCATGGCCAACACCGGTGGTGCCTGGGACAACGCCAAGAAGTGGATCGAGTCCGGCGAGATGGGCGGCAAGGGCTCCGAGGCCCACTCCGCCACTGTCGTCGGCGATACCATCGGTGATCCCTTCAAGGACACCTCCGGGCCCTCCATCAACATCTTGCTCAAGCTGATGTCGGTCGTGGCGCTCATCTTCGGCCCGCTCTTCATCTAGCGACCCCGGCTCCTTCGCACCATGGGCGGGCGCCGGGACACCGGCCCCGCCGTGTCGTTCCCGGCAGCGGGCTAGGATGCGCGCAGATGGAACGCACGCTCTACTACCTGCGGCTCTTCCCGGGGACCGAGGACCGCTACGACCGCATCCACCGGCACGTGCCCGGCGCGGTCGTGCGCGGGATGCGCGACGCCGGGCTGAGCAACGTCTCGGGCTTCCGACGCGGGACGGACGTGTGGTGGTACGCGGAGGCTGAGCCAGATCGAGAGACTGCCTTCTCGCGGGTGGGGAAGGGCGTCGTCAACCAGCGCTGGGGACACCAGTTCCGCGACATCATCGCGGAGATCGCGGCGCCCGAGGGCGGCCAGATGTGGTACCAGGAGATCTTCCACACCGATGCCCCGACGCCGGCTGGACCATGGGAGCGCGGCTGCTTCAGCCTCGTCATCGACCCCCACAGGGAGTCGATCTACGACGAGCTCCACTCCGACCCCTGGCCGGAGATGCTGGAGGCTATCGCCGAGGCCGGCTACCGCGACTACAGTGGGTTCCGGCGTGGTGCCCACGTCATCTACGTGGGTCGCTACTACCCCGACTTCCAGACGGTCATCGACCGCGTCAACGCGACTGAGGTGGCGGCGCGCTGGGGAGCTGCGCTCGAGGGTGTCATCACCACCTTTGCCGACGCCGACGGCCACAACCTTCGCGTGGCCGAGATCTACCATCAGGACTGAGCCCTCGTTCGTTCTCGGTGAAGCCCTGACAACGAAGCCACAGCTCTCGGCACCTGTGTCGTAAGGTCGCGTCCATGCGACGACCACCGCTGACGCGCCCGGCGGCCCTGATCCTGGGGTTGGTGTTGGCGCTGGCCGCCACGACTGCCGTCTCGCCGCCTTCCGCCGCGCGTGAGGCAGGCGTGGGCTGGTCGCTCGGCCCGCGGCTCTCCGAGGCGGTCGCGAACGTGCTGGCCAGGGCCGTCAGCCCGCCCGGGCCGTATCGCCAGAACCTCTTCGAGCGAGGCGACTTCGTGCACCAGCAAACAGCCTGGTGGTGCGTGGCGGCCTCGGTCCAGATGATGATGAACATGATGGCGCCGGGGCCGCCTGATCGGAGTCGGGCCCTGCAGCGGCGTCTGCACTTCCAGGCGCGCGCCCTCGACCGTGCAGGTGACGCCTACTGGCGGCGCCTGGCCGGCGAGGAGCGCTGGCGCAAGGGCTTGCACGGGCTGGGCCTCGACGACTGGTCCGGCCTGCTCGATGCTCGGGGCTTCGGGCCCTACCGCCTGGCCCGCGCCAGCTCGCGAGCAGCTGCCATCCGCAAGGCAGCCCGCGCCATCCGCCTCACCGGCCGACCCGTGGGGCTGGTGGTCTGGCGTGGTGCACACGCCTGGGTCATGTCTGGCTTCAAGGCGGACCGCGACCCGGCGTTCAGCGCTGACTTCCGGGTGCGCAAGGTCTTCGTCTCTGACCCGTGGTACCCGACGGTGAGCTCCATCTGGGGCAGGTCACCGCGACCGAACACGGCCATGACGGTGAAGGCCCTGGCCAACGACTTCCTGCCGTACGACCGACCCGGCCGGCGGCATCCCTGGCGCGACGGCAGGTTCCTGCTCATCCTGCCCGAGCTGCCCGCCCCGACCGACGGCTGAGGCCGCCTACTCGGCGTCCGGGTCGAGCTCGATCGCGAGCGAGTTGATGCAGTAGCGCTGGCCGGTCGGGTTGGGGCCGTCATCGAAGACGTGGCCCAGGTGGCCGCCGCAGTTGGCGCAGGCTGCCTCTGTCCTGACCATGCCGAAGGAGCGGTCGGTCTCGAAGGCGATGGCCCCCTCGGCTGCGGGCTGCCAGAAGCTGGGCCAGCCTGAGCCGGATTCGTACTTGGTGTCTGAGGCGAACAGCTCAGCGCCGCAGCCGGCGCAGCGGTAGGTCCCGGACCGCTTCTCGTCTACGTATTCGCCGGTGAAGGCGCGTTCGGTGCCCTTCTCACGGAGCACGCGATAGCGCTCGGGGGAGAGCCGCTCGCGCCACTCGTCCTCGCTGCTGGGCAGGGGAGGGGTTCGTTCGTCGTTCATGGGCCCAGAGTATGCCCGCGCCATGACGAGCCCGTGAATACGGCCTCGGCCACGCTGCCCGAGCGTCCCACGGCGCACGCGGGTCGCAGCGCATGCGACGATAGCGTCATGACCCTGCTCTTCATCGGCCTCGGCGGCGCGCTCGGTGCCATCTCGCGCTACCTGGTCCAGGGTTGGGTGCAGGACTTCGCCGGCGGTCGCTTCCCGTGGGGCACCTTTGCGGTCAACATCTCCGGCTCGTTCCTGCTCGGCCTGGTCTTCGCGCTGGCCATGGACCGGGGCGTACTCTCACCGGAGGTGCGAGTGCCGGTCATGGTCGGCTTCATCGGCTCCTACACCACCTTCTCCACGCTCATGCTCGAGTCGTGGACGCTGGTGGAGGATGGCGACCTCACGCGCGTGCTGGCGAACCTGGCCCTCTCGGTGCTCGTGGGCATGGTCGCGGTCGTGGCCGGACTGGCAGTAGGGAGGTTGGTTCCATGACCATCGAAGGGACAGCGCTCCTGGCGCGTATCTACATCGGGGAATCGGACCGCTGGGACGGCCGGCCGCTCCACGATGCCATCGTCGAGAAGCTGCGGTCTTCCGGGGTGGCCGGCGCGACCGTGCTGCGCGGTATCGAGGGTTACGGGCGCGCGTCACGGCTCCACACCGCGTCGATCCTGCGACTCTCGGAGGATCTGCCGATCCTCATCGAGGTGGTGGACCGGGAGGAGCGATTGCGAGCGATCCTGCCGGAGATCGACGCCATGGTCGATGGCGGTGTGATCACCCTCGAGCACGTGGAGGTCATCGCCGACCGCGCCCCGGCCCTGAACGAATAGGCCGGCCCGGCCAGGCGTACTCCTCGCGGACGCCGCGTCCACCCATGTCCACCTTCGCTCTGGGGGATCGCCCACGATGCTTCTTCTTCGCTTTCTGATCTTCGTCCTCTCCCTCGGCCTGGCGCTGGCCCCCGCGGCGCCCGTCGTTGCCCAGGACCTCGAACGCCGACCCGTGGACGAGCCCCTTTTCGGCCTCAGCTCGGTCGTGCCGGCGGACTGGCAGGACCTCGGCAGTGGCATCTACGTGCGTGGGACTTCACCTGCCGACCTGGCCCTCATCGCGATCCAGTCCGCGGCGGCCACCATCGACCAGCTGTGGCCCAGACTTCTGCCACAGCTGGCTCTGACGGATGTGCCTGCACCCAGCGAAACGTACAGCTCCGAGCGTCTTGACTGGGCTCTCTACCACGTCGATGTGCCGCGCGGCGAGACGACCATCGCCGCCGAGCTGGCCCTGGCCGAGGACGGTGGCACCAGCTACGTCGTGCTGCTGCACGCCGACCCGGCTGAGTTCGAGGTCCTGCGCCAGCAGGTGCTCCTTCCGGCGCTGGACGCGCTCGCGCCGCTGCCTCCGGAGCCGACGCCGGACCCCTCCATGTTCGACTACCAGATCGAGGAGGTCACGTTCCCCGGCAGTGCGGACGACGTGACTCTCGCCGGCACCCTGACGCTGCCGCCCGGCCCGGGGCCGCACCCGGTGGTGGTCACCATGTCCGGCTCCGGCCCGCAGGACCGTGACGAGTCGATGCGACCCCTGACCGAGCTCAAGCCCTTCGCCATCCTCGCCGATGCGCTCACCAGCCACGGCGTGGGTGTCCTGCGCTATGACGACCGCGGCGTCGGTTCCTCTACCGGCGACTACGGGTCCGCGACCATCGAGGACCTCGCGGCGGACGCGCGAGCCGCCATCGACTACCTCGAGACACGGGCGGACGTGGACCCGAGCCGCATCGGTCTTCTGGGCCACAGCGAGGGAGGGCTCTATGCCGCCATGCTGGGGGCCTCCGACCCGCGAGTCGCCTTCATCGGCATGATGGCCCCCGCGGTCATCGATGGCGTCGATCTGATCGTGCAGCAGGACATGGACCTGGTGCGCTCGGGCGGAGGCACGGACGAGCAGGTCGAGGCCATCGGTGCGTACGCCCGGCAGGCGATGCCGCTCGCGCTGGAGCAGGATTTCGATGCACTCGAGGCGTTGACACGCGAGTTCTACGACTCCATGTGGGACAGCCTGACCGAAGCGGAGCAGGTGGTCAGCGGCGACCGTGAGACCTTCGCCCAGCGGCAGGTGGAGGCGCTCATGCCCACCTACGAATCCGACTGGTATCGCTCCTTCCTGGCCTATGACCCCGGGCCCGACTGGGAGCAGGTCACCGTGCCGGTGCTGGCGCTCTTCGGCGGCAAGGACGTCCAGGTCGACGCAGCGACCAATGAAGCGGCCCTGCTGGCCGATCTCGAAGTCGCCGGCAACGACGACGTCACCACCATGGTCCTGCCGGAGGCCAACCACCTCTTCCAGGACGCCGGGACCGGAGCGATGTCCGAGTACATGAAACTCGATCCCGTCTTCGTGGACGGCTTCGTGGATACCGTGGTGGACTGGTTCGTCGAGCGGGCAGGGGTCGAGGGCTAGCCATGCCCGACCGGCCCGCCGACCCCCTGGCCCAGTTGACGGGTGAGGGCTGGCATCCCGAGCCTGAGCTGCTGGACGTTCGTGACGAGGCCCGCTCACGCCCACGCCTCGAGCTCATGGGCGAAGCGGCCTGGACGGCCGCGCTCGACTACGTCTACGAGTACGGCCTGGCGCGTGCCATCGGCGCGCCCGGGGACTACCGCCAGATGCGCGCCGAATTCTTCGGGCCGAGCGGCCAGCCCGGACCGGCACCGACGGAGCCCGTGTCCTCGGAGGTACTGATCGACGAGTTCCGGGTGCGGCTGGCGCCGCATCAGGCGAATGCCTGGCATCCGGGCACGTTCGCCTACTTCACGCCGGTGCCGCTGTGGGTTTCCATCGTGGGCGAGCTCTTCAGCCAGGTCGCCCACCAGGGCGTGGATGTCTGGCACTGCAGTCCGTCGGCGACCTTCGTGGAGGAGGAGACGGTGCGCTGGCTCTGCGACCTGGTGGGCTATCCGCAGGCTTCGTTCGGCCTCTTCACCTCTGGCGGCGTGATGGCCAACATCATGGCCTTGGACGTCGCGCGCGATATCCACCTGCGCCGCCGGCGCGGCCTGGACCGCGCGCCCCGCGGCGCGGAGCTGGCCGGCGTGCGCGTCTACGTCAGCGAGCAGGCGCACTTCTCCATCAAGCGAGCCCTTGACACGCTGGGCTTCCCCGACGACACGCTGGTGAAGCTGCCCGCCGATGAGGGTCTGCGCCTGGCCGCGCGCCCCGTGGCCGAGGCTATCGCGCGCGACCGTGCTGCGGGCCTGCTACCCATGGCCATCGTGGGCACGGCCGGTACTACCAACACCGGCGCGATCGACCGCCTGCCCGAGCTGGCGGACCTGGCTGAGCGCGAGGGCCTCTGGCTGCACGTCGACGCGGCCTACGGCGGGGCGGCCCGGTTATCGCCGCGGCTGGCGCCGTTGGTGGATGGGCTGGCGCGTGCCGATTCGATCACCATCGATCCCCAGAAGTGGTTCTTCCAGGCCTACGACATCGGTGGCCTGCTGCTGCGAGACGGCTCCTTGCTGGAGCGAGTGTTCTCGTATCGGCCGGAGTACTACCGCGGCTCTGGCGACCCGGGACGCGCACCCGATGCCCACTCCGATGAGCTCGACTTCTATCGCCTGAGCATCGAGGGTACCCGTCGCTGGCGGGCACTCAAGCTGTGGTTCAGCTGGAAGCACCTGGGTACGCCAGGCCTGGGGCGGCTGGTGGAGCAGACGGTGGAGCTGGCGGAGGCCTTGAAGGACCGCATCCGTGCTGCCACGGACTTCGAGCTGGCCGAGGAGTCGAACCTGTCCGTGGTCTGTTTCCGCTACCTGCCCGATGGCGATGGTGAGGAGGCCCCGGCCCAGGCTGCGGTGGACGTGCGGCAGGACGCGGTGCAATCGGCCCTGCAGCTCTCCGGCCGGGGCTTCCTGACCACCACTCGCCTGCGTGGTCGCACCTGGCTGCGCGCGGGCATCCTCAACTACACCGCCACCGGCGAAGACCTCGACGCCCTGCTGGCCGACATCCGGGAGCTGTCGCCGAGC
>Ga0210085_1000204_pt1 | contig 26880 bp, 27 predicted proteins | sample China_Galinas_PW_5_FD_184866 | JGI IMG/M metagenome (GOLD analysis project Ga0210085, IMG submission 184866) | Wetland microbial communities from San Francisco Bay, California, USA, that impact long-term carbon sequestration - China_Galinas_PWC_D1... | ecosystem: Environmental > Aquatic > Marine...
CATGGTGGTCGCATCGCAGCGCACGAAGAAGGCCTCGCCCTCGCTCCCCCCGAACAAGGCGCCTTCCCGCCACTGGGTGCGCAGGAAGCTGCGCAGTGAGGAGGTTACCCGCGACCAGGTCTCCGGGGTATTCGGCTCGAACACGACCCACTGGGTGCCGCGCTCGATGGATGCCTCGAGGAATAGCAGGGTGCGCCGGACGTTGACGTAGCGCACCTCGGCGTTGCTGGACAGGGTGCGGGCGCCCCAGACGCGAATGCCACCGATGTCGAACTGGCGGATCAGGTTCACACCCTGGGGATTCAGGATCTCCTGCTCGCCGGTGGTGTAGCGGGTGCGCAGCGAGAAGGCATTGCGCACCGCCTCGTTGGCCGGGGCCTTCCAGACGCCGCGCTCGTTGTCGACCCGGGCATAGATCCCGGCGACAAAGCCCGACGGCGGCAGCCAGCGGATGCGCCCGTCGATGTTCTGGCCGATCCAGGGGGCGTAGTAGGCGGCGTGGGAGGTCTCGTAGAGGCTGCGATGGCTTTGGACATCGTTGACAGTACGTGGGCTCTGCTCGCCGTCGAGTACGGCGAAGCGGTAGCGCATCTGCTCGCAATGGGCGATCAGGGCGAGCTGCACCGTGGCGTCGGTGCGGCCCGGAGCGGCGGCGATATTGATCCCCGGTATCTCGGCGAAGGCCTGGATGCCGGTGCGCTGGCCTGGGCCCTGGTCCTGGCCGACAAATATCGGGTCGCCGGCGGTGCCGAACTGCGGCAGGCCGTCGCCCGCCGTATTCGAGAACGCCTGCGGAAAGCCCCGCGATGTCGTCGGCTGATTGGCGATTGCCGGGGGCGTCTCGCTGCTGGGAGACTCGCCGTCCCAGTCGCCGACTCCCGGGGGTTGTACGTAGACGAGCCGTGAGCGGGCGTTGATCTGGGTGGCGTAGTGACGCCGCAGGATGGCCTCCGTATGCCCGCTGGTCAGTGGATTGCGGCCCTGGTTCCAGGACAGCCCCCGGTAGGCCTCGTCCGGGGCCGCACCCGAGGTATCCGAGATCAGGATATCGATCTCCAGCACCCGGACGAAGCTGTCTTGCACCGGCACCGCTACGGACAAGCCCGGATCAATGGTCAGGGTGTTGCCAGTGATGTCCGTGACCTCGTGGGTACTCCTGCCCGTACCGCCATGGTCGATCTCGACGATGGCGCCGATATAGAAGCTCGCGGTGGACATGAGTTGGATAGTGGACCCGCTACCGGCCGGGTTCGTGACTGGTACCGGCAGTCGGTCGCTCGGGGTCACGTTGACGCGCAGCTTGCTGGACCAGCTTCCGGAGCTGCGGGCATAGAATGCGGGTCCATCGGGGTCGAGAGCTCCGACCTGGATCCAGATCTCATTTGGATCGAGGTCGATCGGCAGCGAATTGGTGAAGCCGCTCAACTCGACAGTTCCCCTCTGGGTATCGTAGCCGGCCACGGTCACTGTCGGTGCGGGTGCACCGCTTGTCCCATCCGTGGAGATGCTGCCGGCGGCAAGCCCCAGGGCGCTCACGGCATTGGCATTGCTGCTGACATCGCTGACGGTGATCGAGACGCCGTCGCCGGTGGCTGAGGAGGTCAACACAAGATGTCCGCTCGTGTTGGTTCCCAGAGAGAATGGCGGGCCTGGCTGGGATAACACCGGGAACAGCGCCCGCAACTCGTCGATGGTAACCGCGGCAACATTTGCCACATTACTGCTCCCGGCTGCAGTTGCGGCTCCAGTGAGAAGGCCCAGAGCACTCCCTTCGACGATTTCCAGGTGGGCATTCGTACCCGCTGTATCGGATCGGAGCACGACACTGTTTCCCGCCAACTCCACGGATACGCCAGTCAGATCGCGGGCCAGTACCAGGGCGACCTCGGAGGCAGAGGCGCTGCCGATGTTGGAAAAGTCGGCTGCGTTGAAAGTTACGGTTTGGACCGGCGCACCTTGTCCGACTCGAGCTTGAAGAGTATCACCGTCTGCGAGGGTGAATGGCCCATCGGCGCTGGTGATCTCGACACGCGCAGCATTGATGGGATTGCCGGTCACGTTGATCTGCGGGCCAGCACTGCTGATGGTGACCGTCAGCGCATCGCCGTCCTGCATCGCAAAGGGTGCCGCGACAGTACCGGTCAGCGTTGCCGGAGTAGCTGAGGTACCCAAGGCGTCTCCGCCGTCGGAGCGCCGCCGCAGTTGAAGCACCGTCCCCACATTGATGCCGCGCAGGGTGTTGAGTATGAGCCCTGTATCGCCCTGGCGCGCGGGCCGCGTCAGGCGCGCAACGATGCCCTGATTCAGGCGCACGTTGTTGCGGTCCGTACCATCTGCGATCCGCGAGATGTAGAGCCGCCTGCCGCCGTTCTCGAAGAAGGCACGCACGGCATGTCCCAGGTAGCCGCGGTCCTCGCTGTCGGTCGGGACCGGAAGCCGCAGTGGATGGCCAAACTCGCGGACGAACTGGGCGTAGCTGGTGACCAGGACCGGGGCCGGGTCGGCCTCGACGATGAAGCCGTCAGATGAATCGAACGGCGGCGTTTCGCCGGCGATGGGGCCGCGCTCGGCCGGTCCGACGAAGGCCGCGGTACTGGTGCTTACCCCTTCGATGGCTCGCAGGCTCGCGGGACGCTCCTCGACAAAGACTCCGGGGGCTAGGTATTCGGGCATGGCTCCACCTCGGCAATCGGCTCAGGGAATGGCAAACGATAAGTTGTTCGTTCTGCCGGGTACTAGCGGCACGGCAGCGGGCGTCACAGCCAATACAGTTGTGCCGTCCAGGACCGTCAGGTTGAAGGACAGCGGCGAGGGCGATGTCGCCCCAGGTGCAAACGGAAGGCGATAGACGAAGCCGCCTGCGGCGTCGGTGCGGGCGTCCGGGGTGCCCGCGGGGGGCGTTGCCTCTTCATGCAGCAGGACCCTCAGCCCCGCCGTGGCATCCCCTGCTCCGTGATGGTGCCCGCCACGGCGGTCTCCCCGGCGGGGAGGGGCAGCATTCGAGTAGGCCACAGAAATCGCAGCAGGAGATAGTTGCTGCGCAGCGGAACCGAGGGGGACAACGGCAGTTCCACCTCGATCGGATCGAACGCCGTGTACTGGCCACCCGGCACCTTAACGCTGATCGGAAATGTGCCGGTCGGAATTACCGGTGGCGTGCCCGTGACGCTGATGCGGTAGGTCCCATCGGCACCAGCATAGGCGCGCTGCCCGAGTGCCTCGACCTCCAGCGGAACACGAATCAGCGGATCATCGGAACCCGGCAGGAAACGGTCGCGAAAGCCGATCGCGAAGGCGAGAGCACGTTGCTGCCTCGGCAGGCTGACCGTGGTCATGGTTGACTTGCTGTCCCTGTGGTCGCCGTTGCGACGATCGGGGTTTCGGCTGGTATGCCTGGATCGAGTCCGATCACGCGCACCAGATAGGCCAGCGACAGCTTGAACGGGATCTCGCCGGATTCCCATATCTGGTGGCGCTCCGAGACCGGTGCCGGGTCCAGCAGGATCTGCAGGGTGTCGTCTGCTCCCCATGATGACTGCCCGAAAAGGTCGCCCCGCGCCAAGTGGCTATGGTCATAGAGGGTCTGGAGTACATAGCCGCAGATTTGATAGATAGTGCCTGCATCCTTGGCCCAGGGGGTGATCAGGAAGCGCAGATCCAGGGGTAGGCGCGGGCGGGAAAAGCCAGGTGCGGGCGGGGAGTTGCGGAGCTCGGCGTTGGCGCTGATTTCGTACAGAAACAGGGTAACCGCCGGTTCGTCGAGGGAGAGGGTGCGCATTTCGTCCGTGGTAGTCATCAGCACGTGACCCTGCGCCACCAGGGTATCTGGAATGCCCTCTTCCAGAATGCGAACGATGGTCTCTCCTACATCGGAAATGACGTCGCGAGTCGCCACGCACTTTCCTCACACGCTTGGCGCAATCCTATGTATGGTTACATGATATACCATGTTTTGTGGGTGGTAGGCTTTTTTTAAGAATGCAATGTTTGGCAAGAATACGATGAGCACAGGATGCCACGACCCACTGCCGTTTGAGCCCGATGGCGCCTGCGCGCAAGGAGCGCGCACCCTGCTGCGCGCGACCTTGCCCTTGATGGCTGCTGCACTGCGCCGCCAGCACGAGAGGGGGCGAGCTGCCGGGTCCGGCGCGCTTGCCGGGCTGCTGATCGAGGAGGGGGAGGCCGAGACCATGCTCGCCGGGCTTCAAGCCGATTTAGCAGACGCCGAGCCTCCCCGGGATTTCCGGGCAGCCGGGAATGCACCTCGCCACGATGGGCTGGTGGGTAAGATCATCGAGCGATTTGCGGTGGACGCGACCGGCGAGGTCGCCCTGGCCCTTGCCCTCGGTGTGGAGGTTGACGGACGCTTTGCGCGTACGGTGGGCTATCTGAACGATCACCCGGCCCGGGTGCTTCCCACCTTGGGGCTGGTTTGGAATGTTGCCGGTACGCCCATCGGCACGGAACGCGTCGAACTGCTTCAGGCGCCCATCATTCGTGACGGCGTGCTCGATGTCGTCGGTGAGGGACCGTTGTCTACGCGAGAGGTCCGACTCGCGGCCGACTTGGTGCCGCGGCTCCTTGGCAAACCGGATCCATCCTGGCCCATACGCGTAACGGCGGCGGAACGTGTTTTGGATGGTGAGCTGCGCCAGCTACCGATGCATGCGCAGGCGGCAACCTGGCTGAATGCCGTGCGATCGGGCATCGGCCTGGGGCTGGTGCTTGAAGGTCCTCCCGGCAGCGGACGGAAGGATCTGGCGCGAAAGCTGTTCGGGGCGCTCGGGCTTGGCGCTGTCTTCGGCTCACAGGATCCTCGGGCCCTTCGCCGCGAAGCCCGCTTGAATGGGGCCGGAATTATCGCCGAGCCCGCGGGGGATATCACGGCTTGGTTGCAGCATCTCGAGGATGTAGCCCTGCCAATAGCAGTGGTCGTGTCGCCAGAGCAGGGGGAGATGTTGAGGGCATCGATGTCCGCCGAGCCGGTAACCCTAAGGATGCGCGTTCCGGATATCAACGAGCGCATCCGACTTTGGCGAGCGTCGGCGATCGGCGCGCGGCTTGGCCAAGGGGAAGCCGAGCTCCTCGCGGCCCGTTATCCCTTTACACCTGGACAAATCGATCGCGCGGCCGTGCGCGCCGCGTTGGATCGCAGGACAGATTACGCGCTGGAGCAGGTGTGTCGTGAGGTCGCCTCGGCCTCATTCGGCGGGCTAGCCCGGAAATTGCCAAGGATTTTCAGACGCGAGGATTTGGTGCTGCCCGAGCAGCTCGAGCAGGAGCTTGCATTGGCGCTGTCCTGGGTACGCCATCGCCAACAGGTCCTCGGGGATTGGCGCCTCGGCCACCGCATGATGGATTGCTGGGGATTGAACATGCTGCTGTCTGGACCTCCAGGCACCGGCAAGACCATGGCGGCCCAAGTGCTGGCGGCAGAGCTGGATACGGAGATTTATCGAGTCGATCTCTCCCAGGTGGTCAGCAAGTACATTGGAGAAACGGAAAAACAGCTCGACGCATTGCTAAATACGGCCCACCAGGCGGGCGCTGTACTGCTTTTCGACGAAGCGGACGTTGTTTTTGGACGTCGTAGCGAGGTGCGCGATGCCCGAGACCGTTACGCCAATCTGGAGGTCGGATTCCTTCTGCAGCGCATCGAGGAGCACGACGGCATCGTGCTGCTGTCGACGAATCGCAAGGGCGACATGGACGACGCGTTTCGGCGCCGCTTCCAATTCGTGCTGTCTTTCCCCCTGCCCGATGCGACCCTTCGCGCTCGTATCCTGGAGCGCCTGCTGCCTTGGGAAGCCTGCGACCAGGACGTGTATGTTGCTAAGCTCGCGGAACGTTTCCGCCTGTCCGGGGGCGAGCTTCGCAACGCGGTCGTCGCGGCAGCGTTTCTGGCTGCCTCGGAGGGTGCAAAGATCAGTCAGGAACATCTTCTCAAGGCCCTTCGACGTGAGGTCTTGAGCAGTGGACGAGCGCTGCGGGCCGAGGAACGCGAGGGCATGCCCGGTAATCCGGACGCACGGTAAGGAAGTCAAGACATATAACGCGGAGGTTCATCGCTGAGGCGACTCACGTTTCGGCGGAAGCCTGCCCGCTTCATCACCACTTGCAGCGTTCTATCCGAACATCGGCCCACTGATGTTCGAAAGACGGAAGATGGCCAAGAGTGACAGCTGTGCAACGTTAAGCGGTCGTCACATCGGCAAGCATGGCTCTCCATGTTCAGCGGAAATGAATAGCATTGTTCCTGGAATTCGGGGTCAACAATTGGTGCATAGCCACGATCATCCAAGTGAAGCTTGCGGGTCTGCTTTGTGAGTTGGCGGCCCACCGATTTTTTCGGGTGTCAGCGACCGCTACCGGCGTCGAGCGGCAACTCCATGCACGTCGGCGGGTGACGGCACTTGGCCGAACCCAATCACAGGATAAGGATAATTCCTCGAGAGTCTTGACACCCTGGAAGCAGTTCTGAGCCTGCTAGTAGGTATCCCAAGGAACTAAGGTATGGAAGTACCTGGAACATGAGCTTGACTTGTCCGCATGGCCACAAACCAACGCCAAGACCCAGGAGGCAAGGCCACGCGATATGCTAGGCTGTGGAATCGGCGAGGCAGGTCAGCCTGCCAGGGGGAATACTGCGGGAACCGAGACCATCAAAGGGACGGCGCCGAACCGTTGCAGTCATGCAAATCAGCCGCCGTCGAGGACTTGGAGATACTCGCCAATCTCACGGCTGGTACCATGGCCGCAACCCACAAGAGCCTGGCGGCATTTGGTTCTACAAACGGTTCTACTTGTGCGCGGTTCTATACGATTAACTTGCGGAAAATAAAGTGGTTTTTAGATTGGTGCCGAGGGTCGGACTCGAACCGACATGGTGTTGCCACCGGTAGATTTTGAGTCTACTGCGTATACCAATTTCGCCACCCCGGCAGAGCAGCTATTTTTATCACAACCGCGATTGGAGCACGATAGCTTTGCTCGGAAGCCAGATCTCCCGGTTCCCCGGCCCGCAACGGCGGGAATCGCCTCCCACCTCGCCCTTTATCTCGGAGACCTCCCGGATCACTGCTGTGCGGCTCCCGAGCTCCTCTCCGCGTGGAGTGCCTCGGGGACGCCGCGGAGGATCGTGAGCGAGCCTTAAAGAAAATGGCCCGAGTAGACGCTTCGGGGCTCCAGCGGAAGCTTACCGTATCATCGGCAGTCTGATCCAGGGGGCTCACGGGCCTAGGGGTACGAGGACTCACGGCCAGGCGTTTTTTGACTGCCTCGGATTCTCCTGTACAATAACCGGCTCACCCGAAAACGGGTACTCCTTGCCTCACCGCTGTGACGGGAGGCTTTCGAGCCGAAAGGAGCATTCATGCGACATTACGAAGTGGTTTTTCTGGTGCACCCCAGCCAGAGCGAGCAGGTGCCCGCGATGATCGAGCGCTACCGGAGCAATCTCGAGGGTCGTGGGGGCATCGTCCATCGCCTGGAGGACTGGGGGCGCCGCCAGCTCGCCTATCCGATCAACAAGGTTCACAAGGCCCATTACGTTCTGATGAACGTCGAGTGCGACCGCGAGGCCCTCGATGAGCTCGAGGGCGCATTCCGTTTCAACGACGCGGTCCTGCGCAACCTGATCATCCGACGCGAACGGGCCGTTACCGAGGCATCGCCCCTCGCAAGATCGGGGGATGACAGGGACCAGGGCGAGGATGCCTCGGACCGGGAGCCGAGAGAGCGCAGGGCCAGGACGGAAGCCGTTGCAGAGAATAGGGCAGGGGACTGATAGTCGGAGCGTTTCATGTCACGTTTTTTTCGCCGCAGGCGTTACTGCCGCTTTACCGCCGAGGGTATCACCGAGATCGACTACAAGGACCTGGGGATGCTCAAGTCCTACGTGAGCGAGTCGGGCAAGATCGTTCCCAGCCGCATAACCGGGACCTCGGCCAAGTACCAGCGCCAACTGGCGCAGGCCATCAAGCGGGCGCGCTATCTCGCCCTGATCCCTTACACGGACGGCCACTGAGCTCGGTCGTTTTCCTGACCTGACAGGGAGCGCGCAGGTACGGTGCCCCTAGGCTTAGATCCCCACACCAGGCGGTACCCGGTGCAAGGGTTGGCGGGCTTTGCGATGCGCGGTCGCCTTCAGGCCGCACTGGTCGCGTCCGCCTTCGCCTTGCTGTCGCTGATCATGCCCCTGCTCGGACTGATCAGCTCGGCCACGGTCGCCTTGGTGACCCTGCGCAAGGGTGCCAACGAAGGCCTGATCGCCGCTGCCTTCGCCGCGGTGCTCAGCGGGCTGGTTTCCTTTGTGGCACTGGGTAGCCCGATTCCGGCAATGGGATTCGCGCTGGCCATGTGGCTGCCGGTGTGGCTACTGGGGCTGGCGCTGCGTCAGAGCAGATCCCTGGATCTGGCGATCCAGTCGGCCATTCTCCTCGGCGTGCTGATCGTGCTGGGGATCCACCTCCAGACCGCGGACCCGGCGAAGTATTGGGCGCAGCTGCTGGAGCCGATGCGCGAGAGTCTGGTTGCAGGCGGTGCGCTCGATGCGGCCACGAGCAAGCAGCTGGTGGCCAAGGTCTCGCGTTGGATGACGGGGGCATTCGCCGCGGCCTTCTATTTCCAGGTCCTGCTCGCCTTGCTCATCGCGCGCTGGTCCCAGGCGCTGCTCTACAATCCGGGCGGCTTCGGTCCCGAATTCCGGGCCTTTCGGGTACGGTCCCTAGTGGGCTATCTGGGGCTCGGGCTGCTGATCCTGGCCCTGCTGCTGCGAGATGCCGTGTGGCCGGCCGAGGCGTTGCTGCTGCTGGCACCCCTGTTCTTCCTGCAGGGGATGGCGATCGTGCATGGCCTCGTGCACGGCTATTCGCTCGGGCGCGGATGGCTGATCGGTTTCTACGCGCTGCTCGTGCTGGTCATGCCCCACGTGGAGATTCTGGTGGCGGGGCTCGGATTCGTGGATGTCTGGGCCGACGTGCGTGCGCGTGCGGAGGCGCGCCGCAAGGCCCGGGACTGATTTGATGCGCCGGAATCCCGGGCGGACCGGGACGCCCGGGATATTTGAAATCGCTACGGGGGTGCTCCTGTGGAAGTGATATTGTTGAAAAAGGTCGATCATCTGGGCGGTCTCGGAGAAAAGGTTTCCGTGCGGCCCGGCTACGGGCGAAACTATCTGATCCCTTCCGGCTACGCGGTACCGGCGACCGAGGCGAACCTGAAGGAATTCGAGCAGCGACGCGCCGATCTGGAAAAGGAGGCCGCCGACAGCCTGGCCGCTGCCGAATCCCGCCGCGAGGCGCTGGATGGCCGGACCGTGACTGTTGCCCGCAAGGCCGGTGACGAGGGCAAGCTGTTCGGCTCCGTCGGCACCCAGGATATCGCCGCAGCCGTGCAGGAGATGGGGATCGCTTTAGAGCGCCAGGAGGTTCGTCTGCCCGAGGGACCCTTCCGGGCCGCCGGCGAGTACCAGGTGACGCTTCACCTGCATGCGGAGGTGGATGCCACCATAAAGCTGGAGATCATCCCCGAGGACTGAACGTCCTTCAGGGTGGCTCGTCCCACCCCATGATCGTTAGCTTCCGCAACCGAGCCCGAGGGGCGCCGGGATCATGTCAGAGCCGAACCTCTCTCCCTTTCCCGAGGACGGTGCTTACGGGGCGGAAAACCTTCGTATTCCTCCTCATTCCATCCAGGCGGAGCAGTCCCTGCTGGGCGGGCTCATGCTCGACAATCAGACCTGGGACAGCGTCGCCGACAGGGTTCGGGAGGGCGACTTCTACCGGCGCGAGCATCGCCTGATCTTTTCCGCCCTTGGCAAGCTGGCCGAAGGGCAGCAGCCCTTCGACGTCATTACCCTGGCCGAGACCCTGGAGCGCAGCGGGGATCTCGAAGACGCCGGCGGGCTCGCCTACCTGGGCGCGATGGCCAAGGACACGCCCAGTGCCGCCAACGTCAAGGCCTATGCCAAGATCGTGCGGGAGCGCTCGGTCCTGCGCCAGCTCATCTCCGTCGGGACGGACATCAGCGACATCGCCTTCAACCCCGCGGGCCGCGAGGTCGCCGACCTGCTGGACGAGGCCGAGCGCCGCGTCTTCGAGATCGCGGAGCAGGAAGCGAGGGGGGGCGGTGGCTTTCAGTCCATCAAGGGCCTGCTGACCCAAGCGGTCGAGCGCATCGAGATCCTGTTCCAGCGTGACGAGCCGATCACGGGTCTTGCTACCGGTTTCACCGACTTCGACCTGATGACCTCGGGGCTGCAGTGCTCCGATCTCGTCATCGTGGCCGGGCGTCCGTCCATGGGAAAGACCACCTTCGCCATGAACATCGCCGAGAACGTGGCGATCGAGGCCAAGAAGCCGGTGGCCGTGTTCAGCATGGAGATGCCCGGGGCCTCGCTGGCCATGCGCATGATGTCTTCTCTCGGCAGCATCGACCAGCATCGGGTCCGCACGGGCAAGCTGGAGGACGACGAGTGGCCGCGCCTCACCTCGGCGGTGAACGTCCTGTCCGAAGCGCCCATATACATTGATGACACCGCGGCCTTGTCGCCGAACGAGGTACGGGCACGAGCGCGGCGTTTGAAGCGCGAGGAGGGGAATCTCGGGCTGATCGTCATCGATTACCTGCAGCTTATGCAGGTACCCGGATCGATAGAGAACCGTGCCACGGAGATCTCCGCCATCTCACGCTCTCTCAAGGCATTGGCCAAGGAACTGGACGTGCCGGTGGTCGCCCTTTCCCAGCTCAATCGCAGCCTGGAGCAGCGCCCGAACAAGCGTCCGGTGATGTCGGACCTGCGCGAATCCGGCGCCATCGAGCAGGATGCGGATCTCATCGTTTTCATTTACCGCGACGAGGTCTACAACGAGGACAGCGCCGACAAGGGCACCGCCGAGATCATCATCGCCAAGCAGCGCAATGGTCCCATTGGAACCACGCGGTTGACCTTCCTCGGAAAATACACCAAATTCGAGAACTTCATCACGGACGTCTACGGGGGCGGGGAATACTGATCCGGGGCGCTTGAAAGCCCTGTGAAGATCGTTCGGATAGACCCAGTTCGAGACGGCCAGGACGCCGGTGTCTCCTGTTCCCGCCACCAGTGCCTCGACGAGAGTTTTCGAAATGCTGCAAGAAGAGAGAACAATCGCGCAAGACCAGGGTGCCGGGCCGGTGCCGGGCCGTCCCCTCCTGTCCATGGAAGAGGCCCTCGAGCTGCTGCTGGCGAAGGCACGGCCCGTCACGGACGTCGAGCAGGTGGCGACCATGGCCGGGCTCGGGCGGGTGCTCGCCGAGCCGGTGACCAGCGCGATCGATGTCCCCGGTTGGGACAACAGCGCGATGGACGGCTACGCGGTGCGCACCGCGGATGTCGCCGTGGTTGGCGGCCGGCTGCGCGTTGCCCAGCGAATTCCCGCCGGCGTCGCCGGGCGACCCTTGGAGTCCGGGGCGGCGGCCCGCATCTTCACCGGCGCCCCGGTGCCCGAGGGCGCGGATGCGGTCGTCATCCAAGAGGTTTGTGAGAGCGACGGTGACTGGGTCCGAGTGCCCTTGGATATCAAGCTCGGTGCCAACATTCGCCGTACCGGCGAAGACATCAGGGCAGGCGCCGAGGTCATCAGCGTCGGCACTCGTCTGCGGCCCCAGCACCTGGGGCTCGCCGCCTCCGTGGGCATCGCGCAGCTGAGCGTCTACCGCCGCCTGCGCATCGCCGTCTTCTCCAGCGGCGACGAGCTGGTGATGCCGGGTGCACCTCTCGGTCCCGGGCAGATCTACAATTCCAACCGCTTCGCCCTGTGCGGCCTCCTGGAAGAGCTGGGCTGCGAGGTTGTCGACCTGGGCATCGTCCCGGATACCCTGGATGCAACCATGGCCTCGCTGGCGGACGCCGCCGAGCGTGCGGATCTGGTCCTCGCCAGCGGCGGGGTCTCCGTCGGCGAGGAGGATCACGTAAAACCTGCGGTGGAGCGCCTGGGCAGTCTGGACCTGTGGAAGATCGCGATCCGTCCCGGTAAGCCCCTCGCGTTCGGGCACATCGGCTCGGCTCGGACCCCCTTCATCGGCAGCCCCGGCAATCCCGTGTCCCTGTTCGTTACCTTTTGCCTCTTCGCGCGGCCCTTCATCATGCGCATGCAAGGCGTCGTAGGGTCCGTCCAGCCTTTGTCGTTCATGGCCAAGGCCGGATTCGAGTTGCCTCGCCCCGGCAAGCGCCGGGAATTTCAGCGGGCACGCCTGGAGCCGGATGAGCAGGGCGAGCCCCGTGTGATTCTCTACCCCAACCGCTCGCCTGCCGTGCTCTCCTCCGTGGCTTGGGCAAACGGCCTGGCGGTGCTTCCGGAGGGGCAGACCCTTCAGGATGGGGATCCCGTCCAATTTATCCCCTTGCGTGAGCTGATCGGGTGATCCGGGTCCTCTACTTCGCCCGCCTGCGCGAGCAGCTCGGAACCGCCGGCGAGGAGATCCCACCCGAGCCGGATCTGGCGACGGTCGGGGACATTGCCGCCCTGCTGCGCGACCGCGGCGGTGTTTGGCGCGATGCCCTCGACGAGAGAGGTGCCATCCTGGTCGCCGTGAACCAGGAGATGGCGCGCCCGGAGACCGCTGTCGCGGACGGCGACGAGGTTGCTTTCTTTCCGCCGGTGACCGGAGGGTAGCTCCTTCGGCGGGACGCAAGGACAAGCAGGCCGGTATGTCTTTTGACAGAAATCGCCTAAGCCTGAAAAAGGGCTCGGCTCCTACTACACGGACCGGCGCGTGGCCGATTTTTTCGTCGATTGGGGGATGGGTGTGGCCCCCGGCTCGGTAATGGACCCTTCTTGTGGTGACGGGCGCTTCCTCGAGGCGGCAATCCACAAGGGAGCGAGCCCTGTAGTCGGTTGTGACCTGGACAAGGATGCACTCGAGCTGGCTACCAGGCCCCTCGAAGGGCTCGAGCTCAGTCATATTGAGCTCGGTTGTCGTTCTACCGTCGAGAATCGCCCGTTCCTGCCGGTACCGCAGGTTTCATGAGCGAGGGTATGTCCAAGGGCACCGACGAAGTCGCGGTCGGCATTGCCAACCGATTCGCCCTTGTTGGCCCGCCGCAGAGCGTGGAGCCCTACGGAGACGGCCTGATCAACAGGACCTTCCTCGTGGTCACCGAGACCCTTGGCTATATCCTGCAGCGGATCAACCGTACCGTGTTCCCGGAGCCGGAGCGGATCATGTCCAACCTGTCTCTGCTGCAGGGACATCTTACGCACCATGCCGAGCCAGGACTTCGAATCCCGGCGCTGATCCCTGCTCGCGACGGACGGCTCTTCGTCCGCGACGAGCAGGGTGAAGTCTGGCGCATGATGGAGCTGATCCCGAATGCCGGGAACCTGAATAGCATCGAGAACCTGGACCAGGCGCGGCAGGTGGGCCGGATCCTGGGGCGTTTCCATGTCCTCATGAACGACCTGTCTCCGAACCGGCTTGCGGTAACCCTCCCCGGATTCCACGTGACGCCGGCTTATCTGGAGCGATTTGTCGGGATTCTCGCGGCAGGTATTCCCGACCGACGAGGCGAGGTCGCCGAAGCCACCGAGCTCGTGACCGAACGGCAGGCCCGTGCGGGGGTCCTCGAAGAGGCCCGCCGGAAGGGGCAAATCCCTGAGCGGGTGACCCACGGAGACCCCAAGCTCGACAACATCCTGTTCGACCGGGAAACGGGGTGCGCCGCGAGCCTGATCGATCTGGACACGGTCCAGCCGGGTCTCGTTCACTACGATTTGGGTGATTGCCTGCGCTCCTGCTGTAGTGTGCGAAGCGGTCCCACCGATGTGGGGGAGAGATTCGACCTCGACCTCTGCCGGGCGATACTCGGCGCCTATGCGGACGAGACCGAGGGATTACTCGACGAGGGCGAGATCGAGCTGTTGTTCGACGCCATCCGCCTCATTCCGTTCGAGCTCGGTCTGCGCTTTCTGACGGATCATCTCGAAGGCGACCGTTACTTCCGAGTCACCGAGCGGGGGCAGAACCTGCGCAAGGCGAGGACCCAGCTCGCCTTGGTGGAGGATATCGAGGGGAAGGAGTCGGAGATTCGGCAAATCCTCGCCGAGTCCTTCAGGTCGAGTAGAAGGCCCCTGTAGCGAGCAACGGCTACCGCGGAAACAAAGTAAGGAGTCGCTTCTGTCAACCGATGATCTGATCGACGTCGCCCGGCGCCTGAGGGACGAGACCGCCGGTCTTTCCTTCCCACCGCCGGTGGCCTACGTCTACCGTCCGCTGGACTATGCCTGGGCGCCCCACCGGTTGTATCTGGAGCGGTACGGCGGCGGACGTCCACAGGTCCTTCTGGTGGGCATGAATCCGGGGCCCTTCGGGATGGTCCAGACCGGCGTTCCCTTCGGGGAGGTGTCAATGGTCCGGGACTGGCTGGGGATAGAGGCCGAAGTTGGCAGACCCGCCCGCGAGCATCACAAGCGTCCGGTCGAGGGCTTCGCTTGCCGGCGCCGCGAGGTGAGTGGACAACGACTCTGGGGCTGGGCCCGCGATCGTTTCGGAAACCCGGAGACATTCTTCGGGCAATTCTTCGTCGCCAACTACTGCCCACTGGTCTTCGTCGAGGAGAGCGGACGCAATCGCACCCCGGATGCCCTGCCGCGCGCCCAGCGCGATCCCTTGTTCGCCGCCTGCGACCGGGCATTGCGGGATACGGTGGCGCTCCTGGAGCCCAGTTTCGTCATCGGCGTCGGACGCTTCGCCGCCGAGCGGGCGGCGGTAGCCCTGTCCGGAATGGAGCCGGTCTTGGGGCGCATCCCCCACCCGAGTCCGGCCAACCCGGCGGCGAACCGTGACTGGGCGGGGCAGACGGAGGATGCGTTGCGAGACCTGGGCATTCCGTTGCCCTGAAAGCCGGTTCGGTATCGCTCCCGCGATGCTCGGTTATCTCCTCGATCGAGGATGTCCGGAGTGCCCTTTCCCTGGTCCGAAGTAGCGCATGAGGGCCTTTTTCGCCTCCCCGAGATTCTTGACTTCTTCCGTTCCATCGGTGTTTAGTTGGTCGAGAACTGCCGAAGCGATGACTTGGTTGAACTGGGTGCTCAAATGGACGTCATTCCAGAAGCCGATCGGCGCGCCGGTTATATAAGGGGCTTCGCTGAAACAGGATGCCGCCTGTCCTGCTTCGATCAATGTCTGAACCGCTGTGATGCAGCGATCCCCAATCGAGAAGAAATAGCCTTGATGGATGGGTGGCTCGTTTCCCGACTGTTTGCTGAGCAACTGGTTCGCTACCTTGCTTATGGGGCCTTGGAGGTCGACATACTGGACGTCCACCTCACCCTGATCCCTAAATTCGCCGACAAAGCGTTGCAAAGAGTTATTGTACAGGGCTATCAGTACGTCTAGCGCGGCGGCAAGCGCATGCCTGTCCTCCGGATCAGTTATGCCTGCATCGCTGAATATCAGTGGAGACAGTCCGATGTTGTATTGTCCGAGGACGCGGATATTTTTGGCTCCGAGCCGAATCAACCGGTTCACCCCGGAACGGAGATACCTTTTCGAGGCGATTTCCCTTGGAATGGTAACGGTCAAGTCCGCCAGGAACTGTCCGAAGTTGATTTCATCGTCGATCCAGTCGAAAAATGCGTTGGAAATATCGTTTGCCCCGACGTAGACGAGATACAGCGTGTCATTGTCTACCTTTACACGCCTTTCGTTCTTGTCGCGGCGAAACATTTCGATTTGCTTGCCGAGCCCTGGGATGATTACTTTTTCACGAAGCTTTTGATTCCGACTGGCGTTCTTTTTTGACTGCTTATTCCGATAAATGCTCTGTTTCGTGAACACCGATCTTTCGAGTGGCAGGTGGGCAAAACGACAAGATGCTGGATTCAAATCGAAGTCTCCGCATTCGTCGCCGGACAAAGCTGAATAGAATGCATAATCTACGGATTGGTAAGGTTCGACATTATCCTTGCTTTGGGCATACTGAATTACCCAGGGGCGAAGATTCGCACCTGGGTCTATCAGGTTGAGCAGCGCCGCATTAGAGACGAAGTATTCAACCCAATTCAGCGATCTATACTCTCTTTCCACGCATTTCCCGGTCTGGTCCCCTTTTTCAACGATGTTGTCGCAAAGCTGCAATTGCGACGGTAACGTCGCCGTATACGTCGAGTCTGCAATCTCAGACGGAAACACCAAATCAAGCCCGGGAAGTATCCAGTCTTCGCTTGGGTTGACCGGATTCGATATGGGGACGTAGGCATTCGTAAAAAAGCCGCTGGTTGTGTCATCCCCGTTGAGGGTCAGGCTTTCCGGGCCGTTCCCGATGTCACTGAGGCTATCGCCAAAAACAATAACATTCGAAAACCATGGTAGATTATCGACATTTGAACCTTCTGCTCGCGCAACGGAAGCAATCAACATCACTGTCGATAGAAAGATAAAGAAGGGCTTCTTGGCAATGCTCATCTTAATATTCTCCTTCGTGGCTCAGGAATCGGATCATACCAGAAATGCCTGAGGATATTAAGCGTATGAGATGTGGGGCGGTTCAGTTGATTGTTTCAAATTTTTGTAGCGATAGTGTCTCATCCAGCAGGTGGTGGCCTGGATAACAAGGGGCAAGCTCTGCCGGCAGCTGGATTCTTTCGTATCCGAACCGGGGCCGGGTACCAGCCATCTCCACTCCCGTCTGTTGCCTCCCTGACAACGGATCGGTGGTCATCCCGACAGGTCCCCAATGCGATACTGCTGTCGAATTCGCTTCTCTTCCTTGGAGCGCATGCAATCCTGGCCGTTCTTTCCCCTCCCACTTTTTACCCTGTTCCTGTACCCCTGCGGACCCAAGGCGGACCCACTTCAGACGCATGCCGGATGAACCGGGAGCTGACGTGTACGGCTTCTTCGTGAGAGATATCCGACGGATTCAGTCTGACATTCATCAATGCCGCTGCCCGGCACGACGGTTACCCTGAGCCATGACCGGTGCCCGCGGATGACGGACCTTCGGCACGTCGTCGATGACACCGGAGCACAGAGGCACAGCCAGGTAGAGAGGGTAAATGCGATGGGCGAATCAAGGCTCGACCGAGGAACCAAAATCTACATCGGCGTCCTCGCCGCCATCCTGTTGGCGGTCCTGATCGCCTGGCTCCTGAGCCTGGACCCGCGGGTGTGGAAGATCAACGACCGTTTGGAGCAGGACCCCGAGATCGCCGCCTATCCCTTCCCGTTTCGCGTGCTGGAGATCCGCAACGGTGTCGCGGTGATCGCCAGTCCCCGTTCGCCACAGGTGTCGGTGATACGCTTCCTCGGTGTCATCGATCCCGGTCTGCGCAACGTAGATCCGGATTCCCCCGCCGCCGTCTCCGCGCAGAAGAAGCTTGCGTCCGTTCAGAGTCGGGTGCGAAAGCTGGTCGAGGCCGAGCCCGAGATCCAGCGGGTGAGCTGGCGCCTGGATGCGGACTGGCTCGCCGCGCACGGTGTGCAGGTGGAGAGGTAGTGGGAAGATGCAAGCTTTGCCACGTTTGACCATCTTGTTCGACAACTACCCCGGTCTCCCGGGGCTCGAGTCCCTGTGGGGATTCTCGGCGCTGCTCCGGACGCCCGGGTTGACGGCCCTGTTCGACACCGGCAGCAACGGTCGTGCCCTCCTGCGGAATATGGCCGCCCTCGGTATCGAGCCCGCCTCCATCGACCTGCTGTTCCTCTCCCATCCCCACTGGGATCACATTGGGGGGTTGGATTCGGTCCTGGAGATGAATCCGCATCTGACCCTCGTAATCCACGAGGGCTTCTCCAAGCACCTGATCCACGACCTGGGCAGTCAGTGTCGGGAGCTGATCCTGGTGGGCAAGGAGCCGAAGCGGCTGGGGCAGGGTGTTTACTCCACCGGGATGCTCGACGGCGAGCCGCCGGAACAGGCCATTGTTATCGAGTCGCGTGATGCGGTTTCAGCGGTCAGCGGGTGTGCACACCCGGGAATGGAGGCAATCGTCGAGCGCGCCAAGGGCTTCCTGGGAAAGCGGGTGGATTGGGCGGTCGGCGGCTTTCACCTCATGTACGCCGACAGCGCCGAGATCCAGCGATCGATCCGCTCTCTGCAGGACCTGGGGGTGCGCTTCGTCGTGCCCACACACTGCACGGGCGACGAAGCCCAAGCGGCATTTCGCAACGCCTACGGCGTGCACTGCATTTCCGGCGGCGTGGGCCGCGAGCTCGTGCTCGACAAGGACCCGGCCAGCCGACAGCCCGGAAGCTCGATCGGCCATTGAACGCTACGACCCCGGGAAGCCCTCACCGGGCGCCGATCCTGGGAGAGGCCATGCGTTGAGCAAACCGCAATTGACCCCCGAACGATTGCCCGGATGAAGACCTATCTAGACTGCTATTCCTGTTTCCTACGGCAGGCGCTGAGCGCTGCCCGCCGTGCCGGTGCCTCGACCGATCAGCAGAGGCAGATACTTCTCGACACCATGGATGAGCTGAGATCCTTGCCATCCGAAGCGACACCGCCGGTGATGGCCGAGGGTATCCACCGGCTCGTGCGCGCCCGGACGAGTAATCCCGACCCTTACCGGGAAGCCAAGCAAGAGGCGACGGAGCAGGCGCTCGCGCTCCTCCCGGGCTTATTGGAGCAGGTGCAGAAGGCGGCGGATCCCCTGGAGATAGCCGTTCGTATCGCGATCGCCGGAAATATCATCGACTACGGGGTGGCCGAGAGCTGCGAGCTGGACGCGACCCTGCAACGGGTTCTCGAGCAGCCTTTCGCCATCGATGATCTCCCGGCCCTTCGCGAGGTGCTCGACCGTGCCGACTCCGTCCTCTACCTGGCCGACAACGCCGGCGAAACCGTTTTCGATCGGGTCTTGATCCAGGTCATCGACCGTCCGGTCACCTACGTCGTCAAGGCCGGTCCCATCATCAACGACGCGACGCGCGTTGACGCGCTTGCCGCCGGTCTGGCCGAGGTGGCCGAGATCGTCGACAACGGCTCCGATGCCCCGGGAACCCTCCCGGACCGATGCTCAGCCGACTTTCGCCGCCGCTTCGAGCAAGCGTCCCTGATCATCGCCAAGGGCCAGGCCAACTACGAGACCCTCAGTGCGTCCCAGGCCCCGCTCTTCTTCCTGCTACAGGCCAAATGCGCCATCATCGCCCGTGATCTGGGGGTGACGCCCGGGAGCACCGTCGTCAAAGGCCCGAGGGGCCGGACCTAGCCCGCGTCGGGCGGGAGAATCCCGCCGCTCTTGACCGAAACATCGGCGGGATGCGCTTGGCTTCCCCCTACGCGAGCTACGGCCCTAGCGAACGCTCTCGTGGTCACGCCGCAACTTCGCTTCAATGCGGCGAACATGCGCGAACATGAGCAGGACAAGCAAAGGAGGCAAAATGAACCAAGGGAAATGTCCGCCAACAACCACAACGGGAATCGAGGCCAACACGAGGAAAAACGCGCACATCAAGAACGGCGAAGGACCTTCGCTCGCGCCACGCCCGCAATTCTCGCTTCGGGAGAGACAGGGAGAAGCTGAGCCGAGGGGCTCATGTATGGACATTGCTTTCATCGATCATCCCCTGGATGGTTTGGTATCGTCCTGCGACGCCTTCGGGGGGACCTTGAAACTGCTTAGGCCATCATCAAACTGTAGACCATAATCTCCAAGGATAGTACTCAGGATTTTGTGGGATATATCGATGACATGGCGCTTGCCCTAAGCCCGCGTAGCCGGCGAGGGTGGATGCCCGAAGGGCGATCCGCCATTTGCCAACCCACCGAAATGGCGAAACCTCCTATCGGAGCTCCACCCTACGCGGGCTGATGTGGATCGGACCCCCGCGCTCTCGTTCAGTAAGCCCGGGCGCTTTGCAACCTTCCGCGGCGGCATTTTCTGAGCGTGCTGCGAGAGCAAGGCAATCGGCGATCGGCTGATCAGATCAGGGCCAGTGTGCCGACCAGCGTGTCGGGGTTGTCCACGATCCGTGCGGCGTGGTTTGAAGCCACTACTCATGCGTGATCAGCTCGTGCGCAGTGGATGTTCTGGACGTAAAATCCAGGACATAGGTACGTCCGCAACTTGATCGGCGCATGGACAAAAAGGACCTCAGCGAGCGCGACATCTGTACCAAGCTCATTACCCCCTGCGATCGTCGGCGCTGGATGGACAACCCGCCAATTCCGCGAAGAGGTGCAGCTGACCCACGGCCGTGTTGTCGTGCGTGGCAGGCTTGCCCACCGTGTGAGTAATCCGAAGGCAACGGGCGGCCCAAAGCGGGCGGATTACGTCCTCTATGCCGATAATGGCATCCCGATCGCGGTCATCGAAGCGAAGCGCAACATCCATCCCCTGGGCCATGGGATGCAGCAGGCCCTCCATTATGCAGAGCTGCTGGATGCCCCCTTTGCAATCAGCTCGAAAGGGGATGGCTTTCTGCTGCACGATCGCACCGGGATTACCCAGCCGACCGAGCGTGAGCTCGCGCTGAACGCGTTCCCAAGCTACGACGAGCTCTGGGCGATCTACCTACGCTGGAAGGGCATCGAGACCCAGCCCCAACAGCGGCTCATCGCGCAGCCCTTCCACGCCGACAGCAGTGGCAAAGAGCCGCACTACTACCAGCGCGTCGCCATCAATCGCACCGTCGAGGCCATCTCCCGCGGACAGCAGCGCATCCTCCTGGTCATGGCCACCGGAACCGGCAAGACCTACACCGCATTCCAGATCATCTGGCGTCTCTGGAAGGCCAAACGAGTAAAGCGTGTTTTGTTCGTCGCCGACCGCAACATCCTCATCGACCAAACGATGCAGCAGGACTTCGCCCCTTTCGGAGAGGTCATGCACAAGATCAGCAACCGTGACGTCAGGAAAAACTACGAGATCTATCTGTGCCTCTACCAGGCAGTGACGGGCTCGGAGGAATGGAAGCAGATCTACCGCCAATTCCCGGACGACTTCTTCGATCTCGTCGTCATCGACGAATGCCATCGCGGCAGCGCCAGCGAGGATTCCGCCTGGCGCGAGGTCCTCGACTACTACCGTCAGGCCATCCATCTCGGGCTCACCGCGACGCCGAAGGAGAAGCCACCGGCAAAGGGCAGGACCCGGATCAACGATCCGGAGTACAACCTCAAATACTTCGGCAACTCGATCTACACCTACTCGCTGAAGCAGGGGATCGAAGACGGCTTCCTCGCCTCATACTAAGGTGATCCGCTTCGTGACCGACGTCGATGCCCTCGGCTATACCCCCGAGCACGGCAAGACGGACAAGGATGGCCAGCTCGTCGAGCAGCGCCAGTACAACACCAGGGTCTTCGACCGCACCCTGATCCTAACCAAGCGCACCGAGCTGGTAGCCAAGCGCGTCTGGAAGTACCTGCAAGCCACGGACACGATGGCCAAGACCATCGTCTTCTGCGATGACCAGCCCCACGCCGAGCGCATGCGCCAGGAGCTGGTCAAGCTGATCCCGGCCGCGGCGTCGAACCGCCGCTACGTCGTGCGCATTACCGGCGACGACAAGAAGGGCAAGGGCCAGCTCGCCTACTTCATCGACAACGACGAGCCCTTTCCGGTCATCGCCACTACATCCAGGCTGCTGTCCACCGGCGTCGATGCCAAGACCTGCAAGCTGATCGTGCTCGACCAGACCATCAACTCCATGACCCAGTTCAAGCAGATTCTGGACCGCGGCACCCGCATCCGCGAGGACTACAATAAGCTCTACTTCACCATCATGGACTTCAAGGGCGCCACCCGGCTGTGCCAGGACCCGGAGCTCAACGGTGAGCCGGTCACCGTCTACGAGCCTGGCCCCACCGATCCGATCACGCCGCCCGATGAGCAAGATGACCAGACCGTGCTACCGCTTTCCGGGGTGCAAGACATTGGCGTTACGGACCCCGCTGGGTCCGCAATGCCAATCAATCTTGCGCCGGGCACACGAGACCCCGCTGCCGGACGCGCCCGCTACACCATCGACGACGTGGACGTGCGCACCGCCGTCGAGCGCTCCCAATACCTCGACGCCCACGGCAGGCTGGTCACCGAGGATTACCGCGTCCTGCTCGCGGACCAGATGCGCCAGACCCTGCGCCGGGAATTCGGCACGCTCGCCGACTTCCTGCGCCGCTGGACCGATGCCGAGCGCAAGCAGGCCGTTATCGAAGCCCTTGCCGTCCAAGGCGTACAGCTCGATGTTCTCACCCAGGCCGTCCCCAACGGCGAGGCCATGGACGCCTTCGATCTGATCGCCCACATCGCCTTCTACCAGCCGCCGCTCAGTCGTCGCGAGCGCGCCGAGCGGGTCCGCAAACGCAACTACTTCGGCAAGTACGGGGAACAGGCGAAGGCCGTCTTGGAGGCACTGCTGGATAAGTACGCCGACCATGGATCTGCGACATCGAGGACCCGAAGGTGGTGGAGCTGCCGCCTCTCGACCAGCTCGGCAGCAAGACCCAGTTCCGCCTCCGCATCTTCGGTGGTCCGGAGCATTACTTCGCCGCCTTGACCGAGCTGGAGCGACAAATCTACAAAGACAGCGCCTGAGCCAACACGGACAGGGCGCACTACCTCTAAGGTGCAGCCAATGACAGCGACCCAACTCCGCGACAAGCTGGGCGAGGAGATCCGGAGCATCCCGGATTCCCGCCTGCAAGAGGTCTTTGACCTGATCCACTTCTTTCGGCTGGGCTTGGAGCGCGAAGCGAGCCAGGGACGGCCGGACATCATGCGCTTCGCCGGCGCCTGGGAAGACATGAAGGGCCTGGACGAGCTGGAGGCGGAGCTGCGAGGGCGTCGCAGCGCAGCATTCAAGTCCCGGAGGCAGGATGAATCCGGCGCTGATTGACACCGACATCCTGTATCGCTTCTTTCGCCGCGACCCCCAGGTGGTTGCCCGATTCGCTGAGTACACGGCAGAGCACGGACGTATCGCCCTCAGTATCGTCAGCTACTACGAGATCCTGAGCGGACTGCTCCACCGCGACGCCCGGCGCCAGCTCGACGCCTTCCGCGCCTTCAGCGCCGAGAGCGACATCCTGCCCCTGAGCCCGGAGGCCGCCGACCAAGCCGTGCGGCTCTATGCCGAGAGTCGGAAGGCGAGGGCACCGGTCGACGACATCGACATCCTGATCGCCGGCATCGCCCTGGCCCACGACCGCATCGTCGTCACCCACAACACCGCGCACTTCGGCAAGCTTCCGGGCGTGACCGTGGAAGACTGGACGATCCCCCAGGACCGAGCCGGCGCATGAATATCAGCACCACGATCAAGTCCATCCAGGACATCATGCGCAAGGACGACGGCGTCGACGGCGGCGCCCAGCGCATCGGTCAGCTCAGCTGGATGCTGTTCCTGAAGATCTACGACCAGTGCGAAGAGACCTGGGAGGATGACGCCGCCGACCGCGGCGAGACCTACCGCTCCGCGCTGCCCCGGGAATGCCGCTTGCGCAACTGGGCCGCCGAGAAGGACGGCAAGCCCCAGATTCAGGCCAACGAGCTCGTCCGCTACGTCAACGACGAGGTTTTTCCGGCCCTCAAAGATCTGCCCGTACGCGGGGACGCGCGCGCCAAGGTTGTGCGCGCGGTCTTCGTTGAAGCCAACAATTACATGAAGTCCGGGACCCTGATGCTCGATGTCATCCAGAAGCTCGACGCCGCCATCGACTTCCATGACATCCGCAAGCGTGGCCAGCTCGGCGAAATCTACGAGCAGATCCTCAACGACCTTGCGCAGCGCCGGCAATGCCGGCGAGTTCTACACCCCTCGCGCCGTCACCGAGCTCATGGTCCAGCGAGTCGACCCCGGGCTCGACAAGCGCGAGATGGTGCTGGATCCGGCCTGCGGCACCGGCGGCTTCCTCACCGCCACCATCGACCACCTGAACGGGCAGATCGACGGGCACTCCAGCCCGGACGACAAGCGCCATCGCCGACTGCATCCGCGGCATCGAGAAGAAGCAGCTCCCGCACCTGCTCTGTACCACCAACCTGATGCTCCATGGCATTGAAGTGCCGAGCATGGTTGAGCACACCAATACCCTGGCCATCGCCGACTGGTGGGGCGACGAGTCCGACGGCTTTGCTACTCGGATTGCGACCGAGCAGGCCTGGTGCCTCGACTTCAAGACCCTGAAGGAGGAGGCAGTCGCCAATGCCCGCCCCACTGGGACAAGGCCGAGGCCCTTCACGAAGAGGCCAAGGGCGAGCAGGCCGCCGGTGACCGCCACTACTGGCCCATCTACAACCTCGACATCAGGAACCCGAATGCGCAGGAGGCCGAGAGCCATGACCCTGATTGCTGCTGGCGCAATACAAGCGGCTGTTGAAGGAGATCAAGGACACGCCGAAGGCGAGGGACAAGCTCGTCAAGTCGGTCTTGAATGCCGGACACATGAGTGACCGGTCCCCCCATCGAGGTGGAAAAAGCCAGAGTAATGTTGGGTCCGAGCACGGGCGCGATCGCCATGGCTCCGACCACCACGGCAAGGTTGTCCTTCGCCAGACCAATAGCTGCCACGAGAGGACAGCGATAAAAGGGCTCGGATGCGGGGATTACCTCAGTCCGAAGCCTTGGGGCGACAGACCAGATACTCCCGTGAGTACGCCCTCGCTTTCGCCATTGTCCTTCCGCTGAACGAACGCGCTAACGGGTATGATGCGCCTCATGAAACGCATCCTCGTCAGCTGGCTCGGACGCACTGATCTGCGGGCCATCACTGAGAGCGATCAAGTCGGCATCGGCCCCATTGCTCAGGCCCTGCGCACCGGACGCTTCCGCCGCCTCGAGCTGCTCTGCGACTGCCCTGCCGAGGAGGCCGATGTCTATCTCGACTGGCTCCGGCCCCAGACCGAAGCCAGCATCGTCCCGCACTCAGTTGCTCTGCCGAGTCCGATCGACTTCGACGCCATCTACCACCATGCGAGGGACGTGGCCGCAAAGGCCGCCGCGGATACTGAAAGTGGCATCGACAACCTGACCTTCCATCTGAGCCCTGGCACTCCGGCCATGGCCGCGGTCTGGATCATCCTCGCCAAGACCCGCTTCCCGGCGGAGCTGATCGAATCCTCGATCCAGCATGGGGTCCGCACGGTCTCAGTACCTTTCCAGATTGCCGCCGACTTCATCCCGGATCTGCTGCGCCGTCCTGATGACGAGCTTACCCGGCTGACCGCCGGCCTGCCGCCCGCCGCCCCGGCCTTCGATGCCATCATCCACCAGAGTCCCATCATGCAACGGGTCGTCGCCCGCGCTCGCCGCGTCGCGCTGAGGTCGATCCCGGTCCTGATCGAAGGCGAGTCCGGCACCGGCAAGGAGCTGCTCGCCCGCGCCATCCACCAGGCAAGCCCACGGCGGGACCGGCCGATGATCACCCTCAACTGCGGCGCCATCGCACCGGAGTTGATCGAATCCGAGCTGTTCGGCCATTAGAAGGGCGCCTTCACCGGTGCCGCGCGCGCTCGAAAGGGTGTCTTCGAGGCAGCCGACACCGGCACCTTGTTCCTGGACGAGATCGGCGAGCTGTCCAAGCCCGCCCAGGTTCGCTTCCTGCGTGCGCTGCAGGCTGGCGAGATCACCCGCGTCGGCGCCACCGAGTCGATCCGTGTCGACGTGCGCATCGTCGCCGCCACCAACCTCAGCCTGACCCGCGAGGTCAGCGTGGACCGCTTCCGCGAGGACCTCTTCTATCGACTCGCTGTCGCCGTCATCACCCTGCCGCCGTTGCGTGAGCGCGACGGCGACGCCGCCCTGCTGCTGGACCGACTGCTCGACCAGGTCAACCGGGAAAGCGCCACCGAGCCCGGTTACGAGCCCAAAGAACTTTCCGTTACCGCAAGAAAACTTCTGCTCGACCACCCCTGGCCCGGCAACGTCCGCGAGATGCTCAACACCCTGCGTCGCGCCGCCGTCTGGACACCCGGGCGCATTATCGATGCCGATGATGCCCGCTACGCCCTGCTGCCGTGCCCGGAAAGCAGCAACAGCCAAGATCCCATCCTGGCCAGGGACATTCGCCAAGGTATTGATCTCAATGGCATCATCGACAGGGTTGCGCGAGACTATCTGGAGCAGGCGATGCAGCGCGCGGGCGGCAACAAGACCCGTGCCGTCAAGTTGCTCGGGTTCGGCAATCCGACGACCCTGACCAATTGGCTCAGGAAGCATGGCCTCGGGCCGTGATGGCACGGCATCTGCCTTATCCAAGTCAAAACAACGCGACCCCGACCAGGAGCACCAACCCGGAGCCCGATCATGCCCGCACCGACCATCAACCCCGACTTCGCTCCCGTCCTGGAGCCCCTTGGCAGCGGGGCGGGCGACTTCTTCCTCGCCGCCAGCCTCTACCATGCCCACAAGATCAGCTTCGGCTCCGCCGTTGCCCTGGCCGGGCTGGGCTACGAGGAGTTCCACTATCGACTCAAGGAGCACTTCGGCCATGGCCTTGCCATCGATGACGAAACGGTCCGCGAGGACCTGCGCCTCGTCGATGAGCTCGCGGAGCAGTGCCCGTGAGAATCGTCACCAATGCCAGCCCGCTGATCTTCCTCACGAAGATCGGCGCGCTCGGGTTGTTGCAGCGATGCTTTTCCCATGTCCTGGTCTCCCCAGCCGTTGTGGCCGAGACACGCTTGGACCTTCCAGACTTCATCGAAGAATCCCGACTGTCCGAGGTCGGTGAAGCCTTCGTCCGAGGCGCGATCGGGACCCTGCATCGCAATGGCATTCACTTAAGAGAAAAGCGTCATTCACTTAAGGAAACGCATCACATCTATAGGCTTTCAGAAAAATATCTTGTCAATTGAAGTAGCGCGTTACGCCAGCGCTTGGTACATCCGAACGAGGGAGAGGACTTCGTCCTTGGCATTCTCGAAGAACGACAAGGTCTCGTGTACTTTG